>Ga0307992_1000044_pt1 | contig 80591 bp, 72 predicted proteins | sample EllFjometagen133_FD_203162 | JGI IMG/M metagenome (GOLD analysis project Ga0307992, IMG submission 203162) | Marine microbial communities from Ellis Fjord, Antarctic Ocean - #133 | ecosystem: Environmental > Aquatic > Marine > Unclassified | place: Southern Ocean | collected 2014-10-08
CTCTTTAAATTCATCAGTGTATCTTTTATTACCCATTCTTTCTCTCCTTTCTGTATACAAAAAGACTATAATAAATTAATTCTATCATAGTCTCTTATTTATTGTCCATTTTTAGTATAACACTTCATTTGGCGTTTTTTTTATATTATAATATGAAACGCCAATATAAGTTAACAAAACCCATAAATTATGTTAAAATTGTATGTGCGGAGGAGACTTATGAAAAAAAGTTTTTTACTATTTGCCTTCATAGTATTAGTCGAACTTGTATATTCCTTTTTCTTAATTATTGGGGTACAGATATCATCTTTATCTTCAATTATTACTAATAATTTAGCGTTATACATTACTTTGGGAATTACTTGGCTATTTGCTTTTGGACTAATTATTAGAGTCTTACTAAAATCTACATATGCATACAATAAAAGCCACTGGATTTTGATACTGTTATTAAATCCTTTTGTTGGCCTTATTTTCTATTACATTTTTGCGAGAGATTTTCATATTATAAAATTATCAAAACAAAGACCATTATTAGCATCTAAATTTTTTTTAGGCTTGGAAGAAAGAACCAATCCAGATTATTCGAAAACAAAATTTAGTGATATATACAAATTTATAAAAGAAACGACTGGTAGAACGATATATCAAGACGATACATATATGGAAATATTAAATAATGGCGATGTCTTCTTTCCTAGACTGATCTCGGAATTAAAGTTAGCTAAAGATTATATATTTATGGAGTTTTATATTATAAAAAATGATAATATAGGAGTCAAAGTATTAGATGTTTTAAAAGAAAAAGCTTTAGAAGGATTAGATGTATACTTAATCTACGACCATATGGGATCGAATCAACATCTTAATCGAAGATACATGAATAGCTTGAAACAAGCTGGAGTAAAAGTAAGAGTATTTGACCCGCAGTCAATATCAATATTCAATTCTAACTTAAATTTTAGAAACCATAGAAAAGCCACCGTTATTGATGGCAAAGTTGGATTTGTTGGCGGAATGAATTTAGGCGATGAATATAATCATCAAGATCCCAAATTTGGATTTTGGCGAGACACTCATGTTATTTTAAAAGGCAATGGAGTTACCAGTATTCAAAATGTTTTCGTTAAGGATTGGTATTATATCACCAATGAAATGCTAGATAAACCAATGGATAAATCAATTGAATCATTCATTGGACAAATAGCAATCATTGAGTCTGGACCTGATTTTGAGAACGGATTAATTAGAGATGTATATTACAAGATGATGCAGTCTGCTAAGAAAAACATTAAGATTGTAACTCCCTACTTAATTATTGAATCTGAGTTAATGATATCTATTGAAATAGCCATAAAATCAGGGGTTGAAGTAGAATTGTTAGTGCCAGGTAAACATGACTATATCGCAGTTGGGTATGCAACTGAATCTTACTATGAAAGACTATTAAAATTAGGTGTTAAAATATATGAGTATGATAAACATTTTGTACATTCAAAAATACTTATCATAGATGATGAACTAGCATCAGTAGGGTCTGTTAATTTTGACCCAAGAAGTTTCCATTTAAATTTTGAAGTGACAGCTATATTTGAGAATGCTGCTGTAAAAGATTTGCTTAATAGTTATAATGATGACTTAACTAAGTCCAATCAAATCTTGCTTGAAAAATGGGAAAAACGTGGCATAATAAACAAAATTATGCAGGGGCTATTTAATCTATTTAGTCCAATAATTTAAGGAGTGATTATATGAATTTGGAACAAACTTTAGGTTTAATTAGTGTAATTCTAACAGCGTTTGCGCTTGTGATATTAGTTATTATTTTAACTAAAAAAAGCGATAATTCTAACGGTGATTTTTCTGGAATGAGTGATTCAATAATCGAAAAAGTCCGAGGATTAGAAAGCACGCTAACAAAAAATATCTATGAATCAATGAGAACGTTCAATAACGATGTAAATGAACAACTTATAAAACAAACAGATATGTCAAAAGACAACATAGCTGAATTTAGAATACGTGTTAATAAAGAACTTGTAAATTTTCAATCTAAAATAAGCGAAGATCTTAACAAAGATTTCAAAGGCTTAAATGAAAACATTGAACAAAGAATGACTAACATCAATCAAAAAGTTGAAGATAGACTATCAAAAGGATTCACTGATACTAATAAAACATTCATTCAAATTGCAGAAAGAGTCAAAGTTATTGATGATGCTCAAAAGAAAATCGAAAATCTATCAGAAGAAATGATTGGGTTACAAAATATTCTATCAAACAATCAAGCTAGAGGAACATTTGGTGAATACCAACTGAACCAATTGTTATATAGTGTTTTTGGAGAAAATGACCGTTTATACAAAACTCAATATACAATCAAAGAAAGCGGAAGTGGTGTTGTTAGAGCTGATGCGGTAATCTTTATGCCTGAACCTAACGGTATGATAGCTATAGACTCTAAATTCCCTTATTCTTCATATTCAAAATTATTTGAAAATACTGAATTAACTTCAGAAGAAGAAGCAAAAATATTAATTGGGTTTAGATCAGAAGTAAAAAAACATATCACCGATGTAGCAAAAAAATATATTGTACCAGGAGTTACTACTGAATATGCATTAATGTTCGTTCCAAGCGATGGGATTTTAGCGCTATTACATTCTAAAGTTGTTTCAGCTGTGGAATATGCTAGAGATAAAAAGGTAACCATTGTTTCTCCAACAACTTTAATACCATTGCTATCATCTTATAAAGCTGTTGTTATAGATTATGAACGCAGTAAATACACTCAAGAAATTAATAATCAATTGAAAAAACTCAACAAAGACTTTAAAGGTTTCGAAAAAGAGTGGGGTACACTGAACAGATCTATCGAAAATCTTAAGAAACATGGAGACACTGTTAATACTCGTGTTGAGAAGTTAACGAACAAATTTAATGCTATAAATGATGTGGACTTTTTAGAGGATCAAGACCCTATAAAACTTATCGAAGAAACCGAAAAACCTTGATATTTAGGGGATAAATACATTTGTGTATTGCAATTTTTTATAATATAATGTATAATGTTTTTAGTTTCAAAGTAAAAAAAAAGGAGAAATAAATGAACGGTACAGTAAAATGGTTTAACGCAGAAAAAGGGTATGGATTTATCACAGACGAAGAAGGAAATGATATTTTCGCGCATTACTCAGCAATCGAAGGCGAAGGGTACAAATCTCTAGAAAACGGAGATTCAGTAACATTTAATGTAACTGATGGAGACAGAGGACCACAAGCCGCTAATATAGTAAAGTTATAATAACGCAAACTATAGGTTAAACGAAAAAGGATACTCGGTATCCTTTTTATTTTCCCCTAATGCAATTAAATAACTTGAAAATATGCAGTTATTACTCTATAATTAGTATGATTTAGAAAGGAATTGATTATATGAAAATATATAATACATACACAGACTCAATTGAAGAATTCATCCCTACTCACAATAATAAAGTAAGTATGTATGTCTGTGGCCCCACAGTATATAATTACATTCATATAGGAAATGCTAGACCCGTAGTATTTTTTGACACTGTTAGAAGGTATTTAGAATCTAAAAACTTCGAAGTAAAATTCGCTTCTAATTTTACTGATGTAGATGATAAAATCATCCAAAAAGCAATTGAAGATAATTTATCAGAACTAGAAGTCAGTGGGTTTTTCATTAAAGCTTTTTTAGAAGATCTAGAATCACTCAATTGTAAAATGGACTATATTAAACCTAAGGTTACAAAATATATGAATCAAATTATTAACTATATCCAAAATCTAATCGATATAGGATATGCCTACGAAGTTGAAGGTGATGTATATTTTAGAGTAACAAAAGTAAAAGATTATGGAGCTTTAAGTAATAGAAATACGGATGACTTGATTTCTGGTAGTAGGGTAGATATTAATACCCTAAAAGAAAACCCTCTAGATTTTACTTTGTGGAAAAAAACCAACGAAGGATTAAATTTTGATTCGCAATTTTCTGCAGGGAGACCTGGTTGGCACACTGAGTGTGTAGCAATGATCGACGATATATTCGGAGAACAAATAGATATTCATGGTGGAGGAACGGATTTAAAATTTCCTCACCACGAAAATGAAATTGCTCAAGCAAAAGCGATTCATAATCATCGAGTAGCGAAATATTGGATGCATAATGGTCGTTTAAATATGAAAGATACCAAAATGAGTAAAAGCCTAGGTAATGTAATTTTTGTTAAGGATTTTCCTCATAAAATGCCTCTAAGATTTTTCTTGTTAAGCACTCATTACCGGACGCCACTTAACTACAGTGAAGAGGTATTTAACATGTATTTAAAGGAATGGGATAAACTGGAAAATACCTTAAAATCGGTCTTTTTTAAACTTGACATTGCTAATGAATTAAATGAAAGTGCTGATATTACTAACGATGAAATCTTAAAAGAAATCAACAATTTTAATGAATCTATGGACTATGATTTTAATACAGCTAATGCAATAACTGCTTTACAGGCAACTCTAAGAATAGCTAACATTAATTTACGAAAACCAAACAACAAAGAAATCCTAAATCAAATATATAAAGCAGTAAACTATATGACTGGTATATTAGGATTGAAAGTTGAATTAACTAAAATTTCAACTGAAAATCGTAAAACATATCAAGACTGGCAATCAGCTAGAAAAAATAAAAATTTTGATGAAGCAGACAAACTAAGAAAAATACTTACAGAAAAAGGTGTTATATGATTCAATATAACGGATTAACTTTAGCCTATATTGGCGATGCTTATTATGAGTTACAAATACGCGAGTACTTACTAAACAATAAATTTACAAAAGTAAATGACCTACATCAAAACGCAATTAAATTTACGAGCGCTGTTAATCAAGCTAAAGCTGCTAGGGTTCTAATAGAGGAGTTTTATACAGAGGCGGAAAAACAAATCTTTAAAAGAGGCAGAAATCAAAATTCTAGTCACAAGCCAAAAAACGCTGATGTTGTAACTTATAATGTAGCGACTGGGTTCGAAACCGTAATAGGATATTTGTATCTTAATGGTGAAATTGAGCGAGTAAATGAATTAATTAAAAAGACAACTAACATTCTTGAAGAATTTCAATAAAACATTGAAGTTCTTCTTTTAAATTAAACATTTATTTATCAAAAAATTTAATTGATAATTGTGTTAAAATAGAAGTGGTGATAAATATGAGTATGACGATATATGGAAAAAATCCAGCGGAAGAGATTTTGAAAACAGATAAAGCAATTTTTAAAGCTTATATAATGGAGGATACAAACTATGACATTATTAAACAGCTTAAAAAAAGAGATGTTGAAATAACAAGGATTAAAAAACATGAATTTAAAAAGAAATTTTTAGGTAACCATCAAGGGATTGTTATGGAAGTTGAAGACTACAAACTCTATGACTTAAAAGAATTTTTAGCTGAATTAAATTTAGATAAAAATCCTTTAGTAGTAATGTTAGATGGTATAACGGACCCACATAATTTTGGAGCAATCATAAGATCCTGCGAAGCTGGTGGTGTAGCCGGAATAATAATTCCTAAAAATCGATCCGTAAAAATTACGGGCACTGTCGCTAAAGTCTCCTCAGGGGCTTTAGAGCATGTTAAGATAGTAGAGGTTACTAACTTAAGGAACACACTCGAAACTTTAAAACAGAACCGTTTTTGGAGTGTTGGGGCCGATTTAAGCGCAGAGCAGAGCTATCATTCTATAGATGTTACAACACCATTAGTTTTGGTGATTGGCAGCGAAGGCAAGGGCATCTCAAACATAATTAGAAATAGCGTAGATTATAATGTAAAAATTGAGATGGCTGGTTCAATAAATAGTTTGAACGCATCAGTCAGCGCGGGTATTATAATATTCGATATTTTGAGAAAGAAAACCGAGTAAAATGGTATTTCGCAATTATAATGATTTTGAAATTGTTAACCTGATTCAACAAGGAAATGAAGAAGCTTTCAGTTTTATGGTTAATAAGTACAAATATTTTATTGCGAAAAAGATCAGAATTTTCAACCTAACAAAGTATTTCGATGATATTTATCAGGAAGCATTGATGGTTTTATATAAATCGATCGTAAGATTTGATGAGTCTTTCAATAAAACATTTATGAGATATTTCGAATTTAATTTAGTTAATAGATTTATAACAATTAAGAAAAAGCAAAATCGATATGGAGAATTCTTGGCTACAAAGCTACCTATTATTTGTGATTTCATTGTTAAGGAAGATACAAAGTGTTACATATCTGAAAACGAAATAAAAGTGGCTTTAGATGATTTATCAGGATTTGAAAAAACTGTTTTTCAGACGAAAATAATTGAAAAAAGAACAATCAGAGAAACAGCTACTAAACTAAACTGTAATGAAAAGAAAATCTATAATAGCTTAGATAGAATTAAAAAAAAGGTGAAAATGCAATTAATGCAATGATTTTCTTGACTTTTAGTCGATTTTTTGATACATTTAATAAAGCAAGTGAGTTGATATTATGAAAAATAAAAGTATATTAATATGCGAAGTTTGTTTATCAAGAAACTATGAAGTTAAAAAAACTGATAAATCGACTCGTTTTGAAATGAAAAAATATTGCAAAAAATGCAAGAAACATACGATCCATAAAGAAGGAAAATAGGAGGCTATTATGGCAAAAGGACCTAAAAATAAAGTAAGTAAACCTGCAAAGGGAAATCAAAAAAAAGGTGAAGATAACTCTTCAAGAGTAATGTCTATTCTAAAAAAAGAATACGTTTTTGAAAACTGGTTATTAGCAATCTTATCACCAATATTAATCTTATATGGTGTATATATCATTATGGGTAAATTTGGTACAGTGGATTTAGCTTCAATTTTAGGTAGTTCTGGAGTAGGATTCATAGATTTCTTCTTCTTAACAACACTAAGAAGAATTTTTACGGGAATATTCCTAACATTAATTGGTTTATTGGTTTTAGTATATTTACTAATTCCATATATCAGACCAAGTGTTGCGGAACTAAAAAAAGTTACATGGCCTACTGCACGTGTATTGGCTACTAATTCAGCTAGAGTATTTACATTCTTAATTTTCTTATCATTAGTATTTGTACTTTATGGTTTCGTATTTAACCCATTATTCAAATGGCTTTATAGTTTATAGTAAGAAGTGAGTATAATATAATGGATAATTCAAAACGTTTATGGTATATAGTTCAAACTTATTCAGGTTTCGAAAATTCTGTTAAGTTAAATCTTGAAAGAAGAATTGAAAGTATGAATATGGAAAATTTAATTTTCCAAGTTATGATTCCTGAAGAACTAAAAATTGAAAAAAAAGCAGATGGCACTTTGAAAGAGAAAATGGTTAAAATTTTCCCTGGATACGTATTCATCGAAATGATAGTTACTGACGATTCATGGTTTGTTGTCAGAAACACACCAGGAGTTACTGGATTCCTTGGCTCAAGTGGTGGAGGAACCAAACCAATTCCTTTAAAACCAGATGAAATAAACCCAATTCTTAAGAAATGTGGAATGTTAGCAGTACAAAGACTTAACGTTCAACCTGGGCAACAAGTTAAAGTTGCTGCTGGAACGCTTGAAGGTCAAATAGTTACAGTTGAAAGCATTGATGAAGAAAGAGGTAAAGTACATGTTCTTATTGAAATGTTTGGTAGACAAACAGCGATGGAACTAGATTTTACTGAAGTAGAAGTTATTTAAGCCAAACAATTGTTTGGCTTTTTTTTTACATATATATTACCTATGAAAGAGTTATATCTATGATATAATGAATTGTTAGTTTGAAAAAACCGCTTAAGAAAGGAAATTTCTATGATTAAACTTACGAATATTTCTAAGTTCTATAGTTCGAATAATGTTATCGCGCTAGGACTAAGAAAAGTAAACTTAGAATTGCACAGAAATGAATTTGTTGCCATTGTTGGAGAATCTGGATCTGGGAAAACCACATTACTAAATGTGATTTCTGGTATTGATTCTTACGAAGATGGTGAAATGTATATAAACGGGCATGAGACTTCATACTTCTCAGTTGCTGATATGGAAAACTACAGAAAGAAGTATGTGGCTTTTGTTTTTCAAAACTATAATTTAATTGATTCGTATACAGTGCTTCAAAACGTTGAGGCACCGCTTATTCTTTCAGGTTATCCTAAAGAAAAAATTAAATCTAGAGCTCACGAAATTATCAAAAAAGTTGGCCTAGAAGATCATATGAACCACAAAGCAACAAAATTGTCTGGCGGTCAAAAACAAAGAGTTGTTATTGCTAGAGCATTAGCAAAAGATTGTCCAATAATAGCTGCCGATGAACCAACGGGAAACCTTGATTCAAAATCCGCAAGACAAATTATTGAATTACTTTCAGAAATAGCAAAAGAAAAACTAGTTATTATAGTAACCCATGATTTTACTCAAGTTGAAGAATTTGCAACTAGAAAAATCAGGATTTTTGATGGTGAAATAGTAGAAGACTTAAAAATAAAAAAAGTTAACAAATTAGATTTACCAAATATACCTGATGAAGAACATCAAATTAGATTTGTGGATTACATGAAAATCTCATTAAGAAATCTATTAGCTGTTCCTAAAAAAACTTTCTTGATGGTGATTATATTTACATTCTTTAGTTTCTTCATTGCTATGTCTTATGGAGCTTACCAACTAGCAATGAATGATTCAGGTTATAGTTATAATTCTCATTTCGTTAATACTAGCCCAAACAGAGTAATCATCAGAAAAGATGATAATTCTGCTTTTACAGCTGCTGATTTGGCAGAAATAGAGGATTTCAAAATAGTTGATCAAGTTGTTACTTTTGATTATGTATTAGATATTAATATAACTATTTCATCTGAAACAAACGATAATTATTCGTATTTGAGTGGATTACTCTTACCAATTGAAGTGGTAGAAGCCGCTGATTTAGATTACGGGGTTTTACCACAGACAGATTCTGAAATTGTGTTAGCTGTAAATACATTTGAGTTAAACAATTATGAAGATTACTTAAATAAATTTTTTGTAGAAGGGTACAACTACTATTATGATGAAATGGGTCCCGGGAATTTGGAACAACAATCATTTAAAGTTGTTGGAATGATCAATGTTGATAAATTATCAATAACAAACGAATCTTATGATAATACATTTATTTTGCTTACGGAAGGGCAACTAAATGAATTAAAAACAAGTTATTATTTTAATTATGCTGACCTTCATATATTTATAGGTACAACTACAGTAGAAAGTGAGACAATGCAGTTTGTAGAAGGGTTTTATAGTGCTAAGTTCGAAATAGATAATACAATACCAGATAATCAAATAAGAACATCCGGAAATAAGTATTACGGAGATTGCAAAGATCAAATCTGTTATATTGATGGTACATTAACTATGGAAGATTATTATGTTCAAAATTCTTACGATAATATTACCATGGCTTATGATAATGATTTAACTGATGGTGTTTACTATGTTAACCAAGCTACCTATGAAAAAATATACTATGATGATATCTATCAAATTACGGTATTTACTAAAACAGATATTGGGGCAACAGGTTTTGTTAAAGATGTTCAAAAAATCACCTCGTCTCCTTTAAATCTTAAGTACAAAGTAAATTATCCATTCGATTCTAAAGCAGCTAATGATTTTGAAGCTTTAATTTTATTAGTAACCAGTATAGGATTAATCGGTTTAATTGTTATTACTTTAATTGGATCAACACTGATTACCTATGTAATATTTAGAGCGATTATAAACACTAAATTACATGACTATGCAATATTTAGAACGATTGGAGCTAACCAAAAAACAATTAAAGGATTTATCTATCTAGAAAATCTATATGTTGTGTTAGTTTCATATGCAATATATTTAGCTGTCAGTCTTAGTATCCCAATGCGAGCAGCTACTGACACGATATTATATCCGTTGAAAGTTTTCGGAGTTTTGAACTATATTGTTTTCTTCTTCTTATTAGTAATTATGTCTCTAATTATTTCTAGAAAGTATTGTAATAGGATATTTAGACAATCTGTTCAAAAAACATTGAAAAGTGATTTGGGGTAATAATAATGATAAAATTAACTAATTTAAATAAATATTTTAATAAGGGAAAAACCAACGAAATTCACGTTATTGATAACACAAACCTTGAGTTTCCAGAAAAAGGCTTAGTAGCTTTAACTGGTCCTTCAGGCTGTGGGAAAACAACGCTCTTAAATGTGATTGGTGGTTTGGATAAATTTAGTAAAGGTGAAATTGATTTTGATGGGCAAATAATGAAAAGATATAATCCTCTTGAGTGGGATATATTAAGAAATAATTATGTCGGTTACATTTTCCAAAACTATAATCTTATAACTGATAAAACTGTATATGAAAATATAGAAACAGCCTTAAACATGGCTGGATTATATGATAAAGAAGAGATTGAAGAAAGAATCAATTATGTGTTAGAAGCTGTGGGTATGTATAACTACCGCAGAAGAAACGTATTAGCACTTTCTGGCGGGCAACAACAACGTGTAGCTATAGCTAGAGCAGTAGCGAAAAATCCAAAAGTTGTTCTAGCGGATGAACCTACAGGGAACTTAGATGCTAACAACACTTTTGAAATTATGAGTATCATTAAAAAAATCTCTGAAAATTGTCTAGTAATACTTGTATCTCATGAAAGATCTTTAGTTGATTTTTATGCAGATACTGTAATTGAATTATCAGACGGGAAAGTTATTAACAAATATGATAATTTTGGAAATAAATCTTTTGAACATAAAGACGAAAGAAATATATACTTGCAAGATTTACATAAAGATTTTTCGTTAGAGGAACATAAAATTGAAAGATATTATGAGAATGAAAAGGATGAATCGTTATCTTTCAAAGTAATTGAAGTTAAAGACTCAATTTATATTAAAGCTGAAAGTGGCAATAAAAAGAAAATCAAGTATTTATCTGATGACACAGAAATCAGACTGATTGATGCACACTACAAAGCTAAACAAACAGAGGACGTTTCAGAATATAACTTCGATCTTAAACAATATGGAAATATTGAGCATCCTGCTAGGAAAAAGTCATTCATTAGAATGTCTGATACTTTTAAACAGGGCTTTAGAAAAGTAACTAGCAAAAGAAAATTCATTGGATGGTTGTTCTTAATAGCTTATTTTGTAATCTCAGCACTTGTGGTTTATCAACTATCAACTTTTGCGAGTTTAACAAGGTTAGATGAAAAAGATTTCCTTAGAACTTCTAAAGATTTAATATCAATAACTACCGAAGATGGAATTGAACCCGCAGATATTGACTTGATTTTAAATAATGTTGATAATATCGAATGGTCACCATACATGTATTCAAGCTATGGAAGAATTATATATAGCGAATATTATCAAGGGGATGCAAGCGTGACTGTACGTATGTATCCTATGAAAGCCTCTTGGGTGGATGAAAGTAAAATACTTCACGGAAGAATGGTAGAAAACAACAAAGAAATTGTAATTGATGTCTGGATTGCTGAAAACATTCTTGAGAATAAAGGCTTTTCAGATCTAGGTGTAGTTGATATCGAAGACCTAATTGGTCAAAAAATATCTACTCAAAATCAATATGGGTTAACCTATGAAATAGTGGGGATTATTGAAACCGAATCACCAATCGCAGTAATTGATGATGATGCTATTTTTAGTTTTAATGATCAATTTTCAGTATATCCTTATGGAACTATTGAGGGTAGTTTTACTATAACTGAAGGTAGAGATATTCTTAATGAAAATGAAGTTTTAATGAGTCCATTTTCATTCTTAGAAATAGGTGATAAAGTAAATGTTTATGAGACTGAAGTTACCATAGTTGGTAGGTATGAAATAGACAATACAACACACAGTGAAATGGATTTGTTTATTGTAGCAAATGACTTTATGGAAGATCTAACTAAAGGCCGCTTAGATGAATATAATTATTATGGATCAGACTCAATCTATTTTTATTCAGATGACCTTGATCAAGCGATTCAAGATATAAATGAATATGATGAAGATTATGAAGCATTTAATTCATATGAAGCACAAAGAAACTATAGTATAGAAGCACAAAAAGAAAGAATAGCAACTAGAATTCAATCTATCATTATTACCTTAGTAGGTGTAGTTATATATATCTTCTTTATGATGAGATCTAGTATGTTAAGTAGAATTAAGGAAATTGGAATTTACCGCTCAATAGGGGCTACTAAAAGAGATATCTTTAAGATATTTATTGGGGAAATATTCTGGTTTACAACCCTAGGGTCTTTAACTGGATATTTATTCATGGCCTTTTTAATAAATCGAATTCAAAATATGCTGGGAGAGCTAGTTTCTATATTCTATTTCCCAATCCATTATTTTATTGGTGGAATCGTTATGATTTATCTAATTAACTTGATATTTGGATTGTTCCCAATCTTTAGTTTATTAAGAAAAACCCCATCAGAAATTAATGCAAAATTCGATATTTAAAATTTATTGGACTTTTAGTAAAAAAATCTTGACATATATATGATATATATTGTATAATGTTTTAGCGTATAAAAACGCTTTGAGTGGGAGGAAAAAATTCCATTAACCACATCACGGAAATAAGGAGGTGTCTTTCGTGGCTAAAGAAATTAAAAACATTGTGAAACTTCAAGTTCCAGGTGGAAAAGCAACACCCGCACCACCAATTGGACCAATTTTGGGACAAGCTGGAGTTAACATTCAACAATTTTGTGTGCAATTCAATGATTTGACAAGAGAACAAGTAGGCAGTATCATACCAGTTGTATTAACTGTATATGCAGACCGTTCATTTTCATTCATTACAAAAACTCCACCAGCGAGTGATTTGTTAAAGAAAGTATGTAAAATTAAAAAAGGATCAGGAAATTCTAATACTGATACAGTCGCAACAATTACTTGGGAACAGTTAAGAGAAATTGCGACAATTAAAATGCCGGACTTAAATGCTAATGATGTTGAAGCAGCATCACGTATCATTGAAGGTACAGCAAGAAACATGGGAATTGTCGTAAAAGACTAAGTGTATTGGTTGTTTATATATACAACTATATAATGGGAGGACATTCCGCTAAGACCAAATATAGGAGGAAAACAAAATGGCAAAAAAAGGAAAAAAATATACTGAAGCTCAATCTAAAGTAGATAGACTTAAAAGATATCCTTTGCTTGAAGGTGTTGAGTTAGTAAAATCAGTATCTTTCGAAAAATTCGATGCAACAATTGAATTATCATTCAACCTAAACCTTGATCCTCGTAAGGCAGAACAAAACTTAAGAGGAGCGTTAGTATTACCACATGGAACAGGGAAAACTAAAACTGTTTTAGTATTTGCAAAAGGTGAAAAAGCAAAAGAAGCTACAGAAGCTGGAGCAGACTTTGTTGGTGATGATGACATGGTGGCAAAAATCAAAGAAGGTTGGTTCGATTTCGATATAGTAATCGCAACTCCTGATATGATGTCAACATTAGGTAAAATTGGACGTTTACTTGGACCAAAAGGATTAATGCCTAATCCAAAAACTGGTACAGTAACTATGGATATCGCAAAAACAGTAAAAGAATCAAAAGGTGGTAAGATCACTTACCGCGTAGACAAATTTGGAAATGTCCAAGTTGTTGTTGGGAAAGTTTCATTCGAAGCTGCAAAATTAGTTGACAATATTAGTCTTGTATTTGAAACAATCAAGAAAATCAAACCAGCAACAGTCAAGGGTATTTATATGCAAAACGTTGCAATCTCATCTTCAATGGGACCAGGCGTAAGGATTGAAATTTAAAAATAAATAACTTTATCAAAGACAGTAGGGGCACATAGCTTAATAATCCTACCGAGACAAAGAATAATAAATAAAGATTATTTATTCCTCTTTTCTCCGGAAAAGAGGTTTTCTATTTTTTAGAAATAAGGAGGTCTTAAAATGGCTAATCAAAGAACTATTGAATTAAAAGAGCAAGAAGTAAATAAGATCGCTGAAAAAATGTCAAATGCTAAATCAGTTGTAGTAGCTGAATATCATGGGCTTACCGTGGAAAAAACTGAAACTTTACGACGTCAACTTCGTGAAGAAGGCTGTGAAATGTTAGTTATAAAAAACAACATTTCAAGAAGAGCAGCAGACAACGCTGGATACAGTGGTTTAACTTCAGACCTTACAGGTCCAAACGGAGTTATATTTGCGTTTGAAGAATCAGTAGCGGCAGCGAAAATTTTACACAAGTTCGCTAAAAAGAATCCAAAACTAAAAATCAAATCTGGAATAGTTGATGGAGATTTTTACGAACCAGCACAAATCAAAGAAATTGCATCTTTACCAAGCAAAGATATATTGCTTACAATGTTAGCGACTCAATTATACGGTCCACTAAGAGAATTATCTATGGGATTATTCTTGCTAACAGCAGAAGAATCAGAAGAATCAGAAGAATCAGAAAAAACTGAAGAAAGTAAATAATTAGGAGGAAACAACAATGGCAAAAATTAATGCAAATGAATTTATCGAATCATTAAAAGAAATGACGATATTAGAAATTAAAGAACTTATCGACGCTATGAAAGAAGAATTCGGAATCGACCCAGCAGCAGTAGCAGCAGCACCTGCAGCAGTAGCTGAAGTAGTAGACGAAGGACCTAAAGAAGTAGACGTAATGTTAACAAATGTTGGACCATCTAAAGTTGCAGTTATTAAAGTTGTAAGAACTTTAACTGGACTTGGACTTATCGACGCTAAAAAATTAGTCGATTCAGCACCAGTAGCTATCAAAGAAAAAATCGCTGAAGACGCTGCTAAAGAAATAGCAGAAAAATTAACGACAGCTGGAGCTACAGTAGAATTAAAATAATTAAAAACTAAACACATAAAACCTGAGAGAATAATGTCTCAGGTTTTTAGCGTTTATGAAGGAGTAACATATTGAGCCACTATTATTCAGAAGATAATGACAATCTAGATAGTCTAGAAAAAGATACATTTTTCAAAATCAAAGACAGATCTTTCCATTTTATTACTGATAATGGAGTTTTTTCCAAATCTAGATTAGATTTTGGCTCAAGATTGTTAATTGAAACAGTTATAGATATTCCTAAAGCAAAAATCTTAGATTTAGGATCAGGATATGGACCTGTCGGAATTGTGTACAAAGTATTCAATCCAAAGTCTACCATTACATTATCTGATGTTAACAAAAGGGCACTAAATCTTTCAACAAAAAACGCAAGACTTAATAATCAAGTAGCGACCATAATAAATAGCGATGGTTTCAATAAAATAAATCAAAAATATGATATGATATTAACTAATCCGCCAATTAGAATTGGTAAGAAAAAAATTTATCAATTGTTCTCTAAAGCATATGAGTATTTAGAAGAGTCTGGAGTCCTTATTTTTGTTATGAATAAAAAGCAAGGATCTACTTCTGCAATTAGTTTTTGTGAAGGAATTTACACAAAAGTAGAAGTAATTAATAAGAAATCTGGCTTCCAAATAATCAAGTGTTTAAAATGATTGACTAAGTTGCAGGATTGTGATAAAATATTAAAATGCGATAGAATGCGCATTTTTTGCATGTTTATGGTGAAAATTAATAAAAATATGGGGTGATTTTGTGAATTATAATACCGTAAAATACGGAAAGACAAGAGAGAGAAGAAATTATTCACGTGTTAAATCAAATGTGGAACTTCCTAATTTGATTGAAGTACAAACTTCTTCGTTTGAATGGTTCGTTAAACAGGGCCTAAAAGAGTTATTTGAAGATATCTCGCCAATCACTAATTTTAACGGCAACGTTGAATTATATTTCAAAGATTTTGAATTAGAACCAGCAAAATACACGGTGCAACAATGTAAATTTAAAGACGTTACTTATTCTCGTCCTTTAAAAGTAAATGTACAATTGTTGAACAAAGATGTTATCGACCCTGAAACTGGTGAAATCATGTCAGCTGATAGCATTAAAGAACAAAGAATATTCATGGGAGATATCCCAATGATGACTCCTGTTGGAACATTTATTATAAATGGTTCTGAGAGAGTTATAGTATCGCAAATTGTCCGTTCTTCTGGAGTGTTTTTCTCAGAAGAAGTAGACAAAAAAACCCTACAAAGAAAATACCTAGGTCAAGTAATTCCTACTAGAGGAGCTTGGTTAGAATATGAAATGGGTTCAAAAGACATATTATATGCTAAAGTTGACCGTTCAAAGAAAATCTATTTGTCTACATTAATTAAAGCTATAGGGTTCTCAACCAGAAAGCAAATTGTAGATCTTTTTGGCGAACATGAATACTTAGAAAATACCTTCGAAAAAGACTTAACTCAAAACTCAGAAGAAGCGATGAAAGAAGTCTATGCTAAAATCCGTCAAGGAGAAACAGCTACAATCGAGGGTGCTAGATCGTTCTTCGTATCAAGATTATTTGATGAAAAACGCTATGATTTAGCGTCTGTTGGTAGATTCAAAATCAACCAAAAATTAGATTTAGTCACAAGAATTAAACAATTACTTGAAAAAGACATTGAAGTATTGCTTTCTAAAGATGTAGTTGATTCAGAAACTGGAGAAGTACTATTAGCTAAAGGAACTAGATTTGATTTAGAGAACTTAGAAATCATTAACAATAATAGATCTGCTATTACTGAAAAAGTTAAATTCGATTCTGATTTAGAAAAACAATTAAAACAATTGATTGATAGAGAAAAACGTGGTGAATTAGCTCCAGAAAATCAAAACGATGATTTTGTGGAAAACGTAATAAGAGATACATATGTTGAGGTTCTACACGTTAAACTAAAAGACCGAGGTACAACAAAAGACTTAAAATTATTAGGAAACAACTCATACGAAAATCAATTACATATTACAACATCAGATATTTTAGCTAGTATTTCTTACTACCTAAATCTATTTAATGGTGTAGGTGGATTAGATGATATTGACCATTTAGGAAACAGAAGATTAAGATTGATTGGTGAATTACTTAAAAATCAATTCCGTATCGGTTTAGCTAAAATGGAAAAAAATGTTAAAGATAGAATGTCTACAAAAGATCCTAGAGAAATTACTCCTCAAAATCTTATTAATATTAGACCTTTAACATCTTCTATTAAAGAATTCTTTGGTAGTTCTCAGTTATCACAGTTCATGCAACAAACGAATCCGTTAGATGAATTAACGCATAAACGTAGAATTTCAGCATTGGGACCCGGTGGTCTTACTAGAGATAGAGCTGGATTTGAAGTTCGTGATGTTCATCAATCACATTATGGAAGAATTTGTCCAATTGAAACACCTGAAGGTCAAAACATTGGATTGATTAACTCATTAGCATGTTACGTTAAAGTTAATAAATATGGATTTATGGAAACACCATATCTAAAAATAAATCAAGAAACCGGAAAAGTAACAAAAGAAATTGAATATATGTCAGCGGACCAAGAAAGAAAACATGTAATAGTTCAAGCCAACGTTGCACTTAACGATGACATGACTATTAGAGAAGATAGAGTTATTGCAAGACATAATGGCGAAACGAAAATCTTTAGGAAAACAAAATGTGATTACATGGATGTTTCACCTAAACAAATTGTTTCTGTTTCGACAGCTTCAATTCCATTCTTAGAACATGATGATGCAAACCGTGCCTTAATGGGCGCCAACATGCAACGTCAAGCAATTCCGCTATTACAACCAGAAGCTCCATTTGTTGGAACTGGTATTGAATATAAAATTGCACATGACTCAGGAACTGCTCTAATCGCTGAAAGTGATGGAGTTGTTGAGTATGTTGATGGTAAATACGTTAAAGTTAGAAATAACAAAGGCGAACTAGAAGAATATACATTACAAAAATTCATGAGATCTAATCAAGGAACTTGTATTAACCAAACACCAATAGTAGCTTACGGCGAAGAAGTTAAAGCTGGAGATATTATGGCAGATGGTCCTTCAATGAATCAAGGTGAATTAGCAATTGGTAGAAATGTAGTTGTTGCATTCATGACTTGGAATGGTTATAACTATGAAGATGCTGTTATCATGAATGAAAGACTAGTTAAAGATGATGTATATACCTCAATTCATATTGAAAAATACGAAATCGAAGCTAGAGATACAAAATTAGGAAAAGAAGAATTCACAAGAGAAATTCCTAATGTTGGTGAAGAAGGAAGAAAATACTTAGATGAATTTGGAATCGTTGTTCCTGGTACTGAAGTTAAAGAAGGCGATATCTTAGTAGGTAAAGTAACTCCTAAAGGTCAAACTGATCCATCACCAGAAGAAAAACTTTTACTAGCAATATTTGGTGAAAAATCAAGAGAAGTAAGAGACACTTCATTAAAAGTACCTCATGGTGGAGGCGGAATTGTTCATTCAGTTAAAGTCTTTAAAAGAGGCGAAGATGAATTAAATCCTGGCGTTAACATGTCAGTTAGAGTATATATCGTACAAAAAAGAAAAATATCTGAAGGTGATAAGATGGCTGGACGCCATGGTAACAAAGGCGTTATTTCAAAAATCTTACCTCAAGAAGATATGCCATACTTAGAAGATGGTACACCAATCGATATCATGTTGAATCCACTAGGGGTTCCATCAAGAATGAATATCGGTCAAGTACTAGAAATTCACTTGGGAATGGCTGCTAAGCAACTTGGTATTCATGTTGCGACACCTGTATTTGATGGAGTTTCTGAAGAAGACTTAAACAGCATTATGGCTGAAGCCGGAATGGACGACGACGGAAAATATGTTCTATATGATGGAACAACAGGAGATAGATTTGATCACAAAGTATCTGTAGGTGTTATGTATATGATTAAATTGGATCATATGGTTGATGACAAACTACATGCAAGAAGTGTTGGACCTTATACATTAGTTACACAACAACCAATGGGTGGTAAAGCACAAAACGGTGGACAACGTTTCGGAGAAATGGAAGTTTGGGCACTTGAAGCATATGGTGCTGCTTACACATTACAAGAAATGTTAACTGTTAAATCTGATGATATCATCGGTAGAAATAAAGTGTTTAAAGCAATAGTTGATGGAGAACCAATTCCACAACCAAGCTTGCCAGAATCATTTAGAGTACTTACAAGAGAACTTCGTTCATTAGGTATCTATGTTGAACTTATCAACAGAGAAACAGGAGAAAACGAAGTTAACAGGAGTTTAGTTGATAATGATAAAGATGATTACATTACTAAATTTGGATTTCAATAGAAAAAGGGAGGAATAGATTATGAGTCAAAAATTTTCGCATTTGAAGATAAGATTAGCGTCTCCTGAAGAAATCCGTTCTTGGTCTTTTGGGGAAGTCAAAAAACATGAAACTATTAATTACCGTACATTAAAACCAGAAAAAGATGGTTTATTCTGTGAAGTGATCTTTGGTCCGACTAAAGATTATCAATGTGCTTGTTCTAACAAATCAAAAAGAAGCTCTCATCCAGGAAAAAAATGTCCTGTATGTGGTGTAGAATACACTGAAAGTAAAGTAAGAAGAGAAAGAATGGGTCACATTGAACTAGCTGCGCCAGTAGTGCATGCATGGTATCTAAGAAACTCACCATCTCGTCTAGCCATACTTTTAGATTTAAAAGCTAGAGATTTAGAAGAAGTTGTATATTTAGCATCATATATTGTTGTTGAAGCAGGAGATACAGATTTAGAATTCAAACAAATTTTATCTGAAAGAGAATACACAGATAAATACTTTGAATATGGATCAAGATTCAAAGCTTTAACGGGTGCTGAAGCAGTTAAATATTTACTTCAAAAATTAAACCTTGAAGAAGAAGCTTTGAGATTAAGAGTTGAACTAAAAACCGCTTCAAAACAAAGAAGAGAAAAAATTGTAAAAAGATTAAATGTTGTTGAAGCATTTAAAAACAGTGATAACAAACCGGAATGGATGGTACTAGATGTATTACCTGTAATTCCACCTGATTTAAGACCAATGGTTCAATTAGATGGTGGTAGGTTTGCGACAACTGACCTAAATGATTTATATCGTAGAATTTTAAATAGAAATAACAGACTTAAACGTCAATTCGATCAAAAAGCACCACATCTAATTACTAAGAATGAAAAACGTATGTTACAAGAAGCTGTGGATGCATTAATCGATAACTCAAAACGTGGTAGAAAAATGGTTGTAGAAAGAAACAGAGCTCTTAAATCATTATCAGACATGTTGAGAGGGAAACAAGGTCGTTTCCGTCAAAATCTACTAGGAAAACGTGTTGACTACTCAGGTAGATCAGTTATCGTTGTAGGTCCTAGCTTAGAAATGTATCAATGTGGATTACCAAAAGAAATGGCGATCACACTATTCAAACCTTTCGTTATTAGAGAATTAATATCTAGAGGAATATCTAATAATATTAGAAGTGCGAAAACACTTATTGAAAAATTAGATGGTAGAATTTGGGCTGTATTAGAAGACGTTATTGTTGAACATCCAGTTTTACTAAACCGTGCACCAACTCTTCATAGATTAGGTATTCAAGCTTTTGAACCTAAACTAGTTGAAGGAAAAGCAATCAGATTACACCCACTAGTAACGACAGCTTTCAATGCTGACTTTGATGGTGACCAAATGGCTGTTCATGTTCCTTTATCTGAAGAAGCACAAGCAGAAGCTAGAGTATTGATGCTCGCATCAAACAACATTTTAGCGCCTAAAGACGGAAAACCAATCGTTACTCCTTCTCAAGATATGGTATTAGGTAACTATTACCTAACTATGGAAAAAGCTGGAGACATTGGTGAAGGATCTGTCTATAGAAACTATGATGAAGTAATGTTAGCCTATGAAAATAAATTAGTAACGCTTCATTCAAAAATTGCTTTAAGACTTAACGAAGACGATTTAAAAATGGTATTAGTAACAGATGGCGATGTTAAAAAAGATAAAGCAGATGATTTATCACTTAAACACAGAGTACCTTCACAATATAAAAATTACTACTTAGTGACTACACCAGGTAAACTAATCTTTAATAAGATTTTACCTAGTAGCTTTCCATATATAAACGAACCAACTAAAACTAACTTACAAGATAAAACTCCAGACAAATACTTTATCGCACCAGGAGTAAACATCCCTGAAGCAATAAGTAAGATGGAGATGGTATCACCATTTAAGAAGAAATTCTTAAGTTTAATTATCGCAGAAATATTTGCAATATATAAAATTAATGAAACATCAAAAATGCTAGACAAAATGAAAAACATTGGTTTCAAGTATTCAACAATATCTGGAATTACTGTTGCTGCTTCTGATGTTGAAGTATATTCTAAAAAACAAGAGGTATTAAAGAAACATGACTTAAAAGTAGATCAAATTACTGATCTATATAATATGGGTATGTTAACTGATAAAGAAAGAAAAAGTCTTGTAATTGATGAATGGAAAAAAGCAAAAGAAGAAATCCAAGAAGGACTTATCAAAGAACTTAACAGTGAAAATCATATTTTCATGATGAGTGATTCTGGAGCCAGAGGGAATGCATCTAACTTTACACAGTTAGCTGGTATGCGTGGATTAATGGCTAACCCTTCTGGGGATACTATTGAATTACCAATTAAAGCATCATTCCGTGAAGGATTAACAATGTCTGAGTTCTTTATCTCAACCCATGGGGCGAGAAAAGGATCTACCGATACAGCCTTAAAAACTGCTGAGTCAGGATATCTTACAAGACGTTTAGTTGACGTTAGTCAAGATGTTGTAATCTCCGTAGAAGACTGTCATACTGATAAAGGTTTGAGAGTTGAAGCAATTGTTGATAGAGATGGCAAAGTAATTGAATCACTTGAAGAAAGAATTACAGGTAGATACGCATCTGCTGATGTACTTCATCCTGAAACTGGCGAAGTTGTTGCCGAGAGAAATCAATACTTCTCAGAAACACTTGCTAGAAAAATTATCTCTGTAGGAGTAACTTCTGTACCAATTAGAACCGCTTTAACTTGTACAGCTAAAGTTGGGATTTGTCGTAAATGTTATGGACAAAACTTAGCAACAGGTGAAAGAGCTGAAGTAGGAGAATCTGTAGGTACAATTGCAGCACAATCAATTGGTGAACCAGGTACACAGTTAACAATGCGTACTTTCCATACTGGTGGGGTTGCTGGAGATGATATTACACAAGGTCTACCTCGTGTTCAAGAACTATTTGAAGCAAGGAAATCAAAAGCAAAATCAATAATATCTGAAATCAACGGACTTGTATCTGAGATAGAACCAGTTGAAGAAAGATATATCATAACTATTCATAATGAAATTGAAGATAAAAAATATGAAACAAACTCAAATGTACAACCGCGTGTAGTAGAAGGGGGCACAGTTAAGGCTGGTGACCAACTAACGGATGGTACAATTGATCCTAAAGAATTGCTAAGAGTTACTAACATGGAAACAGTTCAAAGATATATTCTTCAAGAAGTACAAAGGGTTTATCGTTTCCAAGGTGTTGATATCGCAGATAAACATATCGAAATCATCGTTAGACAAATGTCTAAACGCTTAACGGTAATCTTAGAAGGAGATACTGAACTTCTTCCAGGAAGTCAAGTTTCTATTAATCAATTCACTGAAGCAAACAAAAAAGCATTCGCTAACAAAGCAAAACCAGCGATTGCAAGACCAATATTACTAGGTATTACAAAAGCAAGTTTAAAATCAGAATCGTTCTTATCAGCTGCCTCATTCCAAGAAACAACAAGAGTACTTACAGACGCGGCTATTAATGGTAAAAAAGATCCACTACTTGGTTTAAAAGAAAACGTAATTATTGGAGGATTGATTCCTGCGGGTACTGGAATTCTAAGAGATACTGAATTCAATTATGAAAAACCTGAAGAAGAGGAAGATATCTACGCTAACTTCGAAGAATAATTATAAAACACAAAAGTTCGTTATGAAAATAGCGAACTTTTTTTTATCATTAGAAAATCAAGTTAAGACCTTGTAAATACAAAAAATGTATTGTATAATTTTCTGTGTATTATGACGTTATTAAGGAAAAACAATGGAAAACAAACCTAGATCTTTAAATGCTGCTTTTAACAAAATACTAAACAAACCTATTAGTGAAGCAGACTTCAAGTATGCTCTAAAATATGGGATATTTAGTGCTGTTTTACTTTTGATTAAAAAGACTGTTACATTCATTTTTTTTGGGAATGCATATATAAGTAATAAACCCTTATACCTAGCAAATATTTCCTTGATGGCAATATTCTTGATTTTGTTGATAGTAATTAAATTTAAAAAAATGGATAAAAGCAAACTATATCCAAGGATTATATTGTTTTTGTATCCATTTGTAATAATTATATTAACATCGGTATCTGCGTTTTTGAATAGCAACTTTCCTAATTTTATATTCTCATATATGGTCCTTTTGATTATTGTGTCTTGGGTTCAAATCTATAATATGCGAAAGAGAATTATTCTTTATAGTTTCGCTTTGATTCTAATAAGCGTTTTAAATATTCACATAAATGGTTTTACAGAAATCGGATTTGAATATTTTGCTATTAGTCTTATGTCGATAATTGTAAGTTATATTGCCTCTTCAAACCACTATGTCATTTATTCAAACCAAAGATTGGCTATAAAAGATTTAGATATTAGGAACAAAACCATAAATAAAACAATCAATCTTGTAAAAAAGTCACACGAAGAATTAAAAACAAGCAAAAAAATTACTGATACTATGTTATCTATAACACAAGAGGTTTTAAAAAACGAAGATATAGAAGATGTTTTACAGCTTGTATTAGAAGAAGCTGTTAAGCTAATTCCTAATGCTCAAGCAGGAAGTATTTTGATTAACAATGGCTCGAATATGAAATACGTAGCGGCAAAAGGATATAGTTTAGAAAAACTAAAAAAAGTTAAATTGCGTTATGAAGATTTATTTCAAGCTTCTTTAGATGATGTGTATGAGCCAACAATTATTAGAAACCTCGAAACTTTTGATGAAATACAAATGGGTGAAACAAAAACAAAAAAACTTAAACATGAAACAACTCAATTAGCTAAGTCGTGTTTAACCTGTTCTTTTAGATATAATGATGAGTTTTTTGGCTCAATAAATATTGACAACTTCGAGAGTGAAGAGATATTTATAACTGATGACAAATATCTTATTAAACAATTGGCTAAAGAAATAGAAATTATTGTATCAATTCATAAGCTTTATGAACAAGCGTTAAGGCCAACTAAATATGATGATTTAACAGACGTTTATACTAGAAAATACTGTATGAAGTTACTATCTGATCTAATTGATGAAAATGTGAATGATGAGGTTGCTATCTGTACAATTGATATAAATAGGTTGAAATCAATCAATGATAAACTTGGGCATGATGCAGGTGATAAGTATTTAGTATATTTCGCTGACGCTGTTAGAACTTCTATTAAGGGTGAATTCATATTTGGTAGAGTTGGTGGGGATGAATTTTTATTGATTTTTAGTAAGTTAAATATGAAGACAGTTTTACAAAAAATCGAAAAGATTCGTGATTACTTGAAGGAAAAGATTTTTAAAACTGAAGATTTTAAAGGTGAAATAACTTTCGCTTCTGGGATTTCAATGTACGCAAAAGATGGTAAAAATATTTTTGATTTAATTAAACTTTCAGACAAAAGAATGTATGAAAATAAGAACTCACAAAAAATAAAATAAAATACTGTTAATTTTTTTAAAAAAGCCATATAAATTTATGGCTTTTTATATGCTTTATACTAATTAAAACCGCCAAAAATAGATAATATTAGGCACACACTAACAATATAAAAAAAAACATTCAATTTACGAGAAAAAATAGTTGACATGAGTACCTCGTTGTGATAAAATTATTAAGCGTGTGAAAGTGCGCAAGTAACAATCGGTCTTTGAAAACTAAACATATACAGATTAAAACAACAACCAAAAAATTCAAAAGAGATAACATTAAATAATGAGCATAGAAAAACAAAACATATAAAAAATATGGAGAGTTTGATCCTGGCTCAGGATAAACGCTGGCGGCATGCCTAATACATGCAAGTCGAACGAACTAGTTTACTAGTGAGTGGCGAACGGGTGAGTAACACGTAAGGAACCAACCCTTTTCACGAGGATAACTACTGGAAACGGTAGCTAATACTGGATAGGACATGACTGCAGAAGCGGACATGTTTAAAGTGGCTTTCGGGCCACGGTAAGGGCTGGGCTTGCGTCGCATTAGATAGTTGGTGAGGGTAACGGCCTACCAAGTCAACGATGCGTAGCTGAGCTGAGAGGCTGAACAGCCACACTGGAACTGAGACACGGTCCAGACTCCTACGGGAGGCAGCAGTAGGGAATTGTCGGCAATGGGGGGAACCCTGACCGCGCAATGCCGCGTGAACGAAGAAGGTCTTCGGATTGTAAAGTTCTGTTAATTGAGAAGAATGGTGTGTTCAGGAAATGGGACACATTTGACGGTATCAGTTTAGAAAGCCCCGGCTAACTACGTGCCAGCAGCCGCGGTAATACGTAGGGGGCGAGCGTTATCCGGAATTATTGGGCGTAAAGAGTGCGTAGGCGGTTTGTTAAGTCATTTGTAAAAGATCTCAGCTCAACTGAGTAAGGCGAATGAAACTGGCAGACTTGAATACGGTAGAGGTAAGTGGAATTCCATGTGTAGCGGTGGAATGCGTAGATATATGGAGGAACACCAATGGCGAAGGCAACTTACTGGGCCGGAATTGACGCTGAGGCACGAAAGCGTGGGGAGCAAACAGGATTAGATACCCTGGTAGTCCACGCCGTAAACGATGAGAACTAAGTGTTGGGGTAAAACTCAGTGCTGAAGTTAACGCAATAAGTTCTCCGCCTGGGTAGTACGATCGCAAGATTGAAACTCAAAGGAATTGACGGGAACCCGCACAAGCGGTGGAGTATGTTGTTTAATTCGAAGATACACGAAGAACCTTACCAGGTCTTGACATACCATTGACAGGTCTAGAGATAGATTTTCCCTTCGGGGCAATGGATACAGGTGGTGCATGGTTGTCGTCAGCTCGTGCCGTGAGGTGTTGGGTTAAGTCCCGCAACGAGCGCAACCCTTATTGTTAGTTGCTAATATTAAGTTAAGGACTCTAATGAGACTGCCAGCGACAAGCTGGAGGAAGGTGGGGATGACGTCAAATCATCATGCCCCTTATGACCTGGGCTACAAACGTACTACAATGGCTGATACAGAGAGAAGCGAGATCGCGAGATGGAGCAAACCTCACAAAATCAGTCCCAGTTCGGACTGGAGTCTGCAACTCGACTCCACGAAGTCGGAATCGCTAGTAATCGCAAGTCAGCAGATTGCGGTGAATACGTTCCCGGGTTTTGTACACACCGCCCGTCAAACCACGAGAGTTTGTAACACCCGAAGCCGGTGGCCTAACTTGTAAAAGAAGGAGCCGTTTAAGGTGGGACAGATGATTGGGGTTAAGTCGTAACAAGGTATCCCTACGGGAACGTGGGGATGGATCACCTCCTTTCTAGGGAGTATAAAAGCTCTGTAAGATAGAGAGAAAAGCTAGAGAATGATAGCTTAAAGTTTTTGAAGCATATGTTTAGTTTTGAGAGACCTTTTAAATAAGGAAACTCAACAAAAAGCGAATCTGGAAACTCGGAAGAGGAGTACAGGTGAGAAAGATCTTTGAAAAGTGGATATACTGTAAAGCAAAGTTAAGGAAATAAGAGCATATGGTGAATGCCTAGGCACTAGGAGCCGATGAAGGACGTGACGAACTACGAAAAGCTACGGGGAGTTGTAAGTAAACAGAGATCCGTAGATATCCGAATGGGGAAACCCGGCAGTTGAAGACTGTCACATAATTTATTATGAGGGAACGCAGTGAACTGAAACATCTTAGTAACTGTAGGAACAGAAAGAAAAATCGATTCCTTGAGTAGCGGCGAGCGAAAGAGGAACAGCCCATTTACTTAAGAGTTACAAAACCGTATTATAGTGGAACTGTATTGGAAAAGCAGACTAAAGAGGGTGAAAGTCCCGTACACGAAATAGTGCGGACTCGAGTAAAGAAGAGTACGGCGAGACACGTGGAATCTTGTCGGAACAACGGAGGACCATCTCCGAAGGCTAAATACTACCTAGTGACCGATAGTGAACCAGTACCGTGAGGGAAAGGTGAAAAGAACCCTGGGAAGGGAGTGAAATAGAACTTGAAACCATATGCTTACAACAAGTTAGAGCCCGTTAATGGGTGATAGCGTGCCTTTTGTAGAATGAACCGGCGAGTTATGATGACGTGCGAGGTTAAGCTTTAAGGAGTGGAGCCGAAGCGAAAGCGAGTCTGAATAGGGCGATTAGTAAGTTGTTGTAGACCCGAAACCGTGCGAGCTAGGCATGAGCAGGTTGAAGTTGCGGTAACACGCAATGGAGGACCGAACCGTAGTCCGTTGAAAAGGGCCCGGATGACTTGTGTCTAGGGGAGAAATTCCAATCGAGCTCGGAGATAGCTGGTTCTCACCGAAATAGCTTTAGGGCTAGCGTCGATGTAAAGTGTGTTGGGGGTAAAGCACTGAATGTATAATGGCCTCATCTAGGGGTACTGAATGCAATTAAACTCTGAATACCAACATATATAATCGGCAGTCAGACTACGGGTGATAAGGTCCGTGGTCAAAAGGGAAACAGCCCAGACCGCCAGTTAAGGTCCCAAAATTTATGCTAAGTGGGAAAGGAAGTGGATCCGTCTAGACATCTAGGAGGTTGGCTTAGAAGCAGCCATCCTTTAAAGAGTGCGTAACAGCCCACTAGTCGAATAGATCTGCGCCGAAGATGTACCGGGGCTAAGCATAATACCGAAACTGCGGAATTCATACTTTTGAGTATGGGTTGGTAGGTGAGCGTTCTAATCAGCATAGAAGTCAGACCGTGAGGACTGGTGGAGCGATTAGAAGTGAGAATGCCGGTATAAGTAACGAAAAGATGGGTGAGAATCCCATCCGTCAAAAGTCCAAGGTTTCCAGGGGAAGGTTCGTCCGCCCTGGGTTAGTCAGGTCCTAAGGTGAGGCTGAAGAGCGTAGCCGATGGCCAACAGGTTGATATTCCTGTACTACTCAATAGACAGAAGGAATGACGGAGAAAGATAGCGAGAGCAGACTGGAGGAATAGTCTGTTTAAGGTAACGAGGGAGAGTTGTAGGTAAATCCGCAATTCACATATCCTGAGTACTGACGACGAAAGTCTCGTGAATCTCGGCTTCCAAGAAAAGTTTCTATGATTAATTTATTGAGTACCTGTACCGCAAACCGACACAGGTGGACGAGGAGAGAATCTAAAGACGCGCGAGATAACTCTTGTTAAGGAACTCGGCAAAATGACCCCGTAAGTTCGCGAGAAGGGGAGCTTTATGAAAATTAAAGCCGCAGAGAAGCGGCCCAAGCAACTGTTTACCAAAAACACAGGTTTCTGCTAAATCGTAAGATGAAGTATAGGAGCTGACACCTGCCCAGTGCTGGAAGGTTAAGAAGAGAGGTTAGCGCAAGCGAAGCTTTGAATTGAAGCCCCAGTGAACGGCGGCCGTAACTATAACGGTCCTAAGGTAGCGAAATTCCTTGACAGGTAAGTTCTGTCCCGCACGAATGGTGTAATGACTTGGGCACTGTCTCAACAAGAGACTCGGTGAAATTTTAGTACCTGTGAAGATGCAGGTTACCCGCGACTAGACGGAAAGACCCCATGGAGCTTTACTGTAGCTTGATATTGATATTCGGTAATGGATGTACAGGATAGGTGGGAGACTATGAAATCGGGACGTTAGTCTCGATGGAGTCATTGTTGGGATACCACCCTTCTATTATAGGATGTCTAACCTGCGGGCGTGTAGCCCGGGGGACAGTGTCTGGCGGTCAGTTTGACTGGGGCGGTCGCCTCCTAAAGAGTAACGGAGGCGCACAAAGGTTAGTTCAGAATGGTTGGGAATCATTCGTAGAGTGTAATGGCATAAACTAGCTTGACTGCGAGACGTACATGTCGAGCAGAGACGAAAGTCGGTCATAGTGAACTGGCGATCCCGCATGGAAGGGACGCCAATCAACGGATAAAAGTTACCCTGGGGATAACAGGCTGATAGCTTCCAAGAGTACACATCGACGAAGCTGTTTGGCACCTCGATGTCGGCTCATCACATCCTGGAGCTGGAGTTGGTTCCAAGGGTTGGGCTGTTCGCCCATTAAAGTGGTACGTGAGCTGGGTTCAGAACGTCGTGAGACAGTTCGGTCCCTATCTGTCGTGGGCGTTGGAAATTTGAAGGGAGCTGTTCTTAGTACGAGAGGACCGGAATGGACACTCCAATGGTGCACCAGTTAGTCTGCCAAGGCTATAGCTGGGTAGCTAAGAGTGGAAGGGATAAACGCTGAAAGCATCTAAGCGTGAAGCCCCCCTTAAGATGAGATTTCCCATCGTAAGAGTAAGACCCCTTATAGATTATGAGGTTGATAGGCTAGAGGTGTACGCACGGTGACGTGTTTAGCTGACTAGTACTAATAGGTCGAGGACTTAACTTTGCGTTTTAAACTACAAATTAAAGTACAGTATTTCCAGTTTTGAAAGAGGTCTGGTGATGACGGCGAAGTGGACACACCTGTTCCCTTACCGAACACAGAAGTTAAGCACTTCAGCGCTGATTGTAGTACACGTATGTGTGCGAGAGTAGGACATCGCCAGGCTGCTTTCTAACTTAAATAACTAATTCCTGATCGACGAATCAGGGATTTTTTTGGCATTATTATATTTAGCGCCTATTATGGTGCTTTTTATGTTATTATATTAGTTAAATAGTTAGATTTTTAGGGAGGTACATCATGATATTTGCATACTTAGTATCCCTTCAAATGATTATCGTTAATTTATTTTCATCCTATCACTGTTTACACAAGCGTAAAAGTCTCTTATTTACACTTTTTGTATATATATTTACAACGACTGTAATTTTTGCAAGTGTGTACCTTTTGAGTAATTACATTTTTCCTGAAGAATCTAATGTTGGGAATGGTTCTTATATATTAATTGGCATACTATATTATTTTCCTCTGAAATTGGTTTCCAAACAGAAATCAAAAGAAATACTAGTTATAATGTTTTCTACTTGGATTTACACAATGCTAATATTTGTGTTATCAAATCAAATCAGCTTATTTTTTACAAATACTAACAGAATGATGACAGTATTTATTACTCAAACTATATTACATGTATTAACCTACTATATATTCATAAGATTTATGAAAATCAAATTTTTGTATGTGTTAAGTAATATCAATTCTCGAAGATTTAATAACTTTTTATTAATTAGTATCCTATGGTTTTTATTATTACTTCTTATTAATTATTCTATTATATCGGGATATAATTTGTATTTAGGATTAGGAATATTTTTGATAATAGCTACACTTGTTGTTTTCTCTTATAAAGGATCTCACTTTTCGGTGCTTTTATCTAAAAAAACAGAAAAATTGGAGTTAAAATCATTAACAGATAGTCTTACAAAGTTAAAGAATCGTGAATGTTTAATTGAGGATTCTGAAAAATTTATTAAGGAAAAGACACCGTTTCATTTGATATATATAGATTTAGATTCTTTTAAAAGTATTAATGATAAATATGGTCATGAAACTGGTGATAATTATTTAGTAACTTTTTCCGAAAATCTACTTAATGAATTCGGTTCAATTAAAAGTAATTTTTATCGTATATCGGGCGATGAATTTATAATTCTCCACTTTGGTGAAGACACTAAATCGTTTTTATCAAATTTGAATAAATTTTCTTTAAAAGGGTCAATAGGGTTAGTTAAGTTTCTAGGCTTAAGCTTTGGAAATTCACAATATCCTAAAGATGGAGAAAAACTCAGGGATTTATTATCGGTAGCAGATTCGATTATGTACGAAAAGAAAAGAGCGAAGCAAAAAATAGTTTAGAATAAGTGTTTTAGAATATGTTTTAAAATATAAATACTGATTCGTTACACATTAATAAACAGCAGAAACTTTTAAGGGTTTTTGCTTTTTTATTTAGAAATGGTATAAAAAAATATATATATATTTATATGTAATCTAAAAAAAGAAAAGCATGAAAAAAACTCTACTAATTGTTTGTTTTGCGTTTGTTACATTCATGATTAATGCTTGTGAACCTAACACTACACAAGTTTCTCAAATTACTAACATTACCCAAACTACAACCGGAATAAGTGTACAAAACATCTTTGTTCATGTAGACGAAGCTGAAACGTGTATGGGAAATCAAATCAACTTGACTATCACATTTCTACCTACAAACGCTACTACTCAAAATTATACAGTTATGTTAACACCTCCTACTTTAATTAGTTTTGTTGGTGCTATTAACACATTGATTGATTTTATTGGCCAAGACGCCTCTGGAGAAACTATTTCAGCAACAATAACCGTTATAAGTGATGATAATCCAAATATTACAGACACAACACAAGTGTATATTCATCACTCTTCTTCACAAATTTGCACATAATAGAAGCATATAATAACAGTTATTAAAGTATATATATACAAGCTAAATTACAATTAAGTTAGTGTATTAGACGCGTTTTATTGTTGGAAAAACATAATATTTACATAACTTTTAAGCTTTTTTTATATTAAAATTACGAGCGATAAAATGTAATAAACAATAAAAAAGCACTAAAAACATAGTGATTTTTATGTCGAAAAAACACTCTTAAAAGCATACATTTATGTGTGCTTTTTTATAAAGAAATTTTATCAAAAAACTTGTAAAAAAACATTGGCTTTTTCCTATTTTTGTAGTATAATAATTGAGGTTAAAAAATGTGTAATAATAAATACTTGACACACCTAGCTGTGTAGTGTATAATTATAACGCTTTAATATATAACTAAGTGATAGGTTGCCTAGCAGCCTTATAAAAATGAAACAAACGCATCTCCCGGATGTGTGGGTAAGAGAGGAGGAAATTTTATAATATGCCTACTATTAATCAACTAATCAAAAAAGGTCGTCACGATAAAGTAAAAAAATCTAAAGCACCACAGTTAAATATTGGCTTCAACAGTTTACAAAAAAAATACACTGATAATAACAGTCCGCAAAAACGTGGAGTTTGTGTCAGAGTAGCAACTATGACACCAAAAAAACCAAACTCAGCATTAAGAAAATATGCTCGTGTTCGTTTATCAAATGGTGGAGAAGTAAACGCATATATACCTGGTCAAGGACATTCACTACAAGAACATAGTGTTGTACTTATTCGTGGTGGTCGTGTTAAAGATTTACCTGGTGTTCGTTATCATATCGTTAGAGGAACATTAGATACGACTGCTGTAGAGGGAAGAAAACAAAGCCGTTCAAAATACGGAACAAAGAGACCTAAAAAACAAAAATAAAAAAAATCGACAAGAATTTGAAAGGAGGAATTACTTATGCCTCGTAAGGGAAATATTGTAAAAAGAGATGTCTTACCAGATCCGATTTATAATTCAAAACTAGTAAATAAACTAATTAATAATATAATGTCAGATGGTAAAAAAAGTACTGCTCAACACATTCTTTATAATGCGTTCGGGCGTGTAAAAGAAATTACAGGGAAAGAACCATTAGAAGTATTTAATGAAGCGTTAAATAACATTATGCCACTTCTAGAAGTTAGAAGCCGCCGTATCGGCGGACAAAACTATCAAGTACCAAGTGAAGTAAGATCAGATAGAAGAGTTACTTTAGGACTTAGATGGTTAGTGCAATATTCTCGTTCAAGAAATGAAAGAACTATGGATGAGAGATTAGCAAAAGAAATAGTTGATGCATCGAACAATGTTGGATCATCAATCAAGAAAAAAGAAGATATGCACAGAATGGCTGAAGCTAATAAAGCTTTCGCACATTATAGATTTTAATTAAAGGAAGGAATCAAGTTATGGCACGTGAATACAGTTTAGAAAATACACGTAATATTGGTATCATGGCACATATTGATGCTGGTAAAACCACGACTACAGAAAGAGTCTTGTATCATACAGGTAGAATTCATAAAATGGGAGAAACACATGATGGAGCTTCTCAAATGGACTGGATGGAACAAGAACAAGAACGTGGGATTACAATTACTGCCGCAGCAACTACTGCTTTCTGGAAAAATCATAGAGTTAATATTATCGATACCCCAGGACATGTTGATTTCACTGTTGAAGTATCAAGATCCTTACGTGTACTAGATGGTGCTGTAACGGTGTTAGATGCTCAAGCGGGGGTGGAACCTCAAACAGAAACTGTTTGGAGACAAGCTAATGAATATAAAGTTCCAAGATTAGTATTTGCTAATAAGATGGACAAAACTGGTGCGGATTTTGCATACTCTATTAGATCTATTCATGATAGATTAGGAGAAAAAGCAGAAGCTATCCAATGGCCTATCGGAGCAGAAGATGAATTTACTGGAATAATCGATTTAGTTACTATGAAAGCTTATCATTTTGATGGCGGTCCAGAAGAAGATTATGTAGAAATAGAAATACCAAGTGAGTTAATCGCTACAGCTAATGTTAGAAGAGCTTCTTTGATTGATGCAATAGCTGATTATGATGAAGAATTAATGAACACATATTTAGATGGCGAAGAAGTTACAGAAGAAATGCTTAAAAGAGCAATTCGTGCTGCTACTTTATCAGTAGAGTTCTTCCCAGTTATATGTGGTACAGCATTTAAAAATAAAGGTGTTAAGTTTATTATGAATGCAGTAATAGATTATTTACCTTCACCAATTGAAGTTAAGCAAATTCATGGATACAACAGAAACGAAGAAGAAATTGAAATCGTTCAGGATGATGACAAAGATCTTGTTGCATTAGCATTCAAGGTAATGACGGATCCATATGTTGGTAGAGTAACATTCTTTAGAGTTTACGCAGGAGTAGCTAGAAAAGGTTCATATATTTATAACGCAACAAAAGGCAAAAAAGAAAGACTTGGAAGAATTTTACAAATGCACGCCAATTCAAGAACTGAAATAAACGAGGTTTATTCAGGTGGAATTGCTGCTGCTGTTGGATTAAAAGATACTATTACTGGTGATACTTTGTGTGCAGACAAAAAATATGTGCTTCTGGAATCAATGAAATTCCCAGAACCAGTTATTTCTGTAGCAATTGAACCAAAAACTAAAAAAGATCAAGATAAAATGGGAATCGCTTTACAAAAACTATCAGAAGAAGATCCAACTTTTAGAACATATACAGATAAAGAAACTGGACAAACAATTATTTCTGGAATGGGAGAATTACATTTAGAAATTATTGTTGATAGAATGAAAAGAGAATTCAAAGTAGAAGCAACTGTTGGTAATCCTCAAGTATCTTATCGTGAAACTATTCAAGCTACGGCTGAATGTGAAGGTAAATTTATTAGACAATCAGGTGGACGTGGACAATACGGACACGTTTGGATCAGATTTGAACCAAACCCTGGTAAAGGATATGAATTTATTGATAAGATTGTTGGTGGATCTGTTCCTAGAGAATACGTACAAGTTGTAAACAAAGGAATTAAAGAATCATTAACTGGTGGGATTATTGCTGGATATCCATTATTGGATTTAAAAGCAACATTATTTGATGGATCTTATCATGATGTCGATTCAAGTGAAATGGCATATAAAATTGCAGCGTCTATGGCTCTTAAGAAAGCTAAAGACAAATGTAAGCCTGTATTATTAGAACCAATCATGATTGTTGATGTAGTTACACCTGAAGACTACATTGGTAATGTAATTGGGGATTTAACTTCAAGAAGAGGAAGAATTGAATCTCAAGAAATGTTAGGTAAAGCACAGAAGGTATCAGCAAAAGTACCTTTATCAGAAATGTTCGGATATGCAACAAGCCTTCGTTCAAACTCGCAAGGTAGAGCAACTCATACAATGCAGTTCTCAAATTATGAACCATGTCCAAAATCAATTTCTGAAGAAATTATTACAAAACGCAATAGTTAATTGCGATATATTCTATATATAATCATTGCAAAATAAACGATATTGTTATAAAATAATATCGATTAGCGCAAGTATCAAATGAAAAATCAAAATCAAAACTAAAATTTATTAAAGGAGACTAAAAAAATGGCTAAAGCTAAATTTGAACGTACTAAACCACATGTTAACATTGGTACAATAGGACACGTTGACCATGGTAAAACTACTTTAACAGCGGCAATTACCACAGTGTTAGCAAAAAAAGGGTATTGTGAAGTTGCAGACTATGCTTCAATTGACTCTGCACCAGAAGAAAAAGCAAGAGGAATTACTATTAATACTGCTCATATCGAGTATGAAACTGCAAACCGTCATTATGCACATGTTGACTGCCCAGGACATGCCGATTATGTTAAGAACATGATTACAGGAGCAGCACAAATGGATGGAGCTATCTTAGTTGTATCTGCAGCTGATGGAGCTATGCCTCAAACTAGAGAACATATCTTATTATCACGCCAAGTTGGAGTTCCAAAAATCGTTGTATTTTTGAACAAATCTGATATGGTTGATGATCCAGAATTAATTGAATTAGTAGACATGGAAATCCGTGAACTATTAGACGAATATCAATTTCCAGGAGATGACACACCAGTTATCGTTGGGTCTGCTCTAAAAGCATTACAAGGAGATCCAGAACAAGAAGAAGTTATTTTGGAATTAATGGCAGCTGTTGATTCATATATTCCAGTACCAGAAAGACCTGTTGACAAACCATTCTTAATGCCTATCGAAGACGTATTCACTATCACAGGACGTGGTACTGTTGTTACAGGTAGAGTTGACCGTGGGAAAATCAAAGTTGGAGAAACTGTAGAAATTGTTGGTGTTAAAGAAACAAGATCAACTGTATGTACAGGTGTTGAAATGTTCCGTAAATTACTTGATTATGCACAAGCTGGAGATAATGTAGGATTATTATTACGTGGAGTTTCTAGAGACGATGTACAACGTGGACAAGTAATTGCTAAACCAAAATCAGTTACACCACATACTAAATTTACTGCACAAGTTTATGTGTTATCACATGACGAAGGTGGACGTCACACTCCATTCTTCTCAAACTATCGTCCTCAGTTCTATTTCCGTACAACTGACATCACTGGAGTTATTGAATTAGAAAAAGGTGTTGAAATGGTTATGCCAGGAGATAACACTGAAATGATCGTTGAGTTAATTCATCCAATCGCATTGGAAACAGGAACTAAGTTCTCAATTCGTGAAGGTGGACATACTGTTGGCGCTGGTTCAGTAGTAACAATATTAGAATAATTTTATAAAAAAAATACCTTATTTGAGTCAAATCAAGTAAGGTTTTTTATTTGGTTTTCACGAGTAAATAAATTCAAAGAATTACACAAATTATGTTATAATACTTATATAAAAATATGTGTAATAGCACGATAAATGAAGGTGAAAAAATGGAAAAATCAATACAAACATTAAGATTTTTAGGAACTGATATGGTAAATAAAGCAAACAGTGGACATCCAGGAATTGTTCTAGGGGGAGCTAGTGCTGTTTATGAGTTATTTCATAATCATTTAATGGCTAATCCTGAAAAACCAGAATGGTTTAACAGGGATAGATTCTTTTTGGCTGCAGGACACGGGAGCGCTTTACTGTATTCAATTTTACATCTAACAGGATATGATATCAAAATAGATGATTTAAAGGAATTTAGACAATTAGATTCACTTACACCTGGACATCCAGAATTTGGTCACACACCAGGAATAGACTCTACTACAGGGCCACTTGGACAAGGTGTTGCGATGGCAGTAGGGAACGCTTTGGCTGAAAGCTATTTAGCAGCTAAATTTAATAGAGATAACCTTAAAGTGATTGATCACCATACCTACGTATTATGTGGAGATGGAGATTTACAAGAAGGAGTTACTTTAGAATCAATGAGTTTAGCAGGAAGACTTAAACTCAATAAATTAGTTATATTGTTTGATTCAAATGATATTCAATTAGATGGACCTACTAATAAAGCTAATAGCGATAATATTGAGATGAAAGTTAAAAGTATGAACTGGGAATACCGTATAGTTGATAAACCAAATGATATAGCTACTCTAGGCAATATATTGGATGAAGTAAAAAACTCTGACAAACCTGTATTTATAGAAGTTAAAAGTATAATCGGTTATGGTGCAAGTGCACAAGGGACATCTAGTACACATGGATCACCTATAGGATTAGCTGAATCGAAAGCAATGAGAGCTAGAATGAATTACCATTATGATACTTTTGAAATTCCAGAAGAGGTTTACACTGACTTTTCTGAGTCATTTGGTAAAAGAGGAAAAGCTGCTTTTGAAAATTGGGAAAGAACTTTAGACAAATATAAAGTAGAACATCTTGAAGAATATCATAAATTATTAAACATTATAAACAAAAATCTTAATGTAAATTTTGACGAAGTAATTCCACAAGCAGATATAGGAACTAAAGAAGCAACTAGAAATACAATTGGAAAATTAATTCCGATACTAAGTCAAAAATTACCTGAAATGATTGGTGGATCAGCTGATCTTACGGCATCAACGAAAGTTAAAGGTGTTGATGGAGATTTTGATTTTGATCGTAGAACCGGTAGAAATATTAATTTTGGAGTTAGAGAACATGCAATGGCAGCCATTGTTAATGGAATGACTTTGCATCACCTTAAAGCATTTAGTGGTGGTTTCTTTGTTTTCTCTGATTATATGAAACCAGCAATAAGATTAAGTGCTTTAATGAGCTTACCATCGATATATATTTTCACTCACGATTCAGTAGCTGTAGGGGAAGATGGTCCAACTCATGAACCAGTTGAACAATTAGCGATGTTTAGAACTACTCCAAACTTAAATACTTTTAGACCAGCTAACGCTAATGAAACTAGATTTGCATTTAGATATGCATTAACTTCAAAAGATAAGCCGTCGGTTATAGTTCTTACAAGACAAAACACAACTGTAACTCATCAAGTAACTTATGAACAATTTAAGACTGGTGCTTATATAGCAAAAGATCTTGATAACTATGAAGCAATTTTGATTGCGACAGGTTCAGAAGTTGAGCTAGCTTTAGCAGTTCAAGAACAATTAAAAAATGTAAACAATATCTATGTTAGAGTAGTTTCAATGCCATCTGTAGAGTTATTCTTGTCACAGCCAAAAGAAATACAAAATAGAGTATTACCAGATACATGCAATAAACGTTTAGCTATTGAAATGGGTGCTAGTTTAACTTGGTATCGTTTCGCAAATGATGTTTATGGAATTGATCGATTTGGTAAAAGTGCTAAACCTAATGATGTTTTGGAATCACTTGGATTTACTGTTGACAAAATTTGTGAATATTATTTAAATATGTAGATTGGATATTTATTCGATTTTCATAAGTTAGGAGTATTATGTTATTTGATTCTCACTCACATTTAAACGATGTAAAATTGATAGACCACGTTGAAGAAATTATTGAAAACGCAAAAAAAAATGATGTAACTAAAATATTATGTGTAGGATACGATTACAAGTCAAGTTTAAAAGCTATTGAACTTGCAAATCAATATGACTCAATATATGCAGCCATTGGTATTCATCCATCAGAAGCAAAAGAATATAATATAGATTTGTCTTGGATAGAAGAATATATGAGTAATCCTAAAGTAGTTGCAATAGGTGAAACGGGATTAGATTATTATTGGGAAAAACAGTTTAAAGAAGAACAAAAAGAATTGTTTATAAACCATATTAAACTAGCTAACAAATACCATAAACCAATAGTTGTACATATGAGAGATGCAACTAACGATACCTATAATGTAATTAGAGAGAATAAAAACAAAGACACAACTGGAGTTATGCATTGTTATTCGGCTTCATTAGAAATAATGCAACAATTCATAGATTTGAATATGTTCATTTCTTTGGCAGGACCAGTTACTTTTAAAAATGCAAAAGTGCCAAAGGAAGTGGCCAAGGAAATTAGTTTAGATAACTTACTAGTTGAAACTGATTCACCTTATCTATCACCTACACCTTTTAGAGGGAAAACTAATGAACCTAAGAACGTTTTATATGTAGCGAAAGAGATAGCTAACATAAAAGGAATTAGTTTAGAAGAGGTTAAAAACAAGACTTTTTCTAATACTTGTAAACTATATAATATCGATATGAAAGAGGAAAAGTAAATGGGGGTAACTGCCGGAATTGTAGGGCTTCCTAATGTTGGAAAATCTACACTGTTTAATGCAATAACTAAAGCCAAAGTATTAGCCGCAAATTATCCGTTTGCGACTATTGAACCAAATATTGGGATAGTGGAAGTACCTGATGATAGAATTGATGTATTAACTAAAATGTATAAACCAAAAAAAACAATCTATACAACTTTTGAATTTAGAGATATTGCCGGACTTGTAAAAGGCGCTTCAAAAGGCGAAGGGTTGGGAAACCAATTTCTATCTCACATTAGAACGTGTGATGCAATAGTTCAGGTTGTAAGATGTTTTGACGATCCTAATGTTATCCACGTTGATGGTTCTATAGATCCATTGAGAGATATAGAAACAATTATGATTGAACTGATTTTCGCTGATATGGAAGTTATTGAAAAAAGACTTCCTAAAATAAGAAAAAAAGCACAATTAAAGATTGAAGCAGATGCGGTTATTGAATTTATACTTTTGGAAAAACTTAACATTCAATTGCAGAATCAATTACCTATTAGAGCTTTAGATTTAACAGTTGTCGAAAAAAAACTTATTAAGAATTTTTCTTTCTTAACTGCTAAACCATTAATATATGTTTGTAATGTATCTGATGAAGAACTATCAGATTATTCAAATAATGATTATGTTAAGAAAGTTCAAGAATTAGCCAATAAAGATAAGGCTAAGGTTGTTGTTATATCTGCTAAGATAGAACAAGAACTAGGTGAGCTAGATGACGAAGATCGTGAAATGTTTATGGAAGAGTTGGGCGTCACTAGGTCTGGATTAGAAGAGTTAATAGCTGAAAGCTATGAAATTCTTGGACTAAAAACATTCTTAACAGCTGGTGAAGATGAAGTGAGAGCTTGGACATTTAAAAACGGTATGAAAGCACCTCAATGCGCAGGAACAATTCATACAGATTTTGAAAAGGGCTTCATTAGGGCTGAGACAATTAGCTATGAAGATTTAATTATGGCAGGATCAGAAACTAGAGCGAAAGAACTTGGGAAGTTTAGATTAGAGGGAAAAGAATATATAGCTAAAGATGGAGATGTGTTCCACTTTAGATTTAATTTGTAGGAGTTATTATGAAAACAAGTAAGTTGTTAGTAGATCTTTTAAAAGAGAAAAATTTAAAGATTAGCACATGTGAATCAATAACTGGTGGAAAGATTATAAGTGCTATAATTGAGATACCTGGTGCATCTAATATTACTGAGCAATCTTATATAGTATATTCTGATCGAGCAAAAACTAATGTTTTAGGCATAAGTAAAGAATTAATTGATGCTTTTGGAGTTGTTTCTGAAGAAATAGCCCTAGAAATGGCTAGAAAAACAAAAGAATTAAGCAACGCGGATGTTGTTATCTCAACAACAGGGGAAGCCGGACCAAACGTAAGTGAACAAGATATTACTGTTGGTACTGTATGTTTTGGATTAATTATTAAAGACAAAGAATACACACACAAAAGGATTCTCACCGGGGACAGGCTAGGAATTATTGATAATGCTACAACATATATTTTGAATGATTTATATTATAAATTAAAATAATTAGAGAGGATATATTTTCCTCTCTTTTTTTGTGAAGCGTTTACGTAACAAAAATGCAATTTTTTAAAAAGTCATTGAAACTCTTCCAATAAAAAGTTACAATATTTAAGACGACTTTTTGGAGGTAATTTATGAACTTAGGTGATTTAACTAAAAAACAATCAGGAGTTATATTTCTAATTGTTTATGGTCTTACTTTACTATTTGGTTTAGTAATCATGTTTTTAGGTGCTAGATATGGAGCGAATTTTATTGTTACAATGTTGATAGCGGATATCCTAATGACATTAGTAATTTATTTGGTTGGTTTAATAATTAAGAACGCATCACTATATGATCCTTATTGGAGTGTGATACCATTCTTTATTGTGCTTTTTTGGGCAGTATCGTTTCAAGGGTTTAGTCTAAAAATGAATGCTATTCTATTGATTTTGGTTGTAGGAATCTGGTCTTTTAGGTTAACACGAAATTGGTGGATTAATTGGACTGGGTTTACCCATCAAGATTGGCGATACGATATGTTGAGAGAAAAAAGCCCAAAAATGTATCCTATCACAAACTTGTTTGGAATTCATATGATCCCAACAATAGTAGTATTTGTACAATTAATAAATGGGTATGGAATTCTTCTCGAAAACACAATTAATATCGTTTTTGTAATAGGGGCAATAATATCATTAGCAGCTCCACTTATTCAGTATATATCAGACAAACAAATGTTAGAATTTAGACAAACCAACGTTGATAAAACACAAACTATAAATACTGGATTGTGGCGATTTTCTAGACATCCTAATTATTTTGGAGAATTAATTTTTTGGATTGGTATATATATAATGTACTTTTCATATTCTATGGTAATTGATCTTAATATTTTATTTCCAGTTTCAATGATTTTACTTTTCGTTTTTATTAGTATACCTATAATGGAGAAGCGATTAACAAATCGTGAAGGATATTATGACTATAAAAAGTCAGTATCAATGCTTATACCTTTCTTCCAGAAAAAAAAATAATTATTGCCATTCAAGAAAATGTAATATTGACTTATTTTGGGTTATGATATATAATCTTTTAGAGAGATAAGTATAATAAATACTATTTATTATGCAGATAGGAGAATTTGATGAGGAATTTGAAAAAAATAGTAATTACACTTTTGTTCTTAGTATTAATCGGTGGTCTTACTTCATGTAGCCAAATGAATAAAGTCACTAAAAACTTTGAGGAACAAAATTACGCAAGATATAAATATAAAAATGTAGGAGGATCTTTACTATTTGCTGTTCATGACGCATTAGCAATTGAAGAAGAACCTGAGACAACTGAAGATGATGTTGTTACAACAACATTGGTAGCAGCACCACCAGTAGTAACAACAGATGATGCTATAACAACCGAAAGCGATGAAGCACCAGCATACTTATTAAGGTTTATGACTTATTCTTTTTCTAACGGAGACAACGTGGTTGTTGTTATGGAATTTGAGTCAGAAAACTATCTGCTAGAATTACTAGAAACAAGTCCTGCTTTAATAGCTGAATTTGAAGGATTAGATCCTGCAGATTATATGAACGGAAATTGTCTATTAATATGTGATGAAAGTATTTATGATGAAATGGTTGAAATATTCCAAGGTAGAGTTGAGGCTCTAGAATAGACGGCTACTTAAGAGATAACTACTGCATCATAATTATAAGTTTAATACGGTTTTATACCTAGTTTTACACATAAAAAATATTAGCGTTTGTCAAGGTTTTTATATAGACAAACGCTTTTTATTATGATATAATAATGCGATGTGAATTATTCACCTTGCTGTTAATAAACAGCCAAAGACCAGAAGGAGGAAAAAATATGAAAAGATACGAAATTATGTACATCATTCGTCCAAATCTTGAAGATGGAGTTAGAAATGCTTTAATCGCAGAATTGAACAAAATATTAACTGATTATAAATCTGAAGATTTGAAAGTTAATGAATGGGGCATTAAAGATCTTGCTTATGAAATTAAAGACTTCAAAAAAGGATATTATATCGTTTTAGATGTAATGACTAATGTAGACGCAATTAATGAGTTAGACCGAGTAATGAAAATTAGAGAAAATGTTATTCGTCATATAGTTATCGCTAGAGACGAAAAATAGTAGGAGGTATTTTATGTTTAATAAAGTTGTTCTAATCGGAAGATTAACTAAGGACCCAGAATTAAGATATACAAGTACTAACAACCTTCCTGTATGTTCATTTACGCTTGCCGTTAATCGCCCATATCAAGTTCAAGGTAACGATAAAAACGCTGATTTTATTAGCTGTACTGCTTGGAGAAAACAAGCTGAAAATATTCATAAGTATGTTGGTAAAGGAAGTATGGTTGCCGTTGAAGGAAAAATCCAAACAAGAGATTATATGGATGAAAAAATTAACGCTAGAAGATATATCACAGAAGTGATATGTGATTCGGTAGTATTCTTAGATTCTAAGGGTCAAAGCCATAGCCCAAATAACAATAATAATAATGATTATAATACAGTGAACAATAATAAAAGTTCAAAGGAAGAAGAATTACCAAAAGGCAATTTTAACAATGTCGAAGACGACTTACCATTTTAAGAAGGAGGATTTATTATGCCAAGACCAGGATTTAAAAACAACCGTCGTAGATCTCGTAAAAGATGTTATTTTACAGAAAATAAATTAGATTATATTGATTTCAAGGAATATGAATTACTAAAAAGATTTATTTCAGATAGAGGTAAAATTTTACCAAGACGTGTTACAGGTACAAAAGCTTATTATCAAAAACATTTAGCAGTAGCTATTAAACGTGCTCGCTTCATGGCTTTGCTACCATTTGTAAAAGAATAGTTAGAGGCTCTTTGAGCCTTTTTTCTTTGGTTTAATGGCTGAACATTTAAATCATAGATTTAAAAACATATATAGATAAAGACAAAAAAACCAAGAACTATAAATGGGCAACAAGTTTGAAAAAAGTCACTTTTGTGATATAATTATTCTAATTAAACTTGAAAGAGGTATATTATGAATAAGCCTTTAAAAACGCAAATAATCATCTTATTTATAATCTATGTTTCGCTAATTAGTTTAGGAAGTATTCTAATTTTGCCTAACTTATCGTCAGAATATTTTTGGTTCTATAATATTCTACTTTTTGTTGTGTTAATTGGGTATATAATAATTTTATTAACCAACAAAAGCAGAAGAGTCAGAATTGGTGATTTAGAAAACAAAATACGAGAATTAAGTAAAACTAATAAACATAAATTAAACAGTGAAGATATTGTATTAAACTATCTACCAGTAGGAATCATTTTGTATGATGGCTCTGGAAATATTGTCTATGCAAATTCACAAGCTAAAGATTATTTCTCTAATGTTTTAGTTGAAAGAAATCTTAAAATTATCAGTAAGGATTTAGCAGATAGCGTTGAGAAACGAATTGGTAAATTTATTCTTGATGTTTATGAAAAGAAATATGATGTTGTTCATTATCCAAAAAACAAAACAATTTATATGTTTGAAGTAACTGATAGAGAATTCACAAAAGCGAAGTATAATGCATCAATAGATGCTATAGGCATTTTAAAATTAGATAATTTTAGCGACGCTACTGGGAATCTAGATTTTCAAGACAAAGCAAATATCCAAGGATTATTACTAGGCGCTATTGATAATTGGTGTACTAAAAATGATATCTACTTTAATAATCTAAGACCTGAAAAAACGATAATTTTCTTAAATAAATATCAATTAGAAGAAATTATGAAGGAAAAATTCCAAATTTTAAATATTGTTTCAGATATCTCAAAAAATAATGATTTAAGGATAACATTATCAATAGGTCTTGCTTGTTTGGAAGGTAAAGCAAGAGCCTTAGGTGAAGCCGCAGAAGAAGCTTTAACTTTAGCAGAAGACCGTGGTGGAGATCAAGTAGTTGTTAATCTTCAAAATCAACCATTGAAATTTTATGGTGGCAAAAATAACAGTGCAGAAAAACGCAGTAAAATTACAGCTAAGGTTAATTCAAGAGCTTTAGAAGACTTCATTGACAATTCTAGGAATGTATATGTAATGCCACATATAGCAACTGATGTAGACGCATTTGGATCAGCAATCGGTGTTTTAGAAATGGCATTAGCTAAGAACAAAGAAGCTAAAATAGTTTTAGATTTTGATAATATTGACCAAACTTGTCAAAAAGTAATTAATATGTTAAATCAAGAATACATCAAGTTATTAGAATACATAATAGACCCTGATGATGCTTTAGATGAAATCAAAGAAGACTCATTATTAGTTATTGTTGACCATCATTCTATAGTTCAATCTATCGAACCAAAATTAATAGAAAAAACTAAACATTTAATCGTAATTGACCATCACAGAAGATTGGACAATGTATTGTCAGATGTTTTAATTAACTACGTTGAACCATATGCATCAAGTTCGGTAGAATTAGTAACAGAAATGATTGATTTATACGGTGAAAATGTAACTGTTGATCCATTTGAAGCAACAATTATGCTCGCAGGTATGATAATAGACACCAACAATTTTTCTTATCGCACAGGAGTTAGAACCTTTGAAGCTGCGGCTAGATTAAAAAGATTTGGCGCAGACCCTTTTAAAGCAAGATTGATGCTAAGAGAATCATTAGATGATATAAAAACTAAAACTAATTTAGTTAATCAAGCTAGAATTATATCAAATCATTTCGCAATAACTTCAATGCCTGAAGAAGAATTGACAGACAGAGTACAACTAGCTAAAACGGCCGACGAATTGTTAGAAATTGACAACATTATAGGATCATTCGCTATCGGAAATATCGGTGAAGATACAGTAGCTGTATCAGCTAGATCAGTTGATAAGTTTAATGTTTCTGTAGTTATGGAAAAACTAGGTGGAGGTGGTCATCTAAACAATGCCGCTGCTCAACTTAAAGATAAAACAATACAAGAAGTAGCTGATACAATTGAAAAAATCATCGGTGAAACTTATAAGGAGGAAGCAACTATGAAAGTAATCTTAATTAAAGATATTAGAGGAAAAGGTAAGAAAGGTGATATAATTGATATAGCGACTGGTTATGGAAACTATCTATTGACATCAAAGCACGCTATAGCTGCCAATAACGCCAATATAAAAGCTTTAGAATCAGAAAAAGAAAAAGTGGAAGTTGAAGCTAATAAAGGGCTAGAAAAGGCCAAAAAACTAAAGGCTGAAATTGAAAAAAGTCCAATTAAATTGTTTGTGAAAATTGGTGAGTCTGGAAAACTATTTGGTTCAATAAACACAAAACAAATAGCTGATGAATTAAAGAAATCTCACAAGTTAATTGTGGACAAAAGGAAAATTCTATTAGAAGAAAATATCCATTCACTAGGTACCTATGAAGTGAATATTAAAATACATAAAGACGTAGTTGCTATTATAAACTTACAAGTACTAGAAGAAGAATAAAATTTGGAGGAAAACATGGATCAAATACCTGCTAATATAGAAGCTGAACAAGCTGTTCTAGGTACAATATTTTTTGAAAATTATATGATGAAAACTATTACTGATAAGTTAGACGAATCAGATTTTTACTATCCAAGCCATAAACTTTTGTACAAGGTAATGAGAGAATTGTTTATTCAAGGTATTTCTATCGACTATGTTACTGTTGTTAATCACTTAGAAAGTATAAATCAACTACCTAAAGTAGGTGGAGTTGAATATATAACTCAACTAGCAAATACAGTACCTTCAACTGCTAATTTTCTACATTATATAAATATAGTTAAAGATAAAGCTGTTCTTAGAAAACTCCAAAGTACTTGTAACCAAATTCTAGAAGACTCAAAAACAGTTAGTAATACTCCTGAATTTATTGATGAAGTAGAAAAAAACATTTTATCAGTAACTAAAGAAAGAAGATCATCTGATTTTGTTGGTGTAGCTAAGGTTGCACATGATACCCTAGAAAATATTGCCAAACAAGCTCAGCACACATCAGATATAACTGGGTTAGATACAAAATACTATGAATTGAATCAAAACACATTGGGACTACAACCATCTGATTTAATTATCATAGCAGCAAGGCCATCTGTTGGTAAGACGGCTTTTGCTCTTAATCTAGCACTTAACATAGGAAAACTAAGAGAAAAGCCTCACATCGCATTCTTCTCGCTTGAAATGGGTGTAGAACAATTAGTTATGAGACTGCTTTCTTGCCAAGCGCAAGTTGATAATACCGCCATGAGAAAAGGTCACTTAAATTCTCAAGAATGGGAAAAACTTCAGCATGCCGCTAAGACATTAGAAGAAACAAATATTTACTTTGATGATGCAGGAACCGTAAAGGTTACTGAACTAAGAAGTAAATGCCGTAAGTTAAAACAAGAAGACAAACTTGATATTGTAGTAATTGATTATTTACAATTACTAAGTGGTTCTAACGAAAATCGCGGAAACAGAACCCAAGAGGTTTCAGAGATTAGCCGTGTATTAAAAGAAATGGCAAGGGAATTAAAAATACCTGTAGTTGCGTTATCGCAGCTATCTCGTAATCTTGAACGTCGTGAAAATAAAAGACCAATCATGGCCGATTTAAGAGAGTCTGGTTCGATTGAACAGGATGCTGATATTATTATATTCCTATACAATCCAGCCGAGAAAGATCAAGACGAATCAAATAAAAATCACGTTGAATTTAATATAGCAAAGAACCGTTCAGGAATTACTTCAAACTTCTCTTTGTTATTTAACAAAAACATGTCAAACTTTAATAATGTTAAAAGAGAAAGATAATAAAAACAAGGACATTGAGATGTCCTTGATTTATGAGGTGTATAAAATGTTAACAGATAGACTAGAACAAATTGAAACTAGATATATTGAAATTAGCAAATTGATGTCAGATCCAAAGATAGCAACCAATGTAAAAAAGGTTACAGAATTAGCCAAAGAATTCTCTCATCTTGAGAAAACCGTTATGGGTTATCGTAGATATAAGGATCTAAATTCACAAATAGATGATTTGAAAGAAATGACTAAAGATAAAGACCAAGAAATCAAAGAAATGGCTGAAATGGAACTTGCTGAAGTTCATGAAAACATTCATAAGATTGAAGCTGAATTGGAACTATTATTAATTCCTAAGGACCCAAATGACGAGAAAAATGTTATTGTTGAAATTAGGGGAGCTGCAGGCGGAGATGAAGCTAATATTTTTGCGAGCGATTTGTATAGAATGTATCATAAATTTGCAGAATCTAAGAATTGGAAGATTGAAGTACTAAATATAGAAGTCAAAGAAGCTGGTGGGGTTAGCCAAATTGAATTCATGGTTAGTGGTGACGCAGTTTACTCACTATTAAAATATGAATCTGGAGTTCATCGTGTACAACGTGTTCCTCAAACTGAATCAAGTGGTAGAATCCACACTTCAACAGCGACTGTTTTAGTATTGCCTGAAGCTGAAGAAATAGATTTTCAAATGAGTATGGAAGATGTTAGAGTTGATACGTTCTGTTCATCAGGACCAGGTGGTCAATCCGTAAACACAACTAAATCAGCTGTAAGAGTAACCCATGTACCAACCAATGTAGTAGCTCAGTGTCAAGATGGTAAAAGTCAACATGAAAACAAGGCTTCCGCTTTAAAAATACTAAGATCTAGGTTGTATGATCGTATGTTACAAGAAAAACTAGAAAAAGAAGGCGTTGAAAGAAAATCTAAAGTTGGTGCCGGAGATAGATCAGAAAAAATTAGAACTTATAATTATCCACAAAATAGAATTACTGATCATAGAATAGGATTTACAATCCAACAATTAGATAGAGTAATTGATGGAAGATTGGATCCAATAGTTGATGCTTTAATAACCGAAGAACAAAGAAGGAAGTTAGAAAAAGAATAATGGCAAGTTATAAACAAGCTTTAGAAAAAGCCAATAAACTCACAAGAAAAAAAGCTAAAGAAACGAGTGCAACTAGAATGTTAATGTTGCACTTTTCTGAACTTAATCCATCAGATTTATATCTAAAATATGAAGAAGAAATGCCCGAAGAAATATATACGAATTACTTCGACGGATTAAATAAATATCTTGAAGAAAATATCCCTGTTCAGCAGATTATGGGGTATGTATATTTTTATGGACACAAATTCATAGTCAATGATCAAGTCTTGATACCGCGATTTGAAACTGAAGAATTAGTGGTTAATGTTTTAATGCTATATGATGAGTATTTTGCGGATAAAAAAGTTGATTTAGTAGACATTGGAACTGGTTCTGGATGTTTAGCAGTTACCTTAAAAAAGGAAGAGCAAAGCAACTTAAATGTTACTGCGACAGACATTAGTGTTGAGGCTCTTGAAGTAGCTAAAGCGAATGCAAATAATTTAGGTGTAAAAGTTGATTTTATAGCAGGAAATATGTTAGATCCAGTTATGAATAAGAAATTTGACATATTAGTTTCAAATCCACCATATATTCCAAGCACTGAAAAAGTTGATGATATTATCTATGATAATGAACCCCACGTTGCATTGTTTGGTGGCGATGATGGACTCAGGTTTTATCGTGAAATTTTGAGTGGTGCAGGAAAGATTTTAAAACCACGATCTGTTATAGCTTTTGAACACGGTTTTGATAAAGGACCCGAGTTAAGAAACATTGCTAAAAAATATTTTCCGCAGGCAAAAATATATACACTAAAAGATATGCAGAAACTAGATAGAATGACATTTGTAATAAATGGATTAAAGTAGTAGTAAATCGCCAAGATTAAGGGTTTAGGTGGAGAGTTCTTTAATGTTAATGGGAACAATTCTAAACTGCTAGAATGGGATCGATTTACACTAGGATTAGAAGTTACTGAATACGGCCTTGAAGCGCCAATTGACACCTCAATTTTAGTTGCTTTTAAAAGGGATAATTTCAAGGTATTTATCAATTTTACAGTAGATAATATCTCTGAATATATTGATAAATTAAAGCTGAAAAATGTTGAAATAGTTACAGAAATTACTAACCATGATTATGGAGCCTTTACACAGATAAAGGATATAGCGGAAAATGTAATAGAATTGTTTGAAGTAAACACTGAAAACTATCTAAAAATGGTTGAATCTGAAAAAGATAGCTATTTAGAAAAGAAAAATATTAAAAAACTATAAAGAGCCAAAAAAACAGTTGGTTCTTTTCTTTTTATAATAATATATATATTATTAGGGAAAAACACACAAATTTATCAAACGAAAACAGTTGACAATTTCTGTAAATGTTATATATTATTATAGTGAAATGAGGAGATATTATGGCAAAAAAACTTGTTATCGTAGAATCACCAGCTAAATCAAAAACAATTGGACAATATCTTGGAGAAGATTATATTGTTCAATCTTCAGTTGGACATGTTAGAGATCTAGCAGTTGTAGGTCCAGGTGGACTTGGTGTTGATGTTGAAAATGGATTTAAACCAACATACCAAGTTTTATCAGACAAAAAGAAAGTGATTCATACATTAAATAAATCATTAAAAGACGTTGATGAAGTATATCTTGCAACTGACCCCGATAGAGAAGGGGAAGCAATTTCTTGGCATCTTTCAGAAACATTAAATATAAAAAATCAAAAAACCTACCGAGTAATTTTCAACGAAATTACTAGGAAGGCTGTTAATGAAGCATTCGTTCACCCTGGAGAGATTAATCAGGATTTAGTAAACTCTCAAGAGACAAGAAGAATACTTGATAGAATAATTGGATTTAAATTATCAAAATTACTTCAATCAAAAATTAAATCAAAATCAGCTGGTAGAGTTCAATCAGCTACACTTAAGATTATTGTTGATAGAGAAAATGAAATCAATAGTTTTAATGTTGAAGAGTATTATGAAATGTACGCTGAGTTTGATGGGTTAGAATCAAAATTATTTAAGTTAGATGGAAAAGAACCTAAAATTCCAACTAAAGAACTTTCTAATGAAATTCTAAACTCTTTAAATAAGGAATTTGATGTAGAGTCATTAGATACTAAACCAAACTCACTAAATTCTAAACCACCATTTATCACATCAACACTTCAACAAATGGCTTCAAGCAAATATGGTTTTTCACCAACAAGAACTATGAAATCTGCACAAATACTTTATGAAGGTGTAGATGTTGGTAATGAAACGGTTGGGTTAATTACTTATATGCGTACAGACTCGATTAGATTATCAGAAACTTTTATTTCAGAAGCTAAAGAATATATTATTGATAACTTCGGAACTAAATATTATGGTAATACTAGAAAAGCAACCAAAAAACAAAATGTTCAAGATGCTCATGAGGCTATTAGACCTACAAGTATTCTTAGAACTCCTGAATCTGTAAAAAAACATTTATCAGCTTCAGAATTTAAAATATATCAACTTGTTTATGTTAGAGCCTTGGCTTCTTTAATGAAAGCCAAAAAAACTGAAACAACAGCTTTAATTCTAAAGAATAATAGAACTACTTTCAGAGTAACTAGTACCAAAAAAATATTTGATGGTTATCTTAAAGTTTATTCAGTACTAGATACAGAAAATGGTGTTAAGGAAATAGATCTAACTAAGTATAAAGTCGGAGATAAAATTACAGCTTCTAAAGTATATGACAAACAATTATTTACAACACCACCAGCAAGATATACTGAGGCTAGATTAATTAAGGAAATGGAAGACTTAGGTATTGGTAGACCATCAACCTATGCACAAACAATATTAACTGTAAAGAATCGTAAATATGTTGAATTAAAGGAAAAGAAATTTTTTCCAACTGATCAAGGTATGTTAACAATAAGTAAACTAGACAAATACTTTCATGAGTTTGTAAGTCCAAACTATTCAAGAGAAATGGAAGTAACATTAGATGAAGTAGCTGAAGGAAAAGAAGAAAGAGTGAATGTACTAACTGATTTCTACCAATACTTTATGCCATTAATTGCTAACGCGAATAAGAATATGACTAAAGTAGAAGCTAAAAAAACTGGAGAGATGTGTCCTGAATGTGGAGAACCTATGGTATTTAGAGTAGGTAAATACGGTGATTTCGAAGCTTGTTCTGGTTTTCCAAATTGTAAATATATTAAACAAAATGAAAAATCAAATAAACCTGAAGTATATGATACTAAAGTGAAATGCCCATCTTGTGAAGATGGAACATTAGTTTTAAGAACTGCTAAAAAAGGTAAAAATAAAGGGAATCAATTTTTAGCATCATCTAACTTTCCTAAATGCAAATATATTTCACCATTAAAAGTTAATAAAGAGCGTTGTCCTAATTGTGGGAATGTTCTTGTGACCAACGAAAATGGAGAAACATATTGTATCGATGAAACGTGTGGATACAAAAAATAAACCTCACAAAATCATCAATTGACACTTTCAGAATCCTGTGTTATTATGATTAAGCAACGTAAAGTTGCATTTCCCTGAAAGTGTTAATATAACACTTACCCTTCCTGAATTCGCTTCTTTCTTAGAAGCGAATTTTTTTTAGAAAACATGTAAATTATGTTATAATACATAATGAATTTAAGGCGGTGATACTTATGGGTCTTTTTCAAAAACTTTTCGGAAGCAAAGAAAGCAAAAGAAAAGCTGAAAAATACAAAATAGGAATGATGAAAACCAGAAAAGGGGCTTTATCATCATTAAAAGATATACTACAGAAATCTAAAACAATAAACGAAGATTTATTCTCTAAATTGGAAGAGATATTTATCATGGCTGATATCGGAGTTGATACAGTAATAGAGTTTATTGAAACACTTAGAGAAGCTGTGAAAAAAGACAAAATTGAAAAACCAATTGAATTAGAAAACGTAATCGTAGATAAGATGTTTGAGTTGTATTTAAAAGGAGAAATCTTAAATACTAATATCAGATATAATAAGGATGAATTAACAGTAATATTGTTTGTTGGAGTTAACGGAACCGGAAAGACTACTTCAATAGGTAAAATGGCTGCTAAAATAAAAGCCGAAGGTAAAACAGTTATGTTGGCTGCCGGAGATACATTTAGGGCTGGAGCTATCAATCAACTTAAAGTTTTTGGTGAAAGAGTGGATGTTCCTGTTATAAGCAAGGAAGCGGGTTCAGATCCTTCCAGTGTAATCTTCGATGCGATTAAACAGGCTAAAGAAGATAAAATTGATGTTTTATTAATTGATACCGCTGGTAGATTACAAAACAAAGTAAACCTGATGAGCGAATTAAGTAAAATTAATCGTATCATTAAGCGAGAAACCAATAGTCAAATATTTGAAACGTATTTAGTAATTGATGCAACCACAGGACAAAACGGTCTATCGCAAGCTAAGATATTTTCTGAAGCGACAGATGTTACAGGTATCATATTAACTAAATTAGATGGTACTGCAAAAGGTGGTATTGTCCTAGCTATAAGAAACAAATTAGGAATCCCTATTTCCTTCGTTGGTATGGGAGAAAAAATAACTGATTTAGAATACTTTGACATTGAAAACTATATATATGGTTTATTTGCAGATTTTTTTGAGTAGGTGAAAAAATGGACATTAAAGAAAAGATTAGACTTAGTTTGCTGTATGATATTTATGGTGAATTACTAACAGAAAAACAACAAGCTTATTTTGAGTATTACTATCAAAAAGATTATTCACTTTCAGAAATATCTGAGATTCTTTCTGTAAGTAGAAATGCAGTTCATATGCAACTAAAAAATGTGGTAAATCATTTAGAAAATTATGAAGAAAAACTTCATGTATTAGATAAAAAGAAACTAGCTTCTAAAGTAATTAAAAAAATTACTGAAAACAAAATATCATTAGAAGAAATAGCTTCCGAACTAGAAAAGGTGTAAAATATGGCTTTTGAAAATTTAACAAGTCGTTTCCAAATGGCTTTAAGAAGAATTACTGGAAAATCAAAATTAAATGAAACTGATATAGATCAAATGATGAGAGAAGTTAGACTCTCACTTTTAGAGGCTGATGTAAACTATAAAGTAGTAAAAGAATTTACTGAAGAAGTTAAACAACAAGCCTATGGAGAAAAAATTCTTAAAGGATTAAATCCAGGTCAACAAGTTGTTAAGATTGTTAATGATGAACTAACAAAACTTATGGGTACAGAAACAGTTGAAGTCAATCTAAATGAAACCCAAATGACCGTTATGTTATTGGTTGGGCTACAAGGAGCGGGGAAAACAACAACCGCTGGTAAACTTGCTAATTACATTAGAAAGAACAATAATAAGAATCCAATGCTAGTTGCAGCTGATATCTATCGTCCAGCTGCTATTGAACAATTACAAACAGTAGGAAGTCAATTAGACATCCCAGTTTTCGAAATGGGGAAAATCAAACCAGAGAAAATAGTTAAAGAAGCTTTAGCTTATGCGAAGGAGCAAGGTTTTGATTTAGTTATTATCGATACCGCTGGTCGTCTTCATGTTGATGAAGCTATGATGGATGAGATTAAAAACATCGAAAAAATAGCGAAACCAAATGAAGTTCTACTAACAGTAGATGCAATGACTGGACAAGATGCAGTTAATGTAGCACAAGCTTTTCATGAAGCACTAACTTTAACTGGATGTATCTTAACTAAATTAGATGGAGACACACGTGGTGGAGCTGCGTTGTCAATCAGAAAAATCACAGGCGTACCAATCAAGTTTTCAGGTACTGGTGAAAAACTTACTGAAATAGAAGTATTCCATCCAGAAAGAATGGCTTCAAGAATTCTTGGTATGGGTGATGTAATGTCTTTGGTAGAAAAAGCTACTGCTGAAATTGACGAAGATGAAGCTCTATCAATGATGGAAAAAATGATGTCAGGAAAATTTAATTATAATGACATGCTTAAACAAATGAAAATGGTTAAAAGAATGGGCAAATTTTCTGGCCTTTTAAAAATGTTGCCTGGTATGAGCACAATGGCTAATGTTGATCAAATTGATGATAAACAATTAATATACATTGAAGCAATTATTAGTTCAATGACAAAGGGTGAAAGAAAAACCCCTGAACTACTAGAAAGAAGCAGTTCAAGAAGAAATAGAGTAGCTAGAGGTGCGGGAAGGTCAACAACCGAAGTTAATCGGCTTATATCCACACTTGATAAACAACAAAAAATGATGAAGAAGTTTCAAAATATAAATCCACAATCTATGGAAAATATGGCTCAAGGCACTTATCAACCAAAAGAATCAAGGGCTATGAGAAGGAAAAAAGGTAAGAAAAAAGGCGGTTTTAGATAATCCGCCTTTTATTTATCATTTGTTAAGAAGTTTGATAGAAATCGATATACTGCATTATCAGAGCTTGTGTAATCTAATACGATATCTGCAACTTTTATTAAATCTGGGTGAGCGTTTCTTACGCAAACACCAAGTTTAGCATATTGAATCATTTCAATATCATTGTGACCATCACCGATGGCTACAACATGATCCCGATCAAAACCTAGGTAGTTAGCTACATATTCTAACGCTTGACCTTTATTTGATTCTGGAGTATAAATTTCTAAGATAGAATCATATTCACCTTGAAGATTCCAAATTCTACAGAGAATCTTTCCTTGGTATTTTTGGTCGACATAATCTTTAATTATTTGACCGCGTCCCCGTTTTCCAATGATAATGAATCCATTAGGATTAGTCTTTAGGGTATCTCTTAGATTACCATAGATTACTTCAGTGGCGCCATAAAGGTGGAGTAAAGGTTCTATTTCCTTTTCTTCACGATATACATAAATTGCATCATATACCTCTGAAAAAGCATTTCTAATATGTTGCAAATTATCCTCAAAAATATCAATAATAGCTTCTCTAGCTACAGTATAGTTTACTTCAGGAAAATTATTTTTTAATGGGTGAGTAATTAAACCGCCATTGTAATTGATAATCGGAGTATTTAGATTAAATCTTTCATAAACGAATTTTGAACTTCGTAAGGGTCTACCAGTTGCGATAACTATTTTATGACCTAAATCTTGGATTTTTTGCATGAATTCACATAGTGTTTGAGATAGAGAATCAAAATCATATAAGATAGTACCATCTAAGTCCAAAGCAATTAAATATTTTTCCATAATATCACCCAGAGTATTATCTCATAAGAAATCAATTTATGCAAATTATTATACCGATTGAAAAATATTATAAATTAAGATATAATTTAATGTGATAGGAGAGATAAATATGTCACAATTTAACATAATGAACAATCTATTTTTTCTAGCACTAAAGATTGAATTGCGTGATATACAATACTTCGTAATTGGAATAATTACTGGTATTGTTTTATTCGTTCTACTTGTCACTTTTTTCTTCTCTAGAAAAGAAAGAAAAAAAACAAAAGTAAGGTTATCTAACGGAATTCCTTTAGATGAAAAAGTAATTATGGATATGATTGAATCTAAACAAAACCAACTCGATTCAACCGTAACACTTACAGATAATGGCTATTTCAAAGTGGCTATTGATTTAAGTTTAGAGTTATCCGAAGAAATAGCTAGGTATTATTTTCCTAAGGCTAAATATCCTTTATATGAACTATCGATTCAAGAACTATTAGATTTAAGTTTTTATATAACAAAAAGAATTGAAGATTTAATGAATGGGAAGCTTCTGAAACACTTTAAGAAAAATAGAATAGCTAGTATAATCGAAATTTTAAATACACGAAAGAAAATTAATAATTCAAAGCTTATGCAAATAACCAGAAAGATTAAGTTACAACAGATATATACAGCTGGTAGGACTGTTTTAAATTATGCTAATCCAGTATACTGGTTTAGAAAACTAGCAATTAAACCAGCTACAATAATGGTAACAAAAGAATTATGTAAATATATAATTACTATTTTCGGCGAGGAAACAAATAAGATTTATAGTAAAACGATATTCAAACCAAAAGAAACCGAAGCAGAACTCCAAAAGAAAATGGATAGACTTATTGAGAGTGAGGATGAATAATGTTGTTTAAGAAAAAAAGAAAACCGGAAAGAATAATTCCTGGGTTTAATCGTACCGAAGACAATCGAGAGTTTTATATTCCCCAAATAAATATTATTGAAGACAAAAGAACCTTAACTAACAGATTTGTGTCCCCAATCTTTGGGAAAGTAGTTAAAGATGAAGTTGTTATTCCTCAGGATAGACAAGGCAGAGGCGATATAGATAAAAAATACGATGCATTTAGAAACAAAAAGAAATTAACTAAAGAAGAAGCTAAAAGAAGATATGGTCATCAATACTATGAGTTTATGAGAGTAGACAGTTCAAGTATTAATAAAGTCCATACCAAAGAAGGGTTAACTAACGAAGATCTATTAAAAAGAGATGCTCCTCAACCGGCTCCTAACGCAGATGAAATTATTAGTGAACACGCTAAAGCTGTTTCAGTAGATGAATTCTTTAAATCTGCCGAAGAAACAATGGAAGCGGAAGGAAAGGAAATTATAGAATCAGAAGTATTAAAAGATATTATCTCTGAAGATGAAGTTGAAAATAAAGAAATTATCGAAGAAGAAAAAGAAGATGATGAAATACTATTTTCAAGTGAAGAACCAGAGACTGAAGAACCTGTCGAAGACATAGCGTTTTCTGATGACTTTGAATATCAAGAGTACAAACCACCAGTTACACCGGTTGTTAAAGAACCGGTTGAAGCTAGTGAACCAGGAATAAATTATAACAATTATAAATTACCACCAGTTAGTTTGTTTAAAAAAACCAAAGTAAAATCGGAAACAGAACCTGAATGGATTAAAGAAAATATTGATGTTATCAATCAAACGTTATTATCATTTAGCATTGCTGGTGAAGTAACGAATTATACAAAGGGTCCTACAGTAACTAGATATGAAATCTCATTAGGCTCTGGAGTTCCAACTAAAAAAATCACTTCAATATCAGATAACATTCAAATGAGTTTATCTGCTTTTTCAATTAGAATTGAAGCACCTATTCCTGGTAAAAACACCATTGGAATAGAAGTTCCTAACAAAATCAGAGAATCAGTGTTCTTTGGAGATGTTGTTGATAATGATTACTTCTTGAACTCTGAAGACCCATTATTATTAGCTATCGGTTTAGATATTGATGCATTACCAGTTTATACGTCGATTGAATCCATGCCTCATGGATTGGTTGCTGGTTCAACACAAAGTGGTAAATCTGTTTGTATCGCATCAATAATTGCATCAATAATCACTAAAAACAAACCAGATGAAGTTAAAATGATGATGATTGACCCTAAAAAAGTTGACCTTCAACAATTCTCAGATATCCCACATTTAGTTACGCCAATCATTGATGATCCTAAGATTGCTATAGAATCACTTAAGTATATGGTTAATGAAATGGAATCTAGATATGATACGCTTAAAAAATTTAAAGCGATAAATGTTAAGGACTATTATAGTAGAAGACGTAATTCTCCTAATTTTGTAAAAATGCCTAGAATAGTAGTAATTATCGAAGAAGCTTCAGATTTACTATTAACTGGAGGAAACGAAATAGAAGATTCAATCCTAAAATTAACTCAAAAATCAAGAGCCGTCGGAATCCATCTTTTATTAGCAACTCAAAGACCTTCAGCCGATATATTAAAAGGAGCTATTAAAGCTAATATCCCAGCGAGATTTGCTTTTAGAGTGCCTTCATCAGTTGACTCAAGCGTTGTTTTAGATATGACAGGCGCAGAAAAACTATTAGGTAAAGGTGATATGTTATTATCTGAAAATGGTATGGCTAGAAGACTTCAAGGGGCTTATTTGTCTCCTGAAGAAATTGAAGCAATCACAGAATATATCAAAGCCCAAGCTAGACCTGAGTATATGTTTAGCCATGAAAGCTTGGTAGTGTTAGCAGCTACTGGAGAAAGTATTGACAACATTGATGAACTATTTAAAGATGTAGCTAACTACGTTGTCGAAGAAGGCAAATGCTCACTTAATAAAATTACACAAGTTTTCGGTATTGGATTTAACAGAGCTACACAAATTGTTAATTCATTAGAAAAATTTGGGGTGGTTTCAGCTAACGCAGGAACTAAACCAAGAATGGTTCTAGTTGAATACGCACAATTAGCAAATATATTTGAAAGTATAGAGTAATTATGACAGAAGAAGAAAACTACGAGACAGACCAAGAAGAGATATTATTTGAAAATACAAAACTGATGAAAAAATCATTAAGGATGATCATCAGTTTTTTCACATTGTTTACTGTATGTGTTATTTTGTTTTTCTCGCTACAAACAAATAAATTCTTTATCTTTAATCTACATAGAACATTTGATGTTGTTCCCAGTCCTTTAGTAGCTGAACTATTCTCATTCTTCTTTGTAATCATAATCACGGTAGGATTTATAGCCTATGTTATTTTTGCTATATCATATTTTACGAGAAAGAAAAAAAGTACCGTGGAACAAATTGCTAAATATCCGTCTTATAAGAAACAGTTTAACGCTGCTGATATATTTAGTGTGGTTCCACTATTCTTAGTAATAGTTATGATAGTTAATGGATTCTTCTTTTCTTTTGCTCAAGTTGATGGTGTATCAATGCAACCAACTTTTTGTAATAACGATGCCGTTGTTATCAAATATGTTGATGACTATGATTTACAAGATATAGTGATTATTGAAGTTGATGGCATATATTTAATAAAAAGATTAGTGGCACATGCTGGAGATAAGTTGGTAATTAATGATTCTGGAGTATTCGTTAACGACATGAGAATAGAAACCAATGTAAGTAATGTACCCAATGAGTATAAATATAGCGGAATTTTGCCTGAGGGAGCCTACTATGTTTTAGGTGACAATCGCAATAATTCTACAGACTCAAGAATTTTTGGTCTAGTAGGTGAAGAAGATATGCTAGGAAAAGTAATATATAAGATATCAAACTCAACATGTGAGCTTGATTAAATGGATGTGAAAATATGAAACAAATACAATGGTTCCCTGGCCATATGGCCAAAGCTAGAAGATTAATTGAAGAAAAACTACCAATTATTGATATAGTTTTTGAATTATTAGATGCTAGAATTCCCGATTCTTCTAGAAATCCAATGTTAGCTGAGATAATTAAGAATAAACCACTATTGGTAATTCTTAATAAAACAGATTTAGCAGATGATAGATTAACTAAAGAATGGTTAAAAAGATATGAGGAAAAAGGAATTAATTGCATAGCGATTAATTCATTAACCGGAAATATATTATCCATAATAAATAAAAAAACTTTGGAGATTTTAAAACCTCTTCGAGAAAAAGAAGCTAAAAAAGGAATGCAAGCTAGAAAGTATAGAGCTATGGTAATTGGAATTCCTAACGTAGGAAAATCACAGTTTATCAATAATCTAGCTGGTAAAAACAAAGTAAAAACCGGAAATCTTCCAGGTATTACAAAAATTCAAAGTTATATCAAAACTAACTCTGAACTTTTACTTTTGGATAATCCAGGCGTTTTATGGCCTAAATTTGAAAGCAAGAGAGTTGGATTTAATCTAGCATTGCTAGGTTCTATTAAAGACGATATTTTGCCTTTGGATGATGTTGCCTTATATGGAATTAAGTTTTTAGTTAAAAACTATCCTAATTGTTTGAAAGAACGCTATGGGATCGAATTAGAAGAAGATTTCGATACCATAGAAGTTATGGATGCTATTGGAATTAGAAGAGGGTGCAAACTCAGTGGTGGATTAATTGACTACGATAGAGTTATAAATCTATTTCTCTATGATTTAAGAAATTTAAAATTAGGAAAGTTGACATTGGAATCAGTTAATGATGTTGAAATTTGAAAGAAAACTCTGGAATTCAGGAATTAAATATATTGCTGGAGTTGATGAAGTAGGTAGAGGGCCATTGGCGGGACCTTTGGTTGCTGCAGCTGTTATATTAGATCCAAATAATCCAATTGAAGGATTAAATGATTCCAAACAGCTATCACACAAAAAAAGAGAAAAACTATTAGTTGAAATAAAAGCTAAAGCTATTGCATATGCTTATACTTTCATTGATGAACCTACAATAGATGTTATTAATATCTATCAAGCATCAAAGAGAGGGATGTTACTTTCAATTGATAAATTAAAAGTAAGACCTGATTTTATTCTTTCAGATGCAATGCCACTCAAAGAAGGAAAAATTCCTTATGAAGCTATAATCAAAGGCGATACTTTATCCGCCTCAATTGCTGCAGCATCGATTCTAGCTAAAGAAGTTAGAGATGAATATATGATTAAAATGAGCTTGAAATACCCGGGATACGGTTTTGAAAAAAATATGGGATATCCAACTAAGCAACATCTTGAAGCACTAAAAAATATCGGTATATGTGAGATTCATAGAAAAACCTATAAACCTGTGAAAAATATACTAGAAAAACAAATTTCACTATGGGAGTAAACATGTTATATAAAGCAGTAATTTTTGATTTAGATGGAACACTACTTGACACAATATCTGATATTACAGATAGTGTAAACGCAGCGTTAAAAAAACTTAACCACAAAGAATTTTGTGAAGATGAATATAAATATTTTGCGGGTAAAGGAATAGATGAACTAATCTATGCCGCTATTGCGAAAGGCAAAATAGATGCAAGTGAGTTTAATAATATTAAAGCTGGATATATTAGAGAATATGCTAGTAAGCATAATTCTAAAACCAAACTCTTTCCAGGTATTATGGAACTCTTGGAAAATCTGAGGAAAAATAATATTTCTGTTAATGTACTATCAAATAAGCCACACTTTCAAACTGAAACAGTTCTAGAACACTATTTCAAAGATTTTAAGTTTGACCTGGCTTTTGGGAAAAAACCGGAGTATAAAATAAAACCAAACCCAGAGTCTGCTTTGGAAATGGTAAAGTTACTAGGTTTAACAACAAATGATATTCTATATGTAGGTGATACCAATACCGATATAGAGACTGCTAAAAATGCGAACTTCGATAGTATTGGAGTTTTATGGGGATTTAGAGATGAAGAAGAACTAGTAAAATCAGGTGCTGATTTTATTGTGGATAAACCTAAAAATATATTAAAGATAGCGTTAGGTGAAGGAAATGATTTTAAATCAAGATAATTACTTGAATTATGATTTAAAAGACAAAATAATCGTATTTCCAACTGATACAGTTTACGGTATTGGATGTCTTTTTAATGATTTGCCATCAATTAAAAGAATTTATGAAATAAAGAATAGAGACTATTCTAAACCTATGGTTATTCTTTGTGCTAACTATAAACAAGTTGATTTATTAATAGCAGAAGAACAAGTATTAACGACAAGCATAAAAAAACATTGGCCTGGTAAATTAACGATTATTTTCTTTAAAAATAAAAAAGTATATGATATAATAACTGCGGGTAAAAAAACAATCGGTATTAGAATACCTGGAAATGATATAAGTTTAGAACTATTAAAGAAGCATGGTCCTATGGTTGTGACTAGTTTGAATTTAAGTAACCAACCAGCGATTACTAAATACAGCGATGTTTTGAAGTTTGAAAAGCTAGTGGATTATGTTATTGAAGGAAAAGATTTAGATTCTATACCATCAACCGTTTACGATTTAACTCAGGATAAAGTATTAAGACAAGGTGAAGTCATAATATAAGGAAGTATTTATGTTCAACCAAGAAGTTAGAAATAGAGTCTCTGAAAAATACAACATCGACTTAGTTAATGATGTTGTTTTTGCCGACAACCATCATGTAACCTTTTGTTTTGATTGGACTAAAAAGCAAAAAGCAGAATTAATGATTCTAACTGGTGATGTAGGAGCGTTTGGTCTTGAGAAGGAAAAAACGTACTATATTGAAGATATTATTAATAGTTTAGAAATTGAAAATCCAATCTCAGAAATCTTTGGGGTTAAGAATTATATTGATAATTTAGTTAAAGACATGACTAGACTAGTAGAGTTTTCTGAAATATATTTGCCATTTAAAAGAGAAAAAGGAGTTTTATGGCTAATATGTTGTATGAAAAGAATTACTCAAAAAAATGGTGAGAATGAATTAATATATGGTAGAGTTAACTGGGTTTCTAATAAGGTACCAAATGCAGTTAAATTTTATCAAAGTAGATATAAAGACTATGCTACGAATCTGTTTTCAAAAGAAACTTTGAAATTACATTTAAGTAAAGCTAGAAATACAGATCATTCATATGGGTTATATTTTGATATCGATAATTTCAAAAGAATTAATGATATCTTTGGTCACAATGTAGGTGACCAATATTTGGATAAATTAGCGAAGGAATTTAAAAAAGACAAAGATGAAGACGTTAAGTATTACCGAATTGGTGGCGATGAATTCTTCGTTTATTTGGTTAATTGTACCGAAGAACAAGCATATAAAAAGGCTGAAAATGTAATCTACACAGTGGAAACTTTGAATGAAGAAGGACAACAAGCTGATGTTAGTGCATCAATAGGTATAGTTCCTATTATTGGTAATGATTTTAATTTTATAAAGCTTTTAGATTTAGCTGATAGAGCAATGTATCATTCTAAAGGCAAAGGCAAAGGAAATATTTCATATGCAAGAGACGTGTAATCGTCTCTTTTTTATGGTCTTTTTTGGTTGTAATAGTAATCTTATTTTGTTATAATTGTTATGATATAGAGAAATAGCTTGGGGGGATCATTTATGATAGTTGCAATTGGGTCAGATCATGCAGGATTTATGTATAAAGAATCTTTGAAAAAGCACCTGACATTACTGAATATTGAAGCGCTAGATGAAGGCACATATAACTCATCAGCATCAGATTATCCGGACTATGCATTTAAAGTATCAAGGCGAGTGGTTGATAAACAAGTTGATTTTGGAATCTTAATATGTGGTACTGGAATTGGAATGAGTATTGCTGCTAATAAAGTAAAAGGTATCAGAGCTGCTTTGGTTACTACGGCTTTTACTGCAGGTTCAGCTAAGACTCATAATCATGCAAATGTTATTACTTTTGGATCTAGAGTTAATACTATTGAAGAAGTAATTAACTTTTTAAATATCTTTATAAACACTAAAGCATCAGAACAAGAAAGACACATAAATAGAGTTAAAAAAATATCAAAATATGAGGTAGAAGAATGGGAAAAGTAGTAGTATTCAATCATCCATTGATTCAACACAAGTTATCAATTATTAGAAACAAAAACACTGATACTAAAACATTCAGGGAGAATGTTAATGAAATCGGTTCTTTAGTTACTTTTGAAGTTACAAGAGGATTAGAGACTAAAAACGTTGATATTGAAACCCCTGTAGCTAAAACAACTTGTAAAGTTTTAGCTAAAGATGTAGTGATTGTTCCAATTCTTAGAGCTGGATTAGGTATGGTTGATGGAATACATAATGTTATTCCAACGGCCAAAATTGGACACATTGGATTGTATCGCGACGAAGAAACTCTAGAACCTCACGAGTATTATGTGAAATTACCTAAAGAAGTAGTTAACGCAACTATCTTAGTGGTTGATCCAATGTTAGCTACTGGAGGAAGCGCAATTGCTGCGATTCAAAAAGTAAAAAGCTTAGGCGGTAAAGATATCAGCTTTGTTGGTATTGTAGGTTGTCCTGAGGGTGTCAAAGCTTTACAAGAGGCTCATCCAGATGTTGATATTTATTTAGTATCTATTGATGATAAACTAAATGAATTTGGATATATTGTGCCTGGTCTTGGAGATTGTGGAGACAGACTTTTTGGAACCAAATAAAACAAAGAAAAATACAAATGTTTTACTTGTAATCAATTTAATTGTTCAGTTCTTCGTTGAAACTTTTGTAGCAATGGCTTTAGGATATTTTATTGGAAAATATTTAGATAAATGGTTATTTGATGATCAGATTATTCTTACCTATGTATTCGTTGTGATAGGTGTTTTTTCTGGCCTTAGAAATATGATCAAACGCGTTTTGAGAAACATAGATGGAGGAAAAGAAGATGAAAAAAGCTAATATAATCGAAAAGACAATTCTTTTATGCTGGCCAGTAGCGATTTTAGTATCTTTAATTCTCTATTTAATTCGGGGAGATTTTGACTACGCTATTAGTTATATTCTCGGTGTTTTAGGGGTTCTTTTAATGCAATCTATGAATTACCGTATCATGAAAAAATTATTTAAGAATGATCCTAGTAAAATTAAATCAAGAACAATAATCATATATCTTGTAAAATATGTATTTTTTGGTATAATTTTATATGTTGCGCATACAACCCCGGAATGGAATGTATACATTACTTTCGCGGGACTTTTAACCTATAGGATTATATCTTTTCCTGTAGCGTTAATATCTGCCAAAAAAGGAGATGATGGAAATTCTTGATTTTAAACTTTTAGCACCGCTATCACCCAGTGTGATATCAACACTAATAGTGGTCTTTGTTTTAGCACTTGTTTTTATTATCGCTGGAAACAAGGTTAAAAAATTGGATCCTGAAGCTACACCTAAGGGCTTTGTGTTCTTGTGTATAGTAATAGTAGATTTCTTTAATAATTTTATCAAAGATTATATTTCAGAGAAACCACTTAAATTTTTTGGCCCATACTTATTCACAATCATTACATTTTTAGCACTTGCCAATACAATAGCTTTATTCGGATTAACTCCACCATTATCTAATTTAGGAATAGCCTTAAGTTTTTCAGTTTTAACTTTCTTTATGATTAAAATAGCTGAGTTTAAATTTCAAGGGGTTTGGAATAAGATAAAAGGTTTAATGGGTCCCGTTAAACCATTGGCTATAATTATGGTTCCAATAAATTTAATTGGAGAAGTATCAACACCGTTTAGTATGGGATTACGTTTATTTGTAAACCTAATGAGTGGAACTGTTATAGCCGCAATGGTTTATGCAGCACTTGGTTGGTTTGCTAGTATATTTGCAGGAGTATTCTTGCATTCCATGTTTGACATATTTTTTGGTTTAATACAAGCTTTTGTATTTTTCATGTTATCAACAGTAAATATTTCGATGGCCTCAGAAGGCTAGAAAATAAATAGGAGGAAGAAAATGTTTGAAACAGTTTTTAATTCAATTATTCGTTTTGCAACAGAATACAATGAACACTTTTCAAGTGGAATGGCTTATCTTGGAGCTGGTATCGCGGTAATCGCTGGTATGGGTCCTGGGATTGGACAAGGATTTGCAGCAGGTAAGGCAGCTGAAGCAGTTGGACGCCAACCTGAAGCACAAGGTAAAATTTTAGTTACTACACTTGTTACACAAGCAGTAGCAGAAACAACTGGACTATACGCACTTTTAATCGCAATTATTTTGATAGGAAAGTAAAATCTTGCTTAATACTATCTTTTAAGGAGGACGAGTATGGACGCTATGGAAAGAATAATGCAAGCTGTATCGGAAACAATTGAAGCAGCACTTGGCGTAAGTTTATTGGATATGGTTATTCAAATAGCAGCTACTTTAGTTTTAGTGTTAATAGTTAAGAAATTTTTCTGGGGAAGAATTACTGATTATCTAGAAAAAAGAAAAGAACTTATGACCGCTGAACTTGATGCTGCAAAGGATGCTAATCAAGAAGCGCATGCATTACAAGAAGAAACACATAAAAAATATCAAGATTTAAGAGCTAAATCAAAAGACTATCTAGATAAAGCCAAATTAAAAGGCGAAGAAGAAAGACAAGAAATTGTTGGAAAGGCTAGAGGAGAAGCGAAAAACCTACTTACTCAGGCTGAACAAGAAATTGCTTTAGAAAAAAAGAAAGCCTCAAGCGAAATTCAAAAAGAGGCAGTTACTATAGCGACTATTATGGCTTCTAAAATTATTGAAGAAGAGTTAGATGATAAGAAATATCAAGATTTAGCTGTAGAAAATCTAGAGAGAAGTGAAAAAGTATGACAGGTATTGCGCATCAATATGCACTAGCTGTTTTTTTGCTTGCCAAAGAAATTGATAAAGAACTAGTCTTTAAAGATTTATTGGATAAATTCTCTTGGGGCTTAGATGAAGAAACTTATAAATTCTTTGCACATCCTAAAATATCGAAAATCGAAAAAAGAGAGATGTTAGAAAAAGTTGTCGAAGATAAACTACTTCTAAATTTTCTTAAAGTTTTAGTAGATAATGATAGATTCTCTATAATCCAAGCTGTTGTTGTAGCTTATCAAGTAATTCTTGATGAACTTAACAAAGTTATGAAAGTTAAAGTTTATTCAAAAAAACCTTTAACTAAAACAAATCTTGAAAAAATTAGTAAGAAATTACAAAACACCTATAACAGAAACATAAAAATTGAAGTTGAAATTGAAAACACCATTATTGGTGGTTTCAGAATTGAGTTCGAAGGTAATGTTATAGATGAAACGATAAACAAGCAACTAGATGATTTGAAATCTAGTTTATCAGAATAAGAGGTAGAGCTATGAAAATTGATCCTTTAGAAATAAGTTCTTTACTTAAAGAACAGATTAGAAAATATGAAAAAGATCTTAAAACCGAAAATATTGGTACAGTTATTTCCGTTGGTGACGGAATTGCTTTAGTATATGGATTAGACAATGCCATGAGTGGAGAATTGTTACTTTTTCCTAATGGTGTATATGGAATGGTCCAAAACTTGGAAAAAAATAATGTAGGAGCTATCTTACTAAATGATTCAACACTTGTTAAAGAAGGCGACCAAGTTAATTCAACTGGTAGAATTCTAGAAGTTAATGTTGGTCATGAGTTAATCGGTAGAATTGTTAATCCTTTAGGACATCCAATTGATGGTCTTGGTAAACTGAACGCTAAAAAATCTAGACCAATTGAAAGAAAAGCAACTGGTGTTATTGAAAGACAATCAGTTTCTCAACCTCTAGAAACTGGACTTAAAGTTCTTGATGCCTTAGTACCAATTGGCAGGGGACAAAGAGAATTAATTATCGGGGATAGACAAACCGGTAAAACATCAATCGCAGTAGATACAATTCTAAACCAAAAAGGTGGAGATGTTATCTGTATTTATGTAGCAATTGGACAAAAACAAACAACTGTATTAAACATATACGAAACACTTAAAAAACATGATGCAATGAAATATTCAATCATAGTAGCAGCTAACGCTAGTGACCCAGCACCATTATTATATCTAGCACCTTATGCTGGTGTTACTATGGGTGAAGAATTCATGTTTGAAGGAAAACACGTATTGATGATATATGATGATTTAACGAAACATGCAATTGCTTATCGTGAGTTATCGTTACTTCTAAGAAGACCTCCAGGTAGAGAAGCATTCCCAGGAGATGTATTCTATTTACATTCAAGATTATTAGAGAGAGCTGCTAAACTATCTGATGAATTAGGTGGCGGGTCTATTACAGCTTTACCAATAATTGAAACTCAAGAAGGAGATATATCAGCATATATTCCTACAAATGTAATTTCAATTACTGATGGGCAAATTTTCTTACAATCAAAACTATTCTACTCAGGAATCAGACCAGCAATTAGTGCTGGATTATCTGTTTCAAGAGTTGGTGGAGCAGCACAACATAAAGCAATCAAAAAAGTTTCGGGAACTCTTAGACTAGATTTAGCGAGTTATCGTGAACTTGAAGCATTTACTCAATTTGGATCTGATTTAGATGATGCTACCAAAGCTAAACTTGATCGTGGAGAAAGAACCGTTGAAATCCTAAAACAAGGATTACATAAGACTTTACCATTCGAGTTACAGGCTTTAAGTATTTATGCTTTAACTAATGGATATCTAGATTCAGTAAAAGTAAGTGATATCCAAAGATTCGAAACTGAACTTCACTCATTTTTTAAGCGTGAAGAAGATGGTAAAAAATTACTAAAAGAAATGGTAAAAACCAAAGAACTTCCTGAAAAAGAAGCTTTAGATAAAGTATTAGACAGGTTAGTTAACGAATTTATATAAGTAGGTGATTTAAATGGCATCATTACGTGAGATTAAGAATCGCATCGAAGCCACAAATAAAACTTCACAAATCACCAAAGCAATGAACATGGTTTCTGCTTCCAAACTAAAAAGAGTAGAAAAAAAACATGTTGGCTTTGGTCCAATAAAAACTCGTGTAAAAAGATTGATAGAAGATGTATTGTCTTCTAACCCTGAACTTACGCATCCTTTATTGGAAAAACGTGAAATTAAAAAAACTGGATATATCTTAGTTACTAGTGATCGTGGATTAGCTGGTCCCTATAATTCTAATATCCTTAGACACTTTGAGGTTTTGGTTAAACAAAACCATAAGTCAAGTAAGGAATATATTGTTGGAACTATTGGTTATAAGGGTTATAGTTATTGTAAAAGAAAGAAACTTCCTTTACTTAACAAAGAATCAATAAATTCTCGTGACGATGTAAAATTCATAGATTTCCAAGCTATGTCTAGAGCATTTATCGAGTTGTACCTAGCTGGGGGTGTGGATAGAATTGTAATGATTTATGCACATTACATCAATTCAATTTCACAGGTCACTCATGAAGAGGTGTTCTTACCCATAACTGATTTGATTTCAGATAAAGCTAATATGGTATCTGATTACGTATTTGAGCCTTCAACTGAAGAAGTTGTAAATCAGTTATTGCCGATATATTTAGAAAACACATTATATGGAATTATTCTAGACGCTAAAACATCTGAACATGCATCAAGAATGACAGCTATGAAAAGTGCTACTGATAATGCACTAGAAATAATTCAAAAACAAAAATTAATCTATAACCGCGCAAGACAAGCACAAATAACATCAGAATTAACTGATATTATTGGTGGCTCAAATGCGGTTAGCTAGGAGGAACTAATGGCTAATATAGGAAAAGTAGTTCAAGTAATGGGTCCAGTTGTTGATGTTGAATTTCAAGGAGAAATGCCAGCTATTAACAACGCATTAACTATAAAAATCGCAAAAAAAGATAATAACGGCAAAGAAATCAATCTTACTCTAGAAGTATCATTGTTTTTAGGCGGAGGAATACTTAGAACTATCGCTATGGATTCTACAGATGGATTAAAAAGAGGAATGTCGGTAACTGATACCGGTAAGTTTATCTGTGTACCTGTTGGTAAAGTTACATTAGGAAGAATGTTTAATGTTCTAGGGGAACCAATTGATGGAAAACCTTTAGAAGGTAAAATTAAATATTCACCAATTCATAGAGCTGCACCAAAATTTGAAGACTTAAATGCTACTACAGAAATCCTTGAAACAGGAATTAAAGTAGTTGACCTTTTAGCACCATATATCAAAGGTGGTAAGATTGGATTATTCGGCGGAGCTGGTGTAGGTAAAACTGTACTAATTCAAGAATTAATTCATAATGTTGCCCAAGAACACGGAGGTATCTCAGTGTTTGCCGGTGTAGGTGAAAGAACCAGAGAAGGTAATGACCTATACTATGAAATGATGGAATCAGGTGTAATCAAGAAAACTGCAATGGTTTTCGGTCAAATGAACGAACCACCTGGAGCTAGAATGAGAGTAGGATTATCTGGACTTACTATGGCGGAACATTTCCGCGATGAAGAAAAACAAGATGTTTTATTATTTATCGATAATATTTTTAGATTTACACAAGCTGGTTCTGAAGTGTCAGCTTTACTTGGAAGAATGCCATCAGCTGTTGGTTACCAACCTACATTAGCTACTGATATGGGACATCTTCAAGAAAGAATTACTTCAACTAAAAGCGGATCAATTACTTCAATCCAAGCGGTATTCGTACCTGCCGATGACTATACCGATCCAGCACCAGCAACTACCTTTACTCATTTAGATGCAACAACCAACTTGTCACGTAAAATTTCTGAAGAAGGAATTTATCCAGCAGTTGACCCTTTAGCATCAACTTCAAGAGCATTAACTCCTGAAATGGTTGGTAAAGAACATTATGATGTTGCTAGAGAAGTTCAAAGAACCCTACAAAGATATAATGAATTATTAGATATCATCGCTATCTTAGGTATGGATGAACTTGGTGAAGATGATAAACTTATAGTTCATAGAGCAAGAAGAATTAGACTATTCTTATCACAAAACTTCCATGTCGCAGAACAATTCACCGGACAAAAGGGAAGCTTTGTTAGAGTTAGTGATACTGTAAAAGGTTTTAAAGAAATATTAGCTGGTAAATATGATGACTTACCTGAAGACGCATTCAGACTAGTTGGAAATATCGAAGCTGTAAAAGAAAAAGCGAAGGCTATGAAGAAATAAGGTATATATATGAATATTGTTATTGTAACTCCTGATGGTGAATTATATAACGAGGAAGTTAGCTCTGTAATTATTTCAAGTTCAAATAACGGAGACTATGAAATCCTAAAAGACCATGTACCGATTGTATCCACTATTGATACTGGATACATCAAGTTAGTTCAAGGAAAAATGGTGTTTTATGTTGTTGTCATTAATGGAGTGGTAGAAAATATTAAGAACAAAATAACAGTCGTCTCTCAGGACGCTTTTATTGGTAGGTCTAAAGAAAGTGCATTTAAGAATTTAACTGATATTAGAGCTGCTAGAACTGAAGAAAACAAAAAAAGGAATGTTGAATTAGAAAAAGCTGAAAGAGAACTTAGAAGACAAATAAAGATGACCGGTGCCGGTCAAGTTTAGGATGAGTTATGAAAAAAAGAGGATTTGAAGTAGTAACTAAATATTTAAATAGTTCAATAGATTTACCAGCAAGAAAAACCAGTGGAAGTGCTGGCTATGATTTTTCAGCTGCGGAGACTATTAGTATTCCAGCTAAAAAAATTGTATTTGTACCTACTGGAATTAAAGCTTATATGCAAAAGGATGAAGTATTACAAATGTATCCTAGAAGCAGTTTGTCACTCAAGAAAAACTTAGTAAAGGCAAACAGTGTTGGTATTATTGATTCAGATTATTATAATAATCCAGATAATGAAGGAGAAATTAAATTAATCTTATATAATTTTGGAGAAAAAGAAGTTGTTATTAATAAAGGTGACAGAGTTGCTCAAGGTATTTTTACTAAGTACTTATCTGTTGATAATGATGAAAATAATGTTAAGAGATTGGGAGGTTTTGGTTCCACAGGGAACTAAACCTCTTTTTCACTGGTTTCAAGCATGTTTTCCTTGATTTCTTAGTCGAAATTTGGTAGAATAATTGAGCCATACAAAATACACACACTTATGAGTGATTTATCGTGAGCCAAACTGGTGATAATAGCGTAGATTAAGTGGAGGCAAAAAATCAAATAGGAGGAAACAAATTAAAATGGGAGTTATTTCAATGAAAGCCTTGCTAGAAGCAGGGGTACACTTCGGACATCAAACTAGAAGATGGAATCCAAAAATGGGAAGATACATCTACACATCTAGAAATGGTATCCACATTATCGATTTACAAAAATCAAGCGATCTAATTGATATTGCTTATAAAGCATTATTCGATATTGCAGCTGAAGGTGGAAATGTTTTATTTGTGGGAACAAAAAAACAATCACAAGATCCTGTAAAAGAAGGAGCTATCAGATCAGGTCAATTTTATGTGAATCAAAGATGGTTAGGGGGAACGTTAACTAACTTTAAAACAATCAAACGTTCAATTAAGAAACTTCATGATCTTGAAAAAATGGAAAGCGATGGTACTTTTGAGGTATTACCGAAGAAAGAAGTTATCGGTTTAAGAAAAGACATGGCGCGTTTAGAAAAATTCTTAGGTGGAATCAAAGAAATGAAGAAGATGCCAAAAGCAATATTCATTATCGACCCAAGAAAAGAAAGAAACGCAATTTTAGAAGCAAGAAAATTACATATTCCAGTATTTGGAATCGTAGATACTAACTGCGATCCTGATGACGTAGATTATATTATTCCAGCTAATGATGACGCATTACGTTCTGTACGTTTAATCGTTAACAAAATGGCTGATGCAGTAACAGAAGCTAATGGTGGTGTTATTGAACCTCCAAAAGTAATTGAAAAAACAGCATCATCTAGACCATATATTAAACCTGGATATAACAACAAATCACAAAATAGACCAGTGAGAAGAGAAAACAAACCATATGTTGCCAAAGTTACTGCAGAAACTAAAAAAGCAGAACCAACAGCTACACCAGTAGTAGCGAAAACCACACCGATAGTAGCAAAACCTGCTCCAGTAGTAGTTAAATCTACTCCAGTAGTAGTTAAATCTACTCCAGTAGTAGTTAAATCTACTCCAGTAGTAGCAACACCTACTTCAGTAGTAGCGAAACCTACACCGGTAGTAGCGAAACCTACACCAGTAGTAGTTAAACCTACACCAGTTGTAGAAAAACCTGCTCCTGTAGTTGCTAAAGTTGTTAAACCAGTTGCTAAAGTTGTTAAACCAGTTGCTAAAGTTGCTAAACCAGTTGTTGAAGCTAAACCAACTGTTGATTTAAGTAAAAAAACAGTTGCTGACCTTAGAACTCTTGCAAAAGAAAAAGGTTTAAAAGGTTATTCAAAACTTAAAAAAGCTGAACTAATAGCTGAATTAACAAAGTAAAGTAATTTTTAGGGAGCTGCTAGCTCCCTTTTTAAAGAAAATAGACAATACATTGTATTGAATAAAAAAATATGATAATATTATAATGATGTGTTTTAAGGAGGATATAAAATGCAAGTTACCGCTAAATTAGTAAAAGAATTAAGAGATAAAACTGGTGCTGGAATGATGGATTGTAAAAAAGCATTAGTTGCTACAGAAGGAAATGTAGCTCAAGCTATAGATTGGTTAAGAGAAAAAGGAATTGCTAAAGCTGAAAAGAAAGCTTCAAGAATTGCAGCAGAAGGTGCATGTGTAGTTAAAACAGCTGGAAATAAAGCAATAATTTTTGAACTTAACTGTGAAACAGATTTTGTTGCTAAAAACGAAAACTTTGTTAATTTACTTAACAAAATTGGAGACGCTTTGTTAGCAAGTAATGCTACTTGTGAAGAGTGTGCTTTAGAAGTATTAGTTGAGGGAACCCCTTTAAAAGAATTTTTATTAGAACAAATATCAAAAATCGGAGAAAAATTATCTTTCAGAAGATTCGACGTTGTTGTTAAAGAAGATAATCAAGAATTTGGTTCATATATGCATATGGGCGGGAAAATATCTTCATTAACTGTATTAAATGATTCTGATTTTGAAACAGCTAAAGATGTTGCGATGCACGTTGCTGCTCAAAACCCTAAATTCTTATCTAAAGAAGATATATCGGCTGAAGAATTACAGCATGAAACTGAAGTTCTTACAAATACAGCTTTAAATGAAAATGCAGAAGCTACTAAACCAAAACCTGAAGCAATCATTCAAAAAATGGTTATTGGTAGATTAAATAAGAACTTAAAAGCTATTTGCCTATTAAACCAAGAGTTTATTAAAAACCCAGACCTTTCGATTGAACAATATGTAAAATCAAAAGGAGCTAGTATCGTTTCATTTAGACGTTTAGCTGTTGGTGAAGGTATTGAGAAAAAAGTAGATAACTTCGTAGAAGAAGTAATGAATCAATCAAGATAATTTAAAGGGCATCCTATGCCCTTTTTTTTCAATAAAAAATAAGGAGGAGTTTATGACAAAAAGAAGAGTAATGATTAAAGTAAGCGGAGAAGCTTTAGCTGGCTCGGATGGTATTGGAATTAATCCAAAAGTTGTAAAAAGAATTGCCAAAGAGCTAAAAGATGCTTTTGATTTAAATTTATGTGAAATCGGAGTAATCGTTGGCGGAGGTAATATCTTCCGTGGAAAACTTGCTTCTGAAATGGGGATTGAAAGATCTAGTGCAGATTATATGGGAATGATTGGAACGATTTTAAATGCTCTTGCATTATCAAATTCGTTGGAATCACTTGGAATCGAAACTAGAGTTATGACTTCATTAAATATTCCAGAAGTTGCAGAACCTTATATCAGAAGAAAAGCTTTATCACATTTTCAAAAAAATCGTGTTGTAATATTTGGCGGTGGGACTGGTAATCCATATTTTTCTACCGATACAACTGCAGCTCTACGAGCAGCAGAATTAGGTGCAACAATGATTTATATGGCTAAAAATGGAACTGATGGAGTATATGATAAAGATCCAAGAACTCATCCGAACGCTGTAAAATATAAAGAAATAACACACCAAGATGTATTACAAATGCAACTAAATGTTATGGACTCAACGGCAGCAGCTTTATGTAATGATAATAATATTGATATATATGTATTCGATTTGAATGTAGAAGGTAATATCAAAAACGCTATTCTAGGTGAAGATATCGGAACATTGATCAAAAATAAAAAGGAGTGATTAAAATGCCTGAAATGATTTTAATGGAAGCCGAAGAAAAGATGGAACATACAATAGAATCTCTTCACAGAGATTTTTCAACAATAAGAAGTGGAAGAGCTAACCCAAAAATGCTAGCAAGAATTTCTATTGATTATTATGGTGTAGAAACACCTATTAATCAAGTAGCTAGCGTGTCTGTCCCTGAGGCAACACAAATATATATTAAACCCTATGATAAGTCATTAGTTAGAGAAATTGAAAGAGCAATTTTTGGAGCTAATATTGGAGTAACTCCAACCAATGATGGAATTGGAATCAGATTGGTTTTACCACCATTAACAGAAGAAAATAGAAAAAGTTTTGTTAAATCTATTCATAAAATGTCAGAAGACAGTAAAGTCGCCATCAGAAACATTAGAAGAGATGCTATTAGCCATTACAAAAAAATGGAAAAAGTTTCTGATATAACAGAAGACGATTTAAAGTATTACCAAGATGAAGTTCAAAAATTAACTGATAAATTTACGGATATTATTGATACAGACTTTAAATCTAAGGAAAAAGACATAATGAGTATATAAGACTAGCAATAGTCTTATATTTTTTTACACAAAAAGGAAAAATAATAATCATAGAATAATCACAAGAAATATAGTATAATCTTAATGAAAGATAGGGGGCTTATATGAAAAAAAATAAAATAGATTCATTGAATATCCCTAAACATGTCGCCATTATTTTAGATGGTAATGGTAGGTGGGCAAAGAAACATCATATGCCTAGGACTTTTGGTCACCAAGTTGGAGTAGAAAACATTAGAAAAGTTACATTAGCGGCTTCAGAATTTGGAATAAAAGCCCTAAGTGTCTATGCTTTTTCTACAGAGAACTGGTCAAGACCGGAAAAAGAAGTTAATTTTTTAATGAAACTACCTGGTGAATTTGAAAAAAAATTCAAAAGTGATTTTGAAAAATTTGACATAAAAGTAATGTTTTCTGGAAGAAAGACACATCTTAGTCCTGAAAACTTAGAAATTTTAGAAAGAATCACAACCAAAACAAAAGATCGTAAAGGCACTATTTTGAATATCTGTTTTGACTATGGCTCACAAACTGAAATAACGGATGCGGTAAAACAAATCACAAAAGATGTATTAAACAACAAAATTAAACCAGAAGATATAAAACCTTCTGACATTGAAAAATATCTATACACTAAAGAACTTCCGAAGCTAGATTTATTGATTAGACCAAGTGGAGAAGTGAGATTAAGCAACTTCCTTTTATGGCAAGCAGCTTATTCAGAATTATACTTTTGTAATACTTATTGGCCAGCATTTTCTAAAAAAGATTTAGAGAAGGCAATCATTGAGTTTAATAAAAGAAATAGAAGATTTGGAGGACTAAAATAGAAATGAAACAGCGAATAATAACTGGCTCTGTCCTTGTTTTAGTTTTAGCTTTATTGTTATATTTTGGAGAAGGGAAATTAGAATTCTTATTCTCAGGATTTTGTGTTGTTCTATCTGGAATAGCAGCCTATGAATTTACTAAAATGTCTAGAAACAATAAAGGGATTAGATGGTTCGACTATATAGCTATACCTGTAACATTAGCTTTTAGTGTAATGAGTGTACTTAATTTTACTAGAATCATATTTTATATCTATGTCTTTATATTTTTGATAGCAATGTTGTTGCTTTATGCAATTTTGTTTATCGCTATAAAAGATTTTTCTAGAGAAAATTTTGGAAATCAAATTTTAACAGTATTTTATACTAGTTTTGGCTTTATTGCATTTGCATTTCTAAGGAAAAATAATATAGATTTGATAATCTATCTATTCTTGGTATCGATGGTAACCGATGTGTTTGCATATTTAATTGGAATAAAATTTGGAAAACATCGTTTAGCTCCTGAAATTTCACCTAAGAAAAGTATAGAAGGTGCAATTGGTGGGCTAGTATTTGGAGCGATAATAGCTACGTTATTTGGTTATTACATGAATGTATTTGATTTTGGATTCTTATTAATATTACTGCTTTCAATTGTATTGTCTTGTATATCTCAAATTGGCGATTTGATAGCTTCTAAATTTAAAAGAGAATCTGGAATAAAAGATTATTCACAACTTCTACCGGGACATGGTGGAGTATTAGATAGATTTGATTCAAGTATGTTTGCAGCGATATTTTTGATGTTGGCTGTTATTATATTTTAGGAGTAAAATTATATGAAAAATATTTATTTGTTGGGAGCTACGGGTTCAATTGGAGATCAAACAATTGAAGTTATTGAAGAATTCCCTAAAGATTTTAATTTAATAGCGATTTCTGGATACACAAATATTGAGAAAGTAATTGAAATTGCATCTAGATTTTCTTTGGAACTTATTTGTGTCAAAGACGAAAAAGATGCTTCAATTCTTGAAAATGTTTTTCCGGGTGTTAAAATAGTATATGGAAATTCAGGATTAGTAGAATTAGCGACTTTTAATCGACAAGATGAAGATTCAGTATTAATCAACGCTTTGGTTGGAATGGTTGGACTTGAACCTACTATCGAAGCCATTAAGATTAATAGAGATATATTATTAGCTAATAAGGAGACTTTGGTTGTTGGTGGACATCTAATAAAAAAACTATTAGAAATTCACAAGACTAAACTCTACCCGATTGATTCAGAACATAGCGCTATATGGCAAGTGCTACAAGGTGAAAAAGCAGAGTCAATCAAACAACTAATAATAACTGCTAGTGGGGGTCCGTTTAGAGACTTGCCTAGAAAAGATTTAGATAAAGTAACTTTAAAAGCTGCTTTAAATCATCCGAATTGGTCAATGGGTAAAAAAATTACAATAGATTCAGCTACGATGATGAATAAAGGTTTTGAAATAATTGAAGCTGCATATCTGTTTGATATGGACATTAGTAAGATAAAGCCATTGATTCATCGAGAAAGCATTGTTCATTCAATGGTAGAATTTACTGATAATTCAATAATCGCACAACTTGGAAGCCATGATATGCGATTGCCGATTAGCTATGCAATGTTTTATCCAAACAGAGTCAAAAGTATAGCAAATTCATTGGATTTTGCAACTCTAAGTAAACTAAGTTTTAAAGAAGTAGATTTCGCAAGATATCCACTACTCGCTTTGGCGATAGAATGTTTTACTCTTGGTGGCAGCAAAAGAACTGTATTAAATGCGGCTAATGAAGCGGCAGTAAGTTTGTTCTTAGAAGAAAAAATTAGCTTTTTAGATATTGAAAGCATAGTTATTGAAGCGGTAAGGGATCATATCACTATTCCTAGTCCTTCTTTAGAAGAAATATATAAAATAGATAGTTTAGTGAAACAAAAGATTTTTACTAAGTATACTAAATAGATTGGAGCAATACATATGTTTATTACTTTAAGTTTTTTAACTACAATATGGGATATTTTTGTTTTCCTAATCGTATTAAGTCTTGTTATCTGCATACATGAACTAGGACATTTCTTTTTTGCCAGAAAAGCAGGGGTTTTATGTCATGAGTTTTCATTTGGTATGGGACCAAGGTTATATAGCAAGAAATTTGGGGAAACTGTATTTTCAATTAGAGCAATTCCATTTGGCGGATTTGTATCGATGGCTGGAGAAGAAATCGAGTCAGAAGTCATTAAAATTGGCAAAAAAATTAGATTGGGATTTGATAGTTCAAACGAAGTCAACCGCATTATAGTTAATTCGGGTAACCCTAGCTATCATGATTATTTAGAAGTTAAAGTTGAGGAATTTGATTTATCTAGCGAAGCTGGTAGTAGATTGTTTATAAATGAGTACACTGTAAAAAGAAATGCAATGTATGTTATGGATAAACAATCGTTGCAAATAGCACCAAAAGATAGAAATTTTGTTACTAAAACAAAATGGCAAAGATTTTTAACAACTTTTGGCGGTCCATTGATGAATTTCATTCTAGCTATAGTTGTATTCTTTATTATTTCATTAAGTATCGGTGTTGCTGATGCACAAAGCACAGTAATTGGGGAAGTATCCACTGATATGCCTGCTAGTGCAGTTATTGAAGCGGGAGATGAAATAGTAAAAATTAATGGAGTCGAAATTACATCTTGGGATGGTGAAACTAATTCAGTAAGTAGTGAACTAGGAAAAACCTATGATAGTTATATTATTGAAGTGGAAAGAGATGGTGCGATAGTTGAATTGCAATCAATATCTCCGCAATTAATATTTTATGGATTAGGATTTGCTTCAACGGTTAGTTCAAATGATTTAGTTATTGGTTCTCCTTTATATATTAATTCAGAGATATTAAGTGGTGATGAATTGGTTAGCATTGATGGTGTAGCAATGAATTCTTGGGAAGATGTTGTAAACTTCGCGAATGGATATGGTGAAGGATCTACAGAAGAAAACCCTACGGAAATTGTTATTATTAGAGATGGAAATGAGCTTACCTTTACTTATATTGCGTATGGTACAGATGTTTTAGGTGCTATGGGGTATAATTCATTCTATAGTCGCATCGGAATTACTGGTTCAACTAAATTTAGTTTCTTTGGAAGTTTTGGGGCAGCTTGGGATTCTTTCGCAGCAGCTGGCTCAACTATATTTAAAACTATTGGCCTGATGTTTTCATCAAATCAAGTAGGAGTTTCCGATTTAAGTGGTTTTGTTGGGATATTCTCAATGACTAGTCAAGCCGCAGCTGGAGGAATAATTTCACTATTAAGTTGGATTGGATTACTAAGTGTTAACTTAGGTATAGTTAACTTGCTTCCAATACCTGCACTTGACGGCGGTAGACTTGTTTTTATAGGTTATGAAGCAATAACAAAAAGAAAACCAAATCAAAAAGTTGAAAACTGGTTACACACGATAATGTTTTTCCTTTTGATGGGCCTATTAATATTCATTACATACAACGATATATTAAGGTTATTTAAGTAAAAATAGAGAATTATTTAATGAGAAAAACACAACCAAGTATATCGCTTGGTTTTTTCTTTCATTAAATAGGGTTTTTCACTGATACATATTTTATTATTTACATTGAAACAACACCCAAAGATGGGTCTATTAACGATGTGGAAGGAATATTAATAAAATGTTTGAAAAACCGGTAGAAAATTATTGACAATAAAATGTTGCTATGATAAAATATATAGGCGCTTGAAAGAGTGCGAGTAACAATCGGTCTTTGAAAACTAAACATATACAGATTAAAACAACAACCAAAAAATTCAAAAGAGATAACATTAAATAATGAGCATAGAAAAACAAAACATATAAAAAATATG
>Ga0307992_1000046_pt1 | contig 77206 bp, 62 predicted proteins | sample EllFjometagen133_FD_203162 | JGI IMG/M metagenome (GOLD analysis project Ga0307992, IMG submission 203162) | Marine microbial communities from Ellis Fjord, Antarctic Ocean - #133 | ecosystem: Environmental > Aquatic > Marine > Unclassified | place: Southern Ocean | collected 2014-10-08
TTGCCATTATACACACCTTTTATAAAAAACTAAGAGGTCGGACTCGAAATTAAAAATTAATACAACTCCCTCTATTACTTTTTTTCTACTATTTCAATAAAGCAAATTTAAATAAATGGAGACAAAAAAGAAAGAAATGCCACTGACAAAGAAGAAATAGCGAGTATGTTCAGATATTTTATCTAAGCGAAATTTAATCACAGCATTTTTTTCCGACAGAGGTTTATGAAAAACATTTACGTATATATTATGTTCTTCTGTCACCAAATTATTCAAATAACTATCTATAGCACTAGAAAATAGACCATCACTATTCTCAACACTTTTTTTAATTAAAGCCTCGGCCATTTCTGACAATAAAGAGTCATTTTCTTTCTTACCTTCTATTTTACCTTCTATTGGATTAGTTACCTTTATAAGTTTAGCCTTAGTTATATCAGCAGTTAATTGCCCCCAATCTATTTTGTCTTTTAATTCCTCGGGAATGGCTTTTGGTATAACTTTCAAAAGCTCTAATTTTACAATAGGATCCAACGCTTTTTCTATAAAATTAGTTACTTTCTGAACATATTTATCTCGAACTCGTTTACTTTCTTTTTCAAATATTTTCCCCCGATAGGAAAATCGTACTTTATGCCAAAGCGAACATAAGAGTGTCATTAACAAGCAAAACGTAGATATTATTATTGAGTAAGATGTAAGTACATTAGATGGCTTTTTTGCAGATACTAAAAAGATATAAGCTGAAATCAAGGCAATACACGTAGTAATAATATAATTATCCACTATGCGTATTTCTTTACTAGTTTTCATGTTTCCTCCCTAAATTTTTTTATTCTTTCACATAACGTTTGAGCTCAGGCAGAGCAACCGGCGCCATCTTGTCCCGCCGTTCTTGGGCAGGGTTGGCGGCGGGTTACGATTGCTTGAAGCGATTTGTTATGAGCTTTTCATAGTTGAAATAATTTTATCAAAAATAGCGCCTGCCCTTGAAGCTTCCATAGCTTCTTTCTTAAGCTGGTAGTAATTTAATTTCTCCTTTGTTTCTTTTTGCAATTTTTGTTCTATTCTTAATTCCTTGTTTTGATAAATGATGGCAATTAAATATACGCTAAGATACCAAAACAAAAATTTTGCATCTATTTTTATCAATTCTTCAACTTTGTAATCCTTGCTCTTATAAGGAATAAGCTCCGTGGCATCAATAATTTGCAATTTCTTTATAAGTTCTCGCTCTTTAGCTTTTGATAAAGAGTTGACATATTTTTCTATAGAAAAATCTACATTAGATACATTATGAACAAGTTTATTTCTAAGCTCCGAAAAAAAGGAGATAAATCTTCGATCTCTTTTTTCAAGAATATTTAATGCTTTAACAAAAGCAACTTTCCCAGTTTTCTTATTGCTTAATTCCATTTGAGAAAATATTTCATTAAAATTTTCATTTCCCATTACTTGCGATAGGAGCTGAGAGACAGAACCTTCCAGAAGGGAATGTGCTTTTATTACAAAAGACCAATCATCTTGGTCTTTTAAATTATAAAGGAATCCTTGTGTTATGTTTAATTCCTTTTCCATATTGTAAACAGATATTTTAAGATTATCAGTCATAATGTTTTTCTCATAACATTTAATAGACGAACTTCTTATTTTCTGACATTTATACCTTTAGCTTCAAATAAAACTAAGGTATTCTCTCCTGGCAATTCGTAATATGTCCATAATAGCTTATTAGGCGCATTTCGTTAAAAACTATTTTTTGCTTTTCTCTCCCCTTTTGAAATGTTGCCTGTATTTTCTTTGGTTTAGGGGAACAGACGAATACATGATGTCTGAGCTCCGTAATCCATGGATGGATTTTCGGAGGCAAGCACTTTAGGGCTTGTCAGTGAGCCTAAACCATTAGAAAATCAGTGTACATTTCTTAGGGGCGGTTTTCCTTTGCTTCGTTTCCTTTAGACGACAAAAGGAAATGAAGGCTGGGGGACGCAATATCCGGGGCAGGCATCGCCCCCTAAATAAAACCTACCCATCTTTTAGTTTTCTACCCCCTAAACGCTAACCGCTGTTTTTACTTTTTACTTTTACCTTTTGCCTTTTTACTTGCGATGCTATCCCTAATCGCTATTCGCTAACCGCTAATCGCTGCTTTTACAAAAAAAGGGCATTCCCTCAACTCTCATTGAGAAAATCCCCCTTAATACTTTATAATAATCTTAGTCCCATTAATTCTACTCCATTGTAGCTTTAAGAGAATACAAAACTAATACTTATTTTATCCTACACCTTTAGATTTCACATGTCAACAGGTTTAAGATAAAGGAGTTAGACATAAAAAAACCCACCAAAAGAGTGAGTTTTTTTATTAATTTAAGTGAAATTTATATCTTTATTCCGGCCTATCCGGCTCCTCTGCATGTTTTATCCAGTTCAGTCCCTTTACTAGCCAATCTTCAACTGTCGAGGCGTCTATATAGCGTTCTCTCTTTTTGATTCCGGTTTCTTTGGCAAGCCTTTTAAACTGCAGTGTAGTCCCCGGATTATCCAGAATTACCACAGAACGCTGCATGCCCTTTTCTCTGTAAATTTTCTGACCCTCCTGCATATATTCCTGTGAGCTTGACGGCAGGGGCTTGAGCTCCCGCATATCGATAAACACACCAAACTTACTAGGTGACTTTTCAAGGGCTTTTTTAGATTCCTCGACCCACTGCTGCATTTCATCATTTCTAATAAAACCCCCAAAAGTCAGCTTAAATCCATAAGGCTTTTTTTCAATCTTATACATTATCTCTCCCTTTTTTTAGCCTATTTAAAGTTAACATCAATTCGGCTAACGAGTCCACCCCTGAGTTTTTCTGCTAAAGACCGGTAAATAACTGATCCCTTTATCTTAACAGTTTTACCATTACGTATTTTAATCACCATAACATCAGGTTTCACTGCATCGCCTCCAAAGGTGTTTTTCCTGTGCGGATTATTATATACCACCAGAGTATCACTTAAGAAATTAAAGGCATAAGAACCTATAGGTAAATCCAATTTTGAGCACTTGCCATTATCCTGACAATAATCAATGGTTGTTTTTTCTTTTGTAAACATCCAGCCGGGTAATACAGGCTCAAATTCAGCGATCAGCTTATTATTATTATCAAGTTTAAAAGGGTTCTTCCCAACATTAAGCCATAGCCACATATTAATGAACTCCGCCGTAGAACCGCTAAGCCGCGCGACAAATCCATTACCATGCAAAGATTTATCAGGAAAAGCACTGCTGACAATAAAAGAGGAATTCTCTAGTATACTGCGTCCATATCTCTGCGCAGGCTGATAAGGCACAAGAACGTTTTTAAATTCAGTAAAAAACTCATCATATAGGCCGTTGCGTAATAGCTCCAGGATGAATTTATACTCCATATGTAGCCAAATCGACTCATTTTCAAGCCAACCTGAGGTAAAAGCTCTTGCGCGTCCAATATCCTTAGTGACCTTATTCAGCGAAGCATTGACCTTAAACATCTTAAGCGGCTTATCATACAAAGCGCTCTTTTTAGTATTTTCATAAAGCGCCTTGACTTGTTTTCTGTTTTTTACGCATCTAAGCGCATGTACCTGAGCCTCTAAAAACAACGGCAGCGGCTTTTGCTTAAACTGCGTCGGCCTTACACAAAAGAAATTATCACTGCTCATTTTAAATCCGTATTTAGTTTTAATCTTATCGTAGCTTACTACTTCGTTGATAAAGTAGGTATGATATAATCCTGTTTTTTTATCCCTAGAATTATCAAGACTGATATTAAGCTTTGCCGACATCTTCTTTAGGGTTTTAACAAGAGCTGTAAGCTTGATATCAAAGAGTTTTCCGCTGATGCCTTTTGATACTATTTTCCGATAGGCCTCTTTTATCGTATATGACTTATCCCAGTAAACCATATCCCTGTTTTTACTTTTATCATTCAGATAAACATCTACAAGAGATCCAATATCATTGAAAAATGAATACAGCTCCATGGTCAGGCTAATGTGCATATCCGGATCAATCTGGAGCGTTTCAACACAGTCCAGGATAAAGTCTATAATTCGCTTAAGCTCAAATGTCTCATTTACGGAAGAGCCGAAAAGTCCCGGCAGGCCGTTCAAGGCATCATACCAGCCCGGCTTATTAGCTTCCATCTCTATGCCGCAGCCATGAGCGTCAAGTGAGGCCAGTTTATTTGTAATAAGACATAACATTTTTCCCAGCAATGTTGTCTTATATACATTTCCTTTACCAAGTTCAGTTCTCACTGCCCAGTCATCCGAACTGATCTGACGGGACAATTCAGAATCCTCTTCGATCTCTTCTAAGGAAACCGCATGATACTGTCTTATGCAGTCATTATAAAGAATATATTTCTCATCCCGCGGTTTTACTTTAACAAAATTATTAAAGAATACAAATTTCTTTCTGTGGAAGAGAATATCTTTCAGGTTTTCAGGATAAATAGCCAAATAAGCCTCTAAAGCATCCAGATTATATGTCCAGTGGTCTACCCAGAAACCGTCTCCGTGTTCGGCATTTTGCTGTCTTGCGCAACCGGCAAGCAGTTCCTTTAGAAATTTCTCCTTGCTTACAGTAAGCTTGATCTCATTAGTTTCAAGAAACATAAACAAAGTACCCAGAGCAAATTGCTTTTTAATATGCTTGTGGATCAGCGCCACATCCCTTTCTTTCTTTATGAATTTAGCAATAGCTTTAAATGATTCTTCATTACGAATCTTGAATCTGTCACCAAAAACCACCAGCGGATTGAAACCATCAAGCTGGATAAGGTTAAAGAAAGTAACAATATTTTCATCTTTCACCTGTGGATTAAACCATACGTCATTACGTCGGTTCTGATTTACATCACGAAAGTTTCCATTACCCTGTGAAAAATATGTCGCCTCTGTAAGGAAATTATTATAGTCGCGTTCAAGATCCCCATGCTTCCTTGAATACAAATGATAAATATGTGATTTTTCTTTCCCCTGCAATGTTGTCGCTAAACCGCCTCTTAACACATTGTCAAGATAGGTCTGTTTGCAGTAAAGATCATATGTCTGGTTTGAACTTTTTGTAAATATATTATTCTGGACTTTTGCTACTTCCTGCCTATAATCCTTATTTTTAGCCTGCAAAAAATCAGTATTTTGAGTTTTGCTTATCAAAGAATGTAACTGCTTATTATTACGGGTATATCCCATCAAACTTGAAATCTTTATTTTCTCACCCGGCTTTAACTCTGCATTGAAATAGCTAAAAGCAGATGGAGTTTTACTTGATGAGATCTGCTGATCAGGAATTGAAAAATTTTTACGGAAGAAACAAAGCGGATAATTCAAGGTATTATTTGCACCAAAAACAAGTTCAGGATCGATTATAAACTTTGACTTCTTCTTTCCCCTGCCCACTTGAGCATAACTGTAATAAAAATTTCCACCCTGAATATAGCGCACCTGAGGTGAATCAGCCGGATCAACTGCCAGAGCATATAATGGCGCCTTAAACTTGGTCACAAATTCAACCTGCATCCACGCTTCAATAGTACGGCCTAACTCTTTCAGGAATCTGTCATTTGCCCCATAAGGCACGACCTGCGGCAATCCGTCAAGGATTTCAAGTGATTTAGTCGCCTTTGTTGTGTTCTTTATAGTCAGATTTCTTATCAAAGCTGCAAGCGGCTCATTAGCCAAAGTATGATACTGCACATCAAATCTCAGGCCCATAGTGCAATTATCTTCCTGCAAGCTGAAATCTTCCGCACTGATCATCATTTTACGTTTGAAATCCATATTGTGGGTGCTTAATTTATTGCGAAAAGGCTCATAGCATTTACTTGTTTTTTCATTCTTAGCTTTGATAAATGTTCTAAAGCCGCGTCTTGATACAAACTGCCAGGCTCTATTGGCCGGGAAAAACTCAAGCATGGAGCTTTTCTTACCTTCAATTCCAAAGCTTACAATTCCCTGACCGCGGTTAACATAAAAAACCCACATGGGAATACCGAACATACCTGCTATTCCGGGAAAGAAACTGGCAAACGGTTTTCCCAAATCATAATTTTCAATTACAAATTCTCCATTATCTTGCAAATAATAGTTTAATTTACGTCTTTTTTCCACTTTGTTCTCCTGATTTTAATTATAATATACGTTATGTGTTCATTATTTATAAATACTATATTGGAGTTACTTTAATATAGTAGAAAATTTTAATCAACTTTTATACACTTTGCCCCTCCTGTGGCAATAATCAAGCTCTTTTCATCAAAGCAAAAAACCTTTGTATAAAAAATCTTTTTAGTCTTTTTTTTAATGCTGGCATTAAATCTAAACTTTTTACCCACATATGCAGGCTTTTTTTAGCCTCATCGTAAACTCAGATGTAACCACCTTAATACCCAGTTCCCAAAGCAGTTTTACCATCGATTCATCCATGATCAGGCCAACAATACCGCCGTGCACAATCCCTGAAAATCCCTGGTGTTCTTTTTTAGTAACAAATTCGCACCAAAGCGTTTCATCATCAGTCAGATGAAAGTCTAATTTAAGACCTAGCTTATTATTTTTACTGCATACAAAGCAATAATCATCATTTTTTAAAACAATTTTTTTCATGATTTTACGGAGGATGGTCAAATATATTACACTTTCAAGGCGGCATTATAATTAAATCGAGGACATCCTTAAAAAATATATATGCAAGATCAAAACATTCCAAAAAATTTATTTTTTAGATTATGTCTGTTTTTGAAGCTGAAGATATTCTTCCAAATAGGTCTTATCCTGCCTATCCAAAAAAGTAAATTCAACCCCAACAGGAAACACCTCTCTGCCGATATCATCCCTTTTATTTTGAGATCCTATCCATCGTACATTTGCTTCAGCCAAAGTCATATCAGGATTATTCGGAACATCAATACTTAAATCCAGATTGGCATTTAATCTTGGCTTCTTCAAGCTAAGCAGTCTAGCTCCGCCAATACTGACATCTTCGGTAAATCCCTCAGATTTAATTTCTTGGCCAGCTCTTGTAGAGAATTTAACAAAAAGTGAGTTTCCTAATCTTTGAATTTGTCGTCTTTCTTGCATGATACCTCCTTGATCATCACAAAAAGCTTACAGTATTAGAATGCAATCACAATAATCTTTTTATTTATAGTGTGTATTATACCATTACAGCTTTATTTTATCAAGTACTTGGTAAAATAGAGTTTATGCGGAAATATTCAACAATTTATCGGCTAAATCTCTCATATTAGAAAATAGCTTACCCTTTATATCATCCTCTGATAATCCGGCACCCCTTGCGATTTGCTTAGCCCTAGCGATTGTGATTAGATTTTCCGGCGAGTGTGTATCAGTATTGAGAACAAGCTTAGCATTGGCCTTTAAGGCACTTTGGACAACATGTCCATTGCCATAGCAATGCCCTTTTCTTGCGGTTATTTCAAGCGAAACACCCAATGATGCGGCAAGTGCGGCATCCTCTTCAGTTATCAGGCCCGGGTGGGCAAGAATATCCACTTTTGCAGCTATAGCCGCTTTATTCGTACCATTGATAACCGGCTCTACAATAGTTTCCCCGTGAGCCACAACAACACGAGCTCCATTTTTACGGGCATATTTAACCATATCCTCAAAATCAGTTAACGGTATATGCGTAAGCTCAAGACCAGGGAGCAATTTTATGGAAACCTTAGGCTGTAGATCCCGGCAAACCCGAACTATCCGCGACAATACATAATCAATATTTGACGCATCAACATGATCAGTAATTCCTAAGACTTTATAGCCGATCACTTCTGCTCTGCGCACAAGTTCAGAAGGCAGTAGAACCCCATCACTTAATAATGTATGCGTATGCAGATCAATCATAATTTTTACTTTCTAAATAATATGCAGTATTGCGTATTATGCTTTGCCATCAGCCATCGACTATTAGCCATTAGCCTATTCTCTTTCTACTTTTAACTTGCGATCTCAATCGCTAACCCTTTTTAATAATTTTATTTCATTCCGGGATGAAACAACAAGCCCATCCCCTACAATTTCTAACCGTTAACCTGTAACTATCTTTTGCTTTATGTTTTATGCTTTTTCGTCCTTCCTCCTAGCGAAGCGATCGTCCCTCGTCCTTCAGTTTTTTGCCATCAGCCTGAAGCTTGTAGCCTGCGGCATTTTTCTACTTTTTACTTTTTACTTTTAACTTAAATTGGTGCCCCTGAGACGAATCGAACGTCCGGCACTCGGTTTAGGAAACCGATGCTCTATCCTTCTGAGCTACAGGGGCACTAAAATTATACTCTTACGCAGAAACTTGTCCTTCAAGCTGGTTCCATAGCGCAGGAGGACACATAAATATTACTCTTACGTAGCGTCGTCCGCCGCAGCTGTTTTAACAGCGTAGGAGGAAGCTACAGTGGCTCTAAAACTATACTCTTGCGCAGAAACTCGTCCTTCAAGCTAGTTCCACAGCGCAAAAGGGCACTTAAATATTATTCTTATACAGCATCTCGTCCAAACGTATTCCGGCAGAAGGCTACAGTATTTGGTGTTTGAATATATAGATGATACATTAATGCCCAGGCTACGTCAATAAAAAAGCATTGAATTTGTGGGGGGGGGGATAATTAGCAGGCCAAAATTCATTATTTACAACTCAATATGACCAAACATTAAAAGAAATTTTACAATTTTAAACTCATCCCGGCAATCAGTCCCCGCCGGCTATGATAGCCAATACCCAAGATATTATCATTTTTCATGATATAGCGTATTTGCAGAGAATATGTCAAATAGTTATCCTTTTTCTCGTCAGTCGCATAAACAGCATCTGTTGAGCTTGATTTTTCCAAATAAACTTTCTTTTGCTGAGCATAGCCGGCAGAGCAGGCAACAAACAACTGCTTTTTGAGGCGTTTCCCTCACAAACCGTATATTTCAATCTCATCTCCATTATTATTATAGCCAAGATCGCTGTTTAAAGGAGAACTCGTACCACTTACATAATATGTTTTTTTTACATCATTAGTCCTCATCCATGTTGCTCCAAGGCCAACCATATAATTCTTTAATAACCGCGCCAGTTCAAAACTAATGCTCTCTGCCTCTCCTCCAGCCCCGAGCATTAAACCTAGATAATTTTGATTATTCTTTATAATCTTTTTCCGGCTAAAATCATAAGCAAGCTCGCAATTGCTATCAAGCTTTTTCTTATTAACGCTATTAAGTTCCAATAACAATTCCTTACCAACCGCAGCCTCAGGAGAAGCGGGAAATTTCAAAAACAGCAAATCCAGCCAATCCTTGGCCATTTCCCTACTATTTCTGAAAACCGCAAGTTTTACCTCATCAAGCAGCTTTTGGGCATTAAATTCATTTTTACTTGATTTCCCTTTTAATAGAGTCAGCTTTTGCCTTAAATTTTTATTCTGGTTTGCTATAGTACTATTTTTCTGCTTATCAGGAACTGTTTTGCATCCAAATAATTGCGATAATATTAGTACTGATATTAATATTTGTCTTTTCTTCATTAAAAATATTCCTAAATTTTTATAAACTTTACTAAAATGATTTTCAGTGAGTGGTTACATATATTATTACCTAAAGCAAAATTAGTCAATAAAAAAGAGTTAACAGGTTTTACCCAACTCCTGCTAACTCACTATTTAAATTTTCCCAATGCTTATTGGGTTTCTAACTTATCTGCTGCTTGCATCCTTTCAAGGTATTCATCCCTTAGCTTTTGCAATTGTATAAGATCACTGTCTATTGCGGTTTTTCTATAATCTGTTGCAGCAACAAGTTCCAGCTTTAAATATTTTTCTGCTTTATCTACATATTCCAAATAATTTTCCGGCGCATCATCAAAAAACAAATTAACAATCTCAAAGTTATTTTTTGCCAGAACAATAATGGCTTTTTTATCATCAGGATAAACAATCAAGTATTTTTCCATCTCCTCATTGGCCTTTATATAAGAAAAAAATCCCGCCCCCCCGAAATTGGAAAAAATGCCAAAACGCACATTTTTCTCAGTTAGTCCATCAGATATGAGTTGGCGGTAAATTTCATCCGGATATGCGACTCTTAAAAACTGCTTATAATAATTCATCATTTTTTCTTTAGCTTTTCGATCATAATGCATTGCCGCCAGTTCAAGCAAAGCTCTCTTAATAATTTTGTAGTCCGAATTGTTATATAATTTACGGTATGTTTGCTTTCTTTTTGGAACATTTTCAAGAATAAATTCATAATTCCCCATTGCTTTTTCAAATTCCTTGTTCATATATAACAAATATCCCGACTTTTGCCTGATATTAAGATTCAGGGGCATTATCTGCTGAATTGACGCGCTTGCTTTAATTAATTTTTTCAGCTCTGCATCACTACTAAAAGTCATGCATCTTATTGCTAATGATTTTACCTTACTATCCAACTCAACCTCAGAATAGCTCTTACTGTAGTTATTTGATTTTTTTTCTACAGATTCTGTTACTTGAAAAATTAAGTTTAAAAACTCTTGGGTCTTTTTAGTAATAAAATCATCCATCTGTTTATATTTTGGTAAAATAATGGTAAAGAAAAATATCACTATCAGCAGCACACCGATGCACTTTAAAATGAATATAAACTTATCCTGGTCCATCATCACTCCTTTTTAAAATTCGCTGTTTTCAAACATAACAGAAAGATAAAATCTATTTTACCTAATTTATTTTATCAAATATAAAGCCTTAAATCTATTATAAACAATAAAAAAGAGCGAGGTTATCCTCGCTCAAATTCTAATTTAATCCCGGTTTTTAGCTTTAAAATTCAATTATCGAGTTTACAGTGTATTTTAATAGTTTTTTACGCCCCTTAAGAAACAACAATTCTATAAAAAATCCAATTCCCACAATCTTAACCTTGCATTTATTAAGCAGTTTGCATACAGCTTGAATCGTTCCACCCGTAGCCAGCAAATCGTCAATTATTAAAACTCGGCCGTTTTTCTTAATTGCGTCCTGGTGAATTTGAAGTGTATCTTTGCCATATTCAAGCGCATAAGTTACACTATAAGTTTTATAGGGTAATTTGCCTTTTTTTCTGATTAAAACCAGACCGGAATTTAGTTTATAAGCCAACGCAGATCCAAAAATAAAGCCTCTGGCTTCCACGCAGACTACATAATCTATCTTTTTGCCTTTATATTGTTTATAAAGCAGATCAACCGATTGCTTAAAGAGTTTGGGATCCTGCAAAACAGTTGTTATATCTTTAAACATAACACCCTTTTTGGGAAAATCAGGCACATCCCTTATGGACTTTGCCAGTTTATTTAATATATTCATCTAATCATTCTCCGTTAAATAAACTTTCAGTTTTTTTAAAGCGTTATTCTCGATTTGACGTACCCGTTCTCGGCTGATATTAAAATTCTTCGCTGTTTCCTCTAAAGTTCGAAATGTCCCGTCTTCAAGCCCATATCTAAGCACCAGAATATGCCTTTCTCTCTCAGACATTTTTTCCAGAAGTTCTTTAATCTTTTCCTGCCGCAGCAGGCGGCTCAGCTCTTCAAAAGGTGAGGTAACAGATTCATCCTCTAGTAAATCCATAAATTCGCCTGATGAATCCTCACCAATCGGCTTATGCAATGATGTAGTTCTGGTAACAACTTCGCTCAAGCGACGCGCTTTTTTTACAGTAATGCGCATACTCTTGGCAATTTCTTGCACGGAAGGCGTACGCCCGAATTTCTGGGTAAGCTTTTCTGTTACGCGTTTCCACTTAGTGATCGTTTCCGTTAAATATACCGGCACCCGGATCGTTTTACTTTGATTGGCAATCGCCCGCGTTATATATTGACGGATCCACCATGCTGCATAAGTACTAAAACGATACCCCTTTGAAGGCTCAAACTTCTTAACAGAATGCATTAAACCAATATTGCCCTCTTCAATCAAATCTGTGATCGGCACTCCTAAGAAACTATATTTTTTAGCAATATTAACTACCAGTCTCAGATTTGAGCGTATCATCATCTTACGCGCTTCTGCATTTCCCCTTCTGGCTCTTTTGGATATTTTCAACTCATCCTCAGGAGTCAAAAGCGGAATATCTTTAATATCTTTAAGGTATAATCTAATCGGATCCATTGCCATAAATTTTATCTTCCTTTTTCACTTTCTATTACAGCTTGTGCTGCCGCAAGTCTTGCTATTGGTACTCTGTAAGGCGAACAGCTTACATAGTTAAGCCCGACTCTATGACAAAATTTCACTGAATCAGGATCACCGCCATGCTCACCGCAAATTCCGCATTTAAGAGCCTTCCTGGTTTTTCTACCAAGCTTTACAGCTGTTTGAACAAGTTTTCCTACGCCAAGCTGATCAATAGTCTGGAAGGGATCATTATCCAATACCTTTTTCTCCAGATAATCCGGGAGGAAAACACCCGCATCATCACGACTGTATCCAAAAGTCATCTGAGTAAGATCATTTGTCCCGAATGAGAAAAATTCTGCTTTTTGCGCTATTTCATCAGCTGTAAGCGCAGCACGAGGTATCTCGATCATCGTGCCAACTAAATAACTGATCTTCACTTTTGCTTTGCTTATGATACTGTCTGCTGTTTGGCGGACAATCGGCTCAAGAAAATCAAACTCAGCCTTTGTGCCGATCAAGGGGATCATAATCTCAGGCATTACTTTAATTCCCTTTTTAGCCATATTGCATGCTGCCTCGATAATCGCTGTTGTCTGCATTAAGCAAAGCTCAGGATATGTAATCGAAAGCCTACAGCCTCGATGCCCAAGCATCGGATTAAGCTCATGAAGCTTTGTCACAAATTCAGTAACCTTAGCCGAAGTTATTTTAAGACGTTTTCCCATTTCTTTTTGTCCTGCAGCGTCATTGGGAAGAAACTCATGCAAAGGCGGATCAAGTAGGCGAATTGTAACAGGTAATCCGTTCATTTCCTTAAAAATTCCTTCAAAATCCTTACGCTGGTAAGGCAATAGCTTCTTCAGAGCTTTTTCTCTTGCCTCTTTATCCTGGGCCAGAATAAACTCACGAATAGCCCATATACGCTCACCCGTAAAAAACATATGCTCGGTTCTAGTCAGGCCAATACCTTCAGCCCCCAAACGGCGAGCTGCAAGAGAATCTTTAGGAGTATCGGAGTTTGTACGCACATTAAGCTTGCGATACTGATCAGACCATTTCATGATCTGCATAAACATTTTATATATCGGGCTTTTCTTAGCGCTTGAGTTATTCTCAACAACTCCGGCGATTACCGGACTTGAAGATGTTTTAATATGTCCGAGCATAACCTCTCCCGTAGAACCGTCAAGGGATAACCAATCGCCTTCTTTAATAACTATATTGCTCACAGTTGTCTGTTTTTTAGCATAATTGATATTTAAAGCACTACAGCCCGCGATACAGCATTTACCCCAGCCGCGCGCAACAACAGCTGCATGTGATGTCATTCCGCCGGTTGAAGTCAAAATACCCTCAGCCGCTGCCATACCGGCAACATCCTCAGGTGATGTCTCTTGACGAAGCAGAATAACCTTTTTTCCTTTTTGCTTCCAGGCAACCGCGGCATCAGCCGTAAATACTACCTGGCCTGAAGCAGCACCCGGACCAGCCGGAAGACCTTTAGCGATCTTTTTTGTTTTAGCCATTGCCTTGATATCAAAAATAGGAAAAAGTAGCTGATTAAGCTGATCGCCTTCAATGCGCATTAATGCCTCTTTAGGTGTGATCATTTTTTCTTTTACCATATCAACAGCGAGCTTTACCGCGGCAAGTCCGGTCCGTTTTCCGGTTCTTGTTTGAAGCATAAATAATTTTCCCTCTTGTATAGTAAACTCAACATCCTGCATATCCTTGTAATGTCTCTCAAGTTTGTTTCGGATATCATTAAGCTCTTTATAAATCGACGGCCATTCTTTTTTCAAATCACTTATTGGCTCTGGAGTTCTAATGCCAGCAACAACATCTTCTCCCTGGGCATTGATCAGAAATTCGCCAAAGAATTCTTTGTCACCGGTTGAAGGGTTTCGCGTAAAAGCAACTCCGGTACCAGAGGTATCTCCCATATTCCCAAAAACCATAGACTGAACATTAACAGCCGTTCCCAATAAACCGGTAATCTTGTTGATCCTTCGGTAGGTTACTGCTCGCGGAATATTCCAGGAACCGAAAACAGCATTAACAGCGGCCATTAGCTGATCCTTTGCATTACTCGGGAAAGACTTTTTAACATGTCTCTGATAAACTTTTTTATACTCGCCTACAAGTTCTTTAAGCTGTGCGGCATTCAGATCATTATCAATTTTTGCCTTATATTTCTTTTTTATCGCAATAAGTTTTTCCTCGAAATATTCATGCTGCACTCCCATTACTACATCACCAAACATATCGATAAAGCGCCTGTAAGCATCCCAGGCAAGTCTTTCATTATTAGTCTTTTTTGCCATTCCCTGTACAGCCGCATCATTAAGACCTAAATTGAGAACTGTATCCATCATCCCAGGCATTGATACTGCCGCACCGCTTCTAACCGAAACAAGCAAAGGATTTTTCTCATCCCCCAGCTTTGCGCCCATTGCCTTTTCAAGCTTTTTAATATTATCATCGATCTGTTTCTGTAGCTCTTTGGGATATTTCTTTCCATGTTTGTTATAATAATCGCATACTTCTGTTGAAATTGTAAATCCTGGCGGCACCGGAACCCCAATTTTTGCCATCTCAGCAAGATTAGCTCCCTTTCCACCCAGAAGAGCCTTCATTTTTGCATTTCCTTCAGACTGTCCTTTACCAAAAAAATAAACATACTTCTTAGCCATCTCTTAAAAATCCCCTTTCCAAACAGTTTACCTGTAATCCAATTTGCTTTACATTAACCCAGTTTATCCTTAAAATACTCATCCAGCTTATCTATGCTAATCCTATCTTGAGCCATAGTGTCGCGATCTCTTATTGTTACCATTTTATCTTCCAAAGACTGCACATCAACAGTAACGCAATACAGCGTGCCTATCTCGTCTTGTCGTCGATAAAGTTTACCTATAGAAGCTGTATCGTCGTATTTTACCACAAAATATTTTTTTAAGCCACTACTTATTTTTTTCGCGTACTCTACAATATCGCTATTTTTTTTAAGCAAAGGCAACACAGCTATCTTAAAAGGACTCAAGCTTTTATTAAGCCCTAAAACCACCCTTTTCGCTCCCTTGACTTCCTCCTCACGATAGGCATCTACCAGGAATGCCAATAAAGCCCTGTCTACTCCGCCTGAAGGCTCCACAACATGCGGCAGATATCTTTTATTTGCCAGCTGATCAAAATAAGTCAGATCTTTGCCGCTTACTTTAGCATGTTGACTCAGATCAAAATCTCCCCGATTTGCTATGCCTTCAAGCTCAGACCAGCCAAAAGGAAAATTGTATTCTATATCAGTACACCCGCTTGCATAATGCGCCAATTCATCATCTGCGTGTACGCGTAATCGAAGCCTATCTTTTTTTATCCCAAGATCCTGATACCACTGAAACCTGTCCGCAACCCAGCGTTTATAGGCATTTTCTGATTTCTCAGGCTTTACAAAATACTCGATCTCCATCTGCTCAAATTCACGCGTTCGGAATGTAAAATTTCCCGGCGTTATCTCATTGCGAAAACTCTTGCCGATCTGCGCTACGCCAAAGGGGAGTTTTCTGGAACGGGAATTAACCACATTGAGAAAATTCACAAAAATTCCCTGTGCGGTTTCTGGTCTAAGATAAGTTACTGCGCCTTCATCTTCAACCGGGCCGAGAAATGTCTTGAGCATCAGATTAAATAAACGCGGCGGATTGCTTTTAAGATCAATATCTGCCTTACATTCAGGACACTTTCTATTATCACCGTCACCTGGCAAATGATCCACACGAAATCGTTTTTTACAAGACCTACAGTCAACCAGCGCATCTGTAAAGCCATCGATATGGCCTGATGCCTTCCAAGTAGACGGATGCATTAAAATAGCCGCGTCAAGCCCCTCTATATCCTCTCGCAAATGCACCACAGACTTCCACCAGGCCTGTTTTACATTGCGCTTAAGCTCAACTCCTAGAGGGCCGTAATCCCAGGTACTGCCCAGGCCCCCGTAAATCTCAGAACTCGGAAATATAAATCCGCGCCGTTTGCACAATGAAACAATTGTATCCATACTTACTTTACACATAAGAATACCTAACCTTTTTTAAAAGCTCTAATGATTTAAACTCTTCAGTAATATGGTAACTGATAAAACTACGCAGTAACTTCTCAAGCTCGATAAAAACACTTGGTACGATTTTAAAACCACTTAACTTTTTAAGTTCTATTTTTTCAATATGCCTTAAAGTAGCAATAGTGCCCTTCATTAAATTTTGCGCGTTTTCATCAAAGTTGAAACACTTTTCACACAAAAGGCCTCCCAGAATATAGCTGAACTTGCTTTTATCAAATATTTGACCATCACAATGCACGCAAAAATCCAAGTTAGGCTTAAACCCAGAAAGATTTAAAAATTTAATTTCGAAAACCTGTACAACATGAGGTATGTTATCCTCTTTATCGAGAAAACTCAAGAAATTCTTAAGCAGCTGGAAAATTTCCTTATTTTTATCTCCGATACCCATAGCCGCATTTATAAGTTCAAGGAAATAACTCCCGTAACAGTATTTTTCTATATCCTTATCAATTCCGCCAAAATGTTCGATCAGATCAGCCTGGCTAATAATATTTAAGCTTCCATGAACACTTTCATAAAAAACTATTTCGATAAAACTCAGAGGGACAAAACTACTGCCGAATTTACCGATCTTTCTTTTCGCCCCCTTGGCCTGAGCGTGAATTTTACCAAAATCAGCTGTAAATAAACTCAGCAGATAACTTGTTTCTCTGTAATCCTTTCGATCAATAACTATTGCTTCAGTCTTATGTATGGCCATTATAAATTTTAGAGTTTTAATAAGAAAAAGATTAAACTAGTAAGCCCAAGGCCGACAAACGCGCCTGCTATTACTTCCTTTAAGCTATGAAATCCAGGCCGGATTCTGCTTTGAGCCAGCAAGATAGCTAATATAAGCACCAGCACAATAAGCAGCTTACTTGGCGAAAGAAACAAGGCAATAGCCCATACAGAAAAAGCAATAGCCGCATGACCTGAAGGCATACCACCGCGCAAAGGTTTACCTCGCCCGATTTTAGCCTTTGAAAAAATCACCGTCACAATCACAATAATTATAGAGACAAAAGTAATATGCAGCGGCTTTTGCCTTATATAATCAATACTAGTCTCTAAAGTGTCTACAGGGAAATCTGTCAAGAACAACAGGTACCCGACAAATACAGCATTGATCGCTGCTAACAGCACTGCTCCGGCCGTAATATCCTTTATTATTCGTGCCAGCGGGTGAAATTCATCCGTAATCAAATCTATGATCAGCTCCACACTGGTATTGAACATTTCTGTTATCATAACAAAGCTGATCGTAAGCAGAAGCAGAATTAATTCGATTTTAGAAAAGTTATAATAAAAACCCATCAAAAGAACAACAATCGCTGCCAAAAAATGAAGCCGCATATTTTTTTGTGTTTTTAATACATAAAGGAATCCTTCAATGGCATAATTAAAACTTTCAAATAATCTTCTTCTATGCATAATTCTCCAAAATTTCCCTTTGAATAGCTTCCATCTTCTTGCGCTTGCTGGGGGTTAGATCATCGAACCCGAGTAAATGAAGAATTCCATGCACTAAATAAAGCCGGATTTCTTGCGTAAAACTTGTTTTGAATTCTTTAGCGCGCAAGGCAGCCGTTTCCAGAGAAATAATCACATCGCCTAAAATTTCCGGATGCATATGCGAAAACTCTCCATCCTGCATTCGAAAAGCTAGGACATCGGTTGGATAATCCTTCTTTAGATATTGCTTATTAAAATCCTTAATAGCTTTATCATTCACCAAAAGGATACTTATCTCTTTTTCATCAATACCTTGATGTTCCAGAGTCTTATTCGCCAGTTTTTTTAGGTCTTTCAGGCTTACTTTTTTTTTCTGAAGATTCTTTATTTTTATTTTGTTCATTTTGCAGCTGCTTAATATCCGGATATTCAACCCTTGAGTGAAATATCCCGTTAAGAATATGTGTAAAAACTCCTGCTATTGTATGCAGATCCTTTAAAGTTAGCGCGCATCCATTTAATTGTCCATCGATAAACTTATTATTAACGATCCGGCTGACTAATTCATTGATCTTGCCTGGAGTAGGCTGATGGATAGCTTTTGAAGCAGCCTCAACAGAATCAGCCAGCATAACTATTGCGGCCTCTTTAGACTGTGGCTTTGGCCCGGGATATCTAAAATCCTCTTGCTGAACCTTGCTTTTCTCTTCCTCGTGCATTTCAAGTGCTTTATGATAAAAGAAATGCACAACATCATCACCGTGATGCTGTACAATTATATCAATTATGTCTTTGCCAAGTTTATATTTTTTAGCCAAGTCCGCCCCTTCTTTAATATGATTGATTATAATAAGGCTGCTGATCGTAGGACTTAAATTTTCGTGCTTGTTCTCAATTTGCCCCTGGTTTTCGGAAAAATATGGCGCCATGCGCAGTTTTCCGATATCATGGAAATAGCCGCCTACTCTGGCAAGCAGGCTATTGGCACCTACCGCCTCTGCTGCTGATTCAGCTAGATTTCCAACAACCAAACTGTGATGATATGTTCCCGGAGCCCTAAGCATCAGTTCTTTTAAAACCGGTTGGTTTAAATCAGAGAGCTCAAGCAAACTGATATTTGTTGTGATCTGAAACAATATTTCAAAAATAGGCAAAAGTCCGGTAACTATTATCGCGGACAGTATTCCATTGGCAAGCCCCCAGGCACCCTGAACAATAAGGGTATTGATAGAAACAAAATTAATCAGCCCCATTGAAACAATGGCAACCATATGTGTCAGTCCGATTATAAAACCGGCTTTAGTTAGATTGCGTCTGCGCCGGACATTGAGCACAGCATATATACTGACTATACCGCCTGACATCATCGTAACCATAACATCAAAGCTGCCTCCTGTTAAAACAGAAAGCAGAATACTCAGTAGTACCGTAAGCATCAGGGCTACACCCGGATCAATAAGCATGGCCACCAGCATAGATATACTTGCCAGGGGTATCAGATAGACAGACCATGATGCAAATAAAATAGCCTTAGTCCCTAGAACGATAAATAATATCAGCAGGCATAAAAGCAGGACATTCTTCTCTTTATAAAGAATTCTAGCTTTATGAATGGTATCATAGGTTACAATAATTACAGCAAATAATATAAGCAGAAGTAAAATACCGAGTATATAGTAAAGATTTTTCGGCTGCTTTTGGATATTATGCAGTTCTATGGTAGCCAATTCCTGGTTCTTATTTATTTTCTCTCCTCTTTCTACTATCAGCTCATTCTTTTTTATTTTTAATTCCAATCCGTCCTTATTAATGAATGAGAAATCATAAGGAGAAAATATATCCCGCTGACTAATCTGCCCCTGCTCGAGATAGCACCCTGTCCAGAGAAAATCCTTGCCCAGAAAAAAAACAAGGCTTAAAAGCAGACAAAGAAAAATCACCAAGATCACACCTAGTGAATTCTTTTTTGTTATATTATCAGCTAACTCCGGGTTTTTACTGTTCATTTTATTTTTCCTCAGAACATTCTTTAAATTTAGCGTAAGCTTTAATTATATCTCTGACCAGTTTATGTCTCACCACATCAGACTCATTCAAATAAACGAATTTTATACCCTCAATATTTCCTAAGATCGGCTGTATTTGGACCAGCCCTGACCTTTTATTCAAAGGTAAATCCACCTGGGTGATATCTCCGGTAACAACAACCTTAGAATCAAAGCCAAGGCGTGTAAGAAACATTTTCATCTGCTCAGGTGTACTGTTCTGGGCTTCATCAAGTATAATAAACGCGTCATTAAGCGTACGCCCGCGCATATAGGCCAACGACGCTACTTCAATTAAGCCTTTCTGCAGGTATGCCTGAACTTTATCCGCGTCCATCATTTCATATAAAGCATCATATATAGGCCGCAAATACGGATCAATTTTCTCCATTATATCACCCGGCAGAAACCCCAGGCTTTCGCCTGCTTCAACCGCGGGGCGCATCAAAATCACCCGCCCCATCTGGCGATTTTTTAAAGCATTAACTGCCATAGCAATTGCCAGATAGGTTTTTCCTGTTCCGGCAGGGCCAATACCAAATGTTATATCACAATTTCTAATAGCATCAACATAGCTTTTCTGCCCCTTAGTTTTAGGGGTAATAAACTGACGTTTACTCATTACTTCTATACGCTCAGTTAAAATCCACGCATTGGGAATCGTGCCGGTTTCTTTTAAGATATTTATAGCGTTTTTTATTTCCTGTTTATGCAACTGCGTCCCCTGTCGAACGATACTAATTAGTTCCTTTAGCAATTTCTCAGCCAGGATAATATTATCTTTTTTTCCTTGTAGGGTGAGCTTTTCGCCGCGCGCAGCAATTTGGATGGTGAGCTCTTGCTTAATGAGCTTTAGATTTTCATCGTGCCGGCCAAAAAGTACATTTGCCTCTTCATCGCTTTGAAGTTTTATTACTTTTTCCATACCTACTTGCTTTGGTCTCAACAAGCAGCTTAATCTTGAGGAATTAAAATTTTCTGACCGGGATAAATTTTGTTTGGACTTTTTAATATCCCTTTATTGAAATCGAAAATTTGCTGCCATTTTTTGGTAGTCCCATATACTTTCTTTGAAATCTTTTGTAATGTATCGCCTTTTTGAACTTTGTAGGAAATAAATTTCACCTTTTCTTTCACTACTGGCTCCGGTTTTACCGTTTCAGGCTGGGGGATAGCATCTGCCTCTTCATAGACATCTTCAGGCAGAATTATAGGCTCTGACTTTACCAAAGGATCCGGCTGTCTGACTACTGGTTGGGGCCCTCCATAAATATAACCACGGTTTCCCCACAATTCTTCATCTTCAGTTCTTTCAGGTCTAAAATTTTTCCACTCAGCATAAGGAGGAACTTCTAATGTAACTTGATATATTTTTCTGGTTTTCAATTTTGTTTGGGATGGCTCTGAAGGAGGCTTGGGGCCTTTTATATAGCCCATATTGCCTGAGTTTGTATCCTGATCAATACGCTCTTTTTCAATAGTACTTATATTCACACGTTTGACACAGCCGCTAACATTTAAAGCAAATAAAATAATCACAACGCAAGCAATCAGTATTCTTTTCATAGTTCAATACCCCCCCCATGGTCATTAAGCATTTACAATGCCTTATTTTTTTTAATATTTAAAACATTGTTATTATTATAAAACATTAGTCTTTTATTGTCAAATGAAGCTCATCAAGCTGCTTTTTTGCAACAACCGAGGGCGCCATAGTCAATGGGCAAAAACCCTTCTGAGTCTTAGGAAAAGCTATAACATCCCGAATACTAGGACTTTTACTCATCAGGGCGATCAGCCTGTCTATTCCCGGAGCAAATCCTCCATGCGGAGGGGCTCCATAAGTAAAGGCTTCAAGCAAAAATCCAAATTTAGATTTAATCTCATCCTTATCCATTCCCAGTATATCGAAAATCTTCTGCTGCAATTGCTCCTCATGAATACGAATACTGCCGCTTCCCAATTCTGTACCATTGATAACCAGATCATAAGCGCAAGACCTGACTCTGCCTAAATCAGTATCCATGTATTCTATATCTTCAGGTTTAGGAGAAGTGAAAGGATGATGCTCTGAATCCCAGCGCTTCTCTTCAGAATTATATTTGAAAAGCGGGAAATCTGTAACCCACAAGAAGTTAAACTTATCATTATCTACGCAATTCAATACCTCAGCGACATTAACTCTCAGACTTCCAAGAACACTCATGGCAACCGACGCCTTATCTGCGATCAACAGCAATAAATCTCCAGATTTTGCTTTAAAGGCATTAACCAGGCTTTGCAGTAATTCTGGACCTAAATGTTTTTTTACAGGCGATTGAAAATCATTCTCAAACACCTTTATCCAGACAAGTCCCTTCGCCCCATTTTCAACCGCAGACTTGGTCATAACATCAAGCTGTTTAAGCGTAAAAGCTGCGCCTCCAGAGGCATTAATGCCCATAACCTTGTTCTTAGCCTCAACTACCTTTTTAAAAACCATAAACTCGCTGTCCTTCACCAGATCACTAAGATTATGCAAAAGCATACCATAGCGCATATCCGGCTTATCTGTCCCGTAGCTAGCCAATGCCTGCGCATGGGTAAGCCGTAAGAAAGGAGTCGTTATTTCGATATTCATAGTTTTCGAAAATATACTCTGGACAAGTTCCTCAATAAGACCATAGATATCCTCTTCATCAATAAAAGACATCTCTAAGTCAAGCTGAGTAAACTCGGGTTGTCGATCTTTTCTCAAATCCTCATCACGAAAACATTTGGCAATCTGATAATATTTATCAATTCCAGAGACCATTAAGATCTGTTTAAATAACTGCGGAGATTGCGGCAGGGCAAAAAAACTGCCGGGATTAAGACGACTGGGCACAAGATAATCACGCGCTCCCTCAGGCGTACTTTTGGTCAGTATCGGCGTATCAATATCTAAAAACCCCTGATCATCTAAAAAATCACGAATAACCTTAATCACTTTAGAGCGCAGGATAAGCTTTTTTTTCATTCCCTCCCTGCGCAGATCCAGATAGCGATAAGTAAGCCTCAGGTCTTCTCCCACATCTTTATCATCATTGACCTCAAAAGGCAAAGGCCTTGATTTGTTAAGAATTTCAAGCCCCGTTACATGAATTTCTATCTCACCGGTAGCAAGTTTAGAATTGAGAGTTCCCTCCGGCCGTTCATTTATAACCCCAGAAATAGAAATTACAAATTCATTACGAAGTGTCTCAGCTATTTTGTGCACAGATTCATTACGCGTAGGATCAAATACAATTTGGGTTAATCCTTCCCTGTCACGCAAATCAATAAAAATCAATCCACCGTGATCACGGCGTGAATTTACCCATCCGCAAAGATTAATGCTTTTTCCTATATCTGTCACTTTTAATTCATTACAATTATGTGTTCTTTTCATATTTACTCTTTATTTAGTTTTCGACTTTTAGTTATTAATTATTAGTCTTTAGTATTTAGTTTTTTGCTTTTTCCCCTAACCACTAAACGCTAATCCCTATACGCTATTTTTATTTCCCCATTCCTACACGCTGTACCTGCTGGAATATTTTTCCCTCAGTTTTAATTGAAGGCGCAATAATTATTTCTGTTAAATTCATTTCTTTGATACTCTTAGCTCCTACAGACCCCATAGAAAGCTGCAAAGCGCCTACAAGGTTCTGAGATCCATCATCTAATCTAGCCGGACCGAATAATATTTCTTCAAGTGTTCCGGTAGTGCTCACATGTATTCTTGTACCTCTAGGCAAATTAGCATGTGACGTTGCCATGCCCCAATGAAATCCTCTGCCCGGAGCTTCCTTTGCTCTGGCAAAAGCAGATCCGACCATAACCGCATCCGCACCGCAGGCAAAGGCCTTGCAAATATCACCGCCTGAGCTCATTCCGCCGTCGGTAATTATCGGCACATATCTGCCTGTTTTCTTAAAATAAAATTCTCTGGCATCAGCAATATCACATGTAGCTGTTACCTGAGGAACTCCGATCCCCAGAACCCCTCGTGTAGTACAAGCAGCCCCTGGCCCAATACCAACAAGCAATCCGCTGGCACCGGTCTCGAATAATTCAAGCGCTACATCATGCGTAACGCAATTTCCGATAAGCACCGGTATTTTCATTTTTTTGCAAAACTTTGTCAGATCAAGCGCCTTGTATTCGGTTGAAATGTGGTGAACAGATGAGACAGTGGATTGAACAACAAAAATATCTGCTCCCGCGCTTTGCGCCAAAGCACCAAATTTTTCCGCACGCTGAGGAATAGCACTTACAATACATGGAACTTTTTTCTTTTTTATCTGCTCAATACGAACACCGACAAGTTTTTCCTTGATCGGTTCATGATAAATTCCCTGAACCAGCTTAGTTGCTTCTTCCGGAGTTGCGTTAGCAATAGCATCAAGCACTTTATTAGGATTTTCATATCGAGTTTGCACACCTTCCAAATTAAGTACAGCAATGCCCCCTAATTTTCCCATTTTAACAGCAAAGTCCACATCAACAACGCCATCCATAGCAGCAGCTAAAATCGGCACCTTATATTTTTTACCTCCCAGAGTAAAGCTGGTATCAACCTCATTCGGATTTATTGTAACCAATCCAGGAACTAATGCTACCTCATCAAAACCATAACATCTACGTGCTTTTCTTCCTCTGCCAATAAACTGAGCCATTGCTAAAGAACCTCCTTTTTTTTATTGATATTTACATGAAAAAAATTCCCATAACATATACTTAATAATTGAGTAGTGAAAAAATAATATAACATAAAATTAATTCTCTGTCAATTAATAAAAACTGGTATTTCACTCGGAAAAAACAGCAATCATTTTACCTTTTTTTTTATGCTTTACAAATATAATAATTACCAGCGCTAAAAATATTCCCTAACCCTGCAAATAAATGACTATATAAAAAAAGACCCGCAGGAAATTAAACTCCTGCGGGTCTTTTAAAAGCGATTCAAACGGTATTAATATCCGCCCATACCACCCATGCCGTTCATACCGCCTGGCATAGCCGGTACGGCTTTATCATCTTCTTTAATATCAGTAATAACTGTCTCTGTTGTCAGAAGCAATCCAGCGATACTTGCAGCATTTTCAAGCGCGCTGCGGCTGACTTTAGCAGGATCAACAACACCAGCCTTGATCATATCCACAAACTCATCTGTATTAAAGTTATATCCAATATTAGCTTTTTCGGCTTTTACTCTCTGTAAAATCACAGAACCTTCAAGCCCGGCGTTTTCAGCCAGCTGGCGCAAAGGAAATTCCAGCGCCTTTCTGATTATATTCACACCGATCTGCTCTTCATCATTTTCAAGCTTAAGAGTCTCTAAGCCTTTAGAAGCTCGGATCAGGACAACTCCGCCGCCAGGCACAATACCTTCTTCAACAGCAGCGCGTGTCGCGTGTAAAGCATCCTCAACTCTTGCCTTTTTCTCTTTCATTTCAGTCTCAGTAGCAGCCCCGACATTGATTACAGCAACTCCGCCCGATAATTTAGCCAGACGCTCCTGGAGCTTTTCTTTATCATAATCAGAATCGCTTTCATTAATCTGGTTTTTGATTTGGGTTATTCTTGCTTTTATATCAGCAGTTTTCCCTGAGCCTTCAACGATAGTAGTATTTTCTTTATCGATTTTGATTTTCTTTGCTTTTCCCAAATCGCTAATATCAATATTTTCCAGTTTTTCACCCAGCTCTTCAGTAATTGCGCGTCCGCCGGTCAGTTTAGCGATATCTTCAAGCATTTCTTTTCTTCTATCACCATAACCTGGGGCTTTAACAGCACAGCACTGCAAAGTTCCTCTGATTCTATTAACAACCAAAGTCGCCAATGCTTCACCTTCAATGTCCTCAGCAAGTATCAAAAGCGGCTTGCCGGCTCTTGCTGTTTTTTCCAGCAAAGGCAGCAGATCTTTTAAGGCCGAGATCTTCTTCTCATAAATCAAAATGAACGGATCATCAAGCAAGCATTCCATTCTGTCAGTATCAGTAGCAAAATAAGGAGATAAATATCCCTGGTCAAACTGCATTCCTTCAACAACATCAAGAGTTGTTGACATCGATTTTGCTTCCTCTACTGTAATAACTCCGTCTTTACCTACTTTTTCCATTGCCTCTGCGATAAGCTCTCCGATTGCCGAATCATTATTAGCAGCAATAGTAGCTACCTGAGCAACTTCCTCTTTATCTTTAATCGATTTTGAAAGCCCCTTTAATGTCTTTACAACATTTTCTACAGCCTTATCAATACCTCTTTTAAGAGACATTGGGTTTGCACCTGCAGTCACATTTTTCAAACCCTCTCTAAATATAGCTTCTGCTAAAACAGTCGCAGTAGTTGTTCCGTCACCTGCTATATCACTTGTCTTTGATGCAACCTCTTTAACCAGTTCTGCTCCCAAATTCTGATACGGATCAACAAGCTCAATTTCCTTTGCAACCGTAACACCGTCTTTTGTTATCGTAGGAGAACCAAACTTCTTATCTAAAACCACATTGCGCCCCTTAGGGCCTAAAGTCACTTTAACTGCTCTAGCAAGCATTTCGACACCCAGCAGGATCTCGCGTCTTGCCTCTTCACCAAACTTAAGCTGTTTTGCCATAATCTTAATCATCCTCCACTTTTTATGTGATAACGGCTAATATATCATCTTCTCTTAATATTAAGTATTCAACACCCTCTTTAGTACTAATAGCAGTTCCGGAATATTTTCCAAAAAGAACTTTATCCTTAACTTTTACTTCTGGAGCCTGAACCGCGCCGCTATCAAGAACCTTTCCCTTACCAACAGCTATAATCTCAGCCTCCTGCGGCTTTTCCTTTGCACTGTCAGGTAAAAAAATTCCACTTTCTGTCTTTTCTTTTGCATCTAGTACCTTAACTAGAATACGATCACCTAATGGGTTAATCGCCATACAAACACCTCCTTTTTCCCTTTTTATTCAATTATCAGCACTCTACCTAGATGAGTGCTAATTTCTATGAAAGTTCAAGATAACATATTCAATATTGAAAATCAAGCTTTAAATTTAAATTATTTTAAGAAAATAAAGGCAAATATTCGATGTTTATGGGGTATTAGGCTACTTTGCTTTATTTTTTGATGATTTGTAAGCTATTTCGATTCCTTTTAATGTCAAATTTGGCTGATAATGGTCAATACTCTTACAAAGCGGTTCCATGATTTTCAGATTTCCACCGGTCGCGACCACCACAGGCGCCTTTTTTAAATCTGCCTTAAGCTTACCTATTAATCCATCTACAAGAAAAGAATAGCCATAGAAAATCCCGCTTAAAATAGAATTTTTCGTATCCTTACCTAACACTGCCTTTGGTTTTTTAGGATTTAAAAGCGGAAGTAAAGCAGTATTTGCATATAATGCGTTTAAAGAAAGATTGATACCCGGAACAATAACTCCTCCCAAATAATCTCCCTTGGCTGAGATAACATCGATTGTAATCGCTGTGCCAAAGTCCACAACCATTGCCGGCATGCTATAGCAGCTTTTCGCACCAACCGCATTTACCAGGCGGTCATTACCAACCTGCTCAGGACATTTATATTTATTTTTTATAGGAATCACAATATCCTTGCCAATTATCAACACTTTGCTATTTGGCAGCATATACCTGTAATTTTTTTTTATAATACAATTAAGTCGCGGCACAACAGAGCAAATAATCACTGCACTTATTGTATTCTTATTTATCTTGGCTTTTTTAATATTTTCGAACTGGTTTTTTTTAAAACTTCTTGATTTAGCTATAATATTTGTCGGGCTATGCCAGGTATAATACTTATCATTGCCCTTACTTATTCCAAAGGTTGTACTGCTATTACCGATATCTACTAAAAGCAACATTTCCCACCTCAATCTTTTAATGCTCTTATTTTTAGTATTCTGATTACTTTAAAAAATTGTACTAAATATTGCGAATCTATTTTTCACACATAGGCTATTTTTATTAATTTTATCCCGGGATGGTCATGACCATCTTCTACAGATTCTAACCGCTGACGTTTTTATGCTTTTTTTTACTTTTACCTTTTACTTTTTACTTGAATCCTCGTCCCTCGTCCTAGCGAAGCGATCATCCATCATCCTTCGCAGCTTTACTATTAGCCGTTACCGTAGCCTTTTTAGACGATACGGGCATCGCAACCGCTAACCTTTTTACGCTTTTTATTTTACTATCGACTATGGACCATCAGCCATCGACTATTAGCCATTAGCTTATTCTCTTTTAACTTTTAACTTATTTCTGGCTACTTAATTATCCTGACATCACCGCTAAGTATATGATGTAAAAAACCAAAATCATCCCTCACAATTAAAGCCCCTGAGCTGTCAATATCCATAGCCTGACCTTCTATAATCGATGATCTCCATTTTACTTTTATCCGCCGTCCTAATGTTACGGAAAGATCTCTCCAATCTGTGATTATTTCTTCAAACTTCAGGTTTTTTAATTTTATATAATATAGCTCAAGTTCACAAAGTAATTTTTTTAAAAATTCTATCCTGTTTATTTTCTTATTTAGTATATGTTTCAACGATGTCGAGCCTTTGGGCAGCTTTAAAGGATCAGTATTAACATTAACCCCAATCCCCAGAATTATAAAATTTATTCCGTCTTGTTCGGCGTTCATCTCAGTTAAAATACCGCAAATTTTATCTTGATTAACATATACATCATTAGGCCATTTGATAACCGCTTCAATCCCATAATTATCTCTTAACACTTTTGCTGTACAGATAGAGGCCATTAGCGTAATCTTGCCGGCTTCTGTCGGAGTTATCCGGGGCCTTAGGATCAAGGAAAAATATAGACCACCTTTTGCCGGTGAGGCCCATGTCCTGCCCATTCTCCCTCGTCCATTGGTCTGTTTTTCACTTAAAACTAATGTCCCTTCAGGCATTGACTGCTCAGCAAGCATATAAGCAACATCATTAGTAGACGTTGTTGTGACATAAGAAAAAATTCGCTTACCCATAATTTTTGCCTTAAGCCGATAGCTTATCTCCTCCGGAAGCAGCCTATCCGGTACTCCGTTTAAACGATAGCCGTAATGCGGCTGCGCAATTATCTCATATCCGTTTTCCTTTAAGTTCTGAATATGCTTCCAAATCGCAGTGCGCGACACCTTAAGATTGCGTGATATTTCTTCTCCGGAAATAAAGTTCTCTTTATTTTCCTTTAGAAACTCTAATATCTTTTTTTCCACTTTTTCCTTTTTGCTTTAATGTAAGTATTTTATCTCTTAAAGTAATCGCTCTTTCAAATTGGAGATTCTTGGCTGCTTTAGCCATTTCTTTTTCCAGTTCATCAATTAAATAGTAGCGCTCATAGGTTTTTAAATCCTTCGCTACCACATCGCAAACAATTTTCTCTGCTTCAGCCTCAACTTCTATCCAGTCTCGAATAGCCTTTTTTATTGATCTTGGTGTAATATTATTTTCTTTATTGTATTTTAACTGTTTTTCTCTTCTACTCCTGGTAACTTCAATGGTCTTTGCCAATGATTTAGTCATTGTGTCAGCATACATGACAACCTTTCCATTTACATTACGCGCTGCCCTGCCAGCTACCTGTATCAAGGATGTAGCGGAACGCAAAAAGCCCTCCTTATCGGCATCCATCACACATACAAGCGCTACTTCAGGAAGATCAAGCCCCTCTCTGAGCAGATTCACCCCCACTAGACAATCAAAATTTTTCTTTCTCAATTCGCTTATTACCTTTATCCTGTCCAGTGCATTCAACTCAGAGTGTATATAGCTCGTAGCAATTCCCGCGTCTTTTAGATACTGCGCCAGATCTTCAGCCATGCGTTTTGTCAGTGTAGTCACCAGCACTCTTTCGTTTTTATTTGCGCTTTCCTTTATACGTTTAATTAGATCATCAACCTGGTTCAAGGAACTTACTACAATAACCTCTGGATCGATCAGTCCGGTAGGCCTGATTATCTGCTCAACTACCGCTCCTTTACTTTTTTCCAACTCATAAACAGAGGGTGTAGCTGAGGCGAAAAGAACCTGATCAAGAACTGATTCAAATTCATCAAACTTTAAAGGCCGGTTATCAAGACAGGACGGCAGCCTGAACCCATAATCAGTCAAGACCTGCTTTCTGGCCTTATCTCCATTATACATTCCCCGCACCTGCGGTATAGTAACATGCGATTCATCAATAATCGTGAGAAAATCTCTGCCAAAATAATCAATCAGGCAATCAGGGCGGCTTCCCTGAGTGCGGCCGCTTAAATGGCGTGAATAGTTTTCTACCCCATGACAAAAACCGGTTTCACGCAGCATTTCCAGATCATATTTTGTGCGGGATTCAAGCCTCTGCGCCTCAAGCAGCTTTCCCAGTGAATTCAGCTCAGCTAGCCTGTGATTCAATTCTAAAATTATAGAGTTTAATCCGGACTCAAGCCGCTCATCATCAACTAAAAAATGTTTAGCCGGGTATAAAGCGATCTCACTCTCCTGCGTAATCCTATTTAAACTGACCGGATCAATAATCGTAATTCTCTCTATGGTATCACCAAAGAATTCTATGCGCACAGCTCTTTGTTCATAAGCCGGAAAAATCTCCACTGTATCTCCCCGTACCCTGAAGATCCCCTGCAAAAATTCAATATCATTGCGCTCATAACGAATCTTTATAAGTTTTCTTAAAAGCTCATCCCGATCCATACCCTGTCCTACCTTTAAATGAATATACATTGCTTTGTATTGGCGGGGTGAGCCTAAATTATAAATACACGATACACTGCTTACGACAATCACATCTCTGCGGCTCATCAGAGATGTAGTGGCCCCAAGCCGAAGTCGGTTGATGCGTTCATTGATGGAAGCGTCTTTTTCAATATAAGTATCGGTTTGAGGAATATATGCTTCCGGCTGATAATAATCATAATAACTCACGAAATATTCAACAGCATTTTCTGGAAAAAAATCTTTGAATTCCGCATAGAGCTGAGCAGCAAGCGTTTTATTGTGGGAAATCACAAGCGTTGGTTTGTTAAGGGCAGCGATAACACTGGCCATAGTAAAAGTTTTTCCGCTGCCGGTCACACCAAGTAAGGTCTGGTTAGGATTGCCGCTTTTAATTAGTTGCCTCAGCTTAGCAATCGCCTGTGTCTGATCACCGCATGCCTTAAACGGGCTGATGAGCTTAAAGGGTTTCATTACTTAACGCGATTCTTTACCAGACTTCATGAGCAATGCTTTAAAATGCGATATATCCTTAACCCGGCTAAGAGCAGTTTCATAGCTTATAACGCCCTTAGAATACAGTTCTTTTAATGATGTATCCATAAGTTGCATGCCCATATCCAGACTAGTCTGCATGACAGTGGGGATCTGCTCTGTTTTTGCCTCACGAATAATATTACGCATAGCCGGAGATGCAACAAGTATTTCAGCTGCCAGAACTCTGCCTTTACCGTCAATACGCGGCAGCAGCTGCTGAGAAACAATACCTTCAAGCGCATTGGCAAGCACCATTCTTATCTGCTGCTGTGAATGAGGCGGGAACACATCAATAATTCTGTCAATTGTCTGCGATGCATCAGGCGTATGCAGAGTTGCCAAAACTAAATGCCCTGTCTCTGCTGCTGTCAAAGCTGTTGAAATCGTTTCAAGATCTCTCATCTCTCCTACACAAATTACATCAGGATCCTGCCTTAAAGTATGCACTAGGGCATTAGCAAAAGACTTAGTGTCTGAATAAACCTCTCTTTGAATTATAACGCTTTTTTTATGTTCATGAATGTATTCTATGGGGTCTTCAATAATAATAACCCGGTCAGAGCGCTCCCGGTTAATAATGTCGATCATCGCGTTCATAGTGGTTGTCTTACCAACTCCGGTAGGTCCAGTTACAAGAACCATACCGGAGCGTTTTCGGCAAAACTCAGGGATAATAGTGGGAAGTCCCAGTTCCTCGGTTGATTTAATCCTCAAGCCAACAATACGAAAAGCCCCCTCAATATTATCCTTGGAAATATACATATTAACCCTAAATCTGCTGATACCCGGCATGGCTATGGAAAAATCAAGCTCCCAATCCCTTTCAAACTTAGCGGCTTGAACTTTATTTAAAATACTATAGAGCATTTCCTTTGTCTGCTCTTTAGTCAAAGCATCCATTTCCATAGGAAGAAGTTCTCCGTCAATCCGTAAAGTCGGAGGCGAACCGCAAACAATATGCAAATCTGAAGCATTGCTTTCAACAGCAATTTCTAATAGTTTTCTGATATCCATTTTAATCTCCTTATATATTAACAACTATAACACATTAAGACTGAAATCTACGCATTCCGCAGAATGGGTTAAAACGCCCATAGAAATAAAGTCTACTCCGCAAGCGGCCACTAATCTGATGTTTTCTCCCGTAATATTCCCGGAAGCTTCAAGCTTGATGTGCTTATTAATCTTATTTCTAAGCTCTACGGCTTTTTTCATTGCAACCAAATTCATATTATCAAGCATGATAATATCAGGGACACCCATCAAAGCATCCTTAAATTCAGAAATATTTTTTACCTCTATCTCAATAATTATTTTTTTCGGCACTTTTTTCCTAGTCTGCTTTATAATATCACACAAGCTGTATCCAGAGAAAGTTTTTTTAAGAATCTTTAAGTGATTATCCTTTATTAATACCTGGTCAAACAATCCTGTTCGATGATTACTGCCTCCGCCTACCTTAACCGCGTATTTCTCAAGAACACGTAATCCGGGAGTGGTTTTTCTTGTATCTAGGATTATCGCCTTGGATTTTCTGATCTTATCGCTAATAATTCTGGTCTTGGTCGCAATCCCAGAGAGCCTGCCGAGAAAATTCAAGGCTGTTCTCTCTGTATTTAAAATGCTAGCTGCTGCCCCCTTTATGGTACAAATCTCTGATTTGCCTTTTAACCTATCGCCCTCTTTGACATGAGCGATTACCTTTGTCCTTTTGTCAACTTGGGCAAAGGCCTCTTTTAGCACATCCAGGCCGCAAACAACCACATCAGGTTCTTTAGATATTATAAGGGCTTTAATATTTACTGTTTTATTCAGTCCATATTCACAGGTAATATCACCATTACCAATATCCTCAGCAAGCGCATTACTTACTATTATTGAAATATCTGATATAACATGTTTTTTCTCATTTTTTAAACGCAATTTTTATTTTCTCCAATTTCTCCATTTCCTGCTTTAATTCAAGCAGGCTTTGCTTTTCCCTTTCCACAATAGCAGCCGGAGCTTTTTTAACATAATTCAGATTCCCCAGCAGTTTATTCTTGCGCATTATATGAGCATTTAATTCCTTTATCTGATCTTCTATTTTTTGTTTTTTATCACTCGCATCAAGCGCGCTATCTCCTTTAACGATCATAGAGATGACCGCACCGGCAGCGGTAGTTGACAAAGCTCCGCCTTGAGCGATATCTGTTGTAGAGGCAAATTTAAGCTCCTTAACCTTTGCAAGATTTCTAAGATAATCCGCATTATTATTAAGCAACTGCAAAATCTGCGCGTTATCGGATCCGATACTAACAAAACTTACATCTGCTGGTTTAATGTTGTCCAGACTTCTAAGATTTCTTATACCAATACAAACATCCATCACAGACTGCATTTCATTCTCAGAATTTATATCTATATAATCCTCATCGATCTCAGGCCAGGCAACAGACATGATCGATGTTTTACTTCCGGTAACTTTTTGCCAGATCTCATCAGTAATAAGCGGAATAAAAGGATGCATTATTCTGAGACTTTTATCAAGTATATTATAGAGAACTGCCTTTGTCAGAATACTATCAATATTCTGCTTAGAGGCCTCGATATACCAATCGCAAAACTGATGCCAGAAAAACTCATAAATAGTATTTGCCGCTTCATTGAGTCTATAAAGGCTTAGGGACTTATTCAATTTTTTAAGCGTAGAATTAAAACAGCTGAGTATCCAGGCATCGGCTAGATTGAGCTCGCTCAGAGGCGGTATCTTCTGCGCCGCGGCGTCAACCCCGTCCAGATTTAATAAAATAAAACGTGATGCATTCCAGATTTTATTACAAAAATTTCTGCCGAATTCAAATTTCTCTTTAGCCAGATATACATCCTGGCCCATGGAGGTAATGGAAATTAAACTAAAACGCATAGCGTCCGTTCCGTATTCTGAGATAACCTCAAGCGGGTCAATGCTATTGCCGAGTGACTTGGACATCTTTTTACCTTCATTATCGCGCACAGTTCCATGAATATATACATCTTTAAACGGAATATCCCCCATAAACTCAAAACCAGCCATAATCATGCGGGCTACCCAGAAAAAAATGATCTCAGGCGCAGTAACCAGCACTGAGGTTGGATAAAAATACTCTAATTCCTTTTTTGCTATCTTCTGTTTTCCGTCTTCTGTTTTCTGATTAAACGGCCAGCCAAAAGTAGCAAAAGGCCATAGCCAGCTTGAAAACCATGTATCCAGCACATCTTCATCCTGTACAAGATCATTTGATCCGCATTCCGGACATTTTTCCGGTTTCTCCCGGGAAACTATTACACCTTTAGCTTTCTCCTTAGTAATTAGTAATTTATCATCTGTAATTAGGCTTGCTGCTGCCTCCTCACATTTTCTACAATAATACACTGGAAGCCGATGCCCCCACCAGATCTGACGGGAAATACACCAATCCTGGATATTTTCCATCCAGTTTAAATAAACCTTAGTCCACCTTTGAGGATGGAAGTTAATCCTTCCGTCCTTTACTGCCTCAAGTGCCGGCCCAGCCAGCGACTTCATGTTCACAAACCACTGTTTGGAATAATATGGCTCAATCACAGTATGACATCTATAACAATGTCCCACCGCATGAGAATGCGCATCAATTTTTACTAAAAGACCCTGGACTTTTAAATCATCAATTATATCTTTACGGGCTTTAAACCGATCCCTTCCATTGTAGTCACCGGCATTTTCATTACAAATTCCGTTTGGATGCAAAACATTTATAAATTCAAGATCATGCCTTTTGCCAATCGCATAGTCATTGGGATCATGAGCTGGGGTGACTTTAACTGCACCTGTTCCAAATTCAGGATCGACAAAATCATCTGCAATTATCTTAATTTCCCTATTCATCAAAGGCAAAATTACAGTTTTGCCGACAAGTTTTTTATATCTTTTATCCTCAGGATGAACAGCCACAGCCGTATCGCCAAGCATTGTCTCCGGTCTTGTCGTTGCAACTTGAATAAAATCATTAGTCCCCTTAATCGGATATTTTATATGATATAAATTCCCCTGTATATCTTTATGCGGCGCTTCTTCATCTGAGAGTGCGGTCTGACATCTAGGGCACCAATTAATTATGCGATTGCCACGGTAAATCAGTCCTTTATCATACAATCGAATAAAAACCTCAAGTACCGCATCGCTATATCCTTTATCCATTGTAAATCTTAATCTCTGCCAATCACACGCACAGGCAAGCCTTCTCAGCTGTTTTATAATTGTAGAACCATATTCCTGCTTCCAGGCCCATACATGTTCAAGAAATTTTTCCCGGCCCAGATCATCTCTGGTAAGTTTTTCTTTTGCCAGTTTGCGCTCAACTACATTCTGAGTGGCAATACCGGCATGATCAGTCCCCGGCATCCAAAGGGTTTCAAACCCAGCCATTTTTTTATATCGGATCAGGATATCCTGAATCGTATTATTCAGAGCATGGCCCATATGGAGAATCCCGGTAACATTTGGCGGTGGAATTAAAATTGAAAATGGTCTTTTGGAATGGTCGATTTTCCCATGGAAAAATGATTTTTTTTCACAGGATAGATATTGCTTTTCCTCAATATCCTTAAAACTATATTTTTTAGCAAGCTCTTCCACGATATTATTTTTTAGTTTCCTTTTCCTTCAGCAATTTATATTCAATACTGTCTACCAGAGCCTGCCAACTTGCTTCTATTATATTCTCAGACACTCCCACTGTCCACCAGGAGTTTTTTTCATCCTGTGACTCTATAAAAACACGAACTTTCGCCGCTGTCCCAGCCTTAGAATCCAAAACACGCACCTTAAAATCAGACAAATGCATGCGCTCTAATTCCGGATAAAAACCGGATAGTGCTTTACGCAAAGCACTATCAAGAGCATTTACAGGCCCTTCTCCTTCGCTTGCCGTATGCACACGAACTTTCCCTACCTTTAATTTCACAGTTGCTTCAGAAATAAGAGTATTATCCTGTCTTTTTTCCACAATTACTCTAAATCCGTCAAGTTCAAAGAATTTTTTGATTTTTTTAAGCGTCTTTTTAATAAGCAATTCAAATGAAGCCTCAGCCGCTTCAAATTGATACCCCTCATACTCAAGCTCCTGAATTTGCCTATGCAGCTTTTTAGTGCTCTTATCATTTTTTTCCAGATCAAAAGACAGCTGTTTAGCCTTAAACAATATACTTGTTTTTCCGGCAAGCTCAGAAGCAAGAAAGCGGCGTTTATTCCCCACTGTTTCAGGCGCTATCTGCTCATAGGTCAAGACATTCTTTATCATTGCGTTTATATGCACTCCGGCCTTATGCGCAAATGCGGAAGTTCCCACAAAAGGCTGATTATCCTGCTGCTTCATATTGCTTACTTCACTGACATAGCGTGAGACTTCAGTAAGCTCCTTTAAATTTGCCCCGCCCACAGCCTTCATTTTAAGCTTCAATTCAAGGCAGCCGATTATTGCGCAAAGGTCAGCGTTGCCGCAGCGTTCGCCGTAGCCGTTTATCGTTCCCTGGACATGAGAACATCCTGCCTCAACAGCAGCAATGCTGTTGGCCACAGCCATGCCGTTATCATTATGGACATGAATCCCTATTTCAACATTAAGAGTATTTTTTACCTTGGTAACTATATCTTTAATTTCAGAGGTTATTGTTCCTCCATTAGTGTCACATAATATAAGGCATTGCGCTCCTGCATTTTGAGCCGCAAGCAATGTTTTAAGCGCATATTCTGGGTTATGTTTATAGCCGTCAAAAAAATGTTCCGCATCATAAAAAGCAGTTATTTTTTTCAAACGAATAAACTTTATGGTATCTGTAATCATAGCCAGGTTCTCATCAAGCGATGTCTTTAAAACATCCTTAACATGCATATCCCAACTTTTGCCGAAAATTGTAATAAACTTAACGCCTGAGTTAATAATCTCCTTAAGTATCGGATCTTTGGATGCAGGCATATCCTTCCTGCGCGTGCTGCCAAAAGCAACAATCTTTGAATTTTTAAAACGCATTTTTCTTACAGCCTTAAAAAATTCCAAATCCTTGGGATTAGAACCAGGCCAACCTCCTTCTAAAAAATCTATCCCCAGTTCATCAAGCTTTTTGGCAATAAGTATCTTATCGTTCACCGAATAAGATATGCCCTCTGTCTGGGCACCGTCTCGAAGCGTTGTATCATAGATTGTAACCTTACGCATTTAATAAACTCCTTATTTTTTGCTTCTTTCTCAATTAACTTAATTCAAGAACCTAATCACAAGGTCATTCTTTTTATTTATTTTTTCTTTTTTTTATCAAGCCCAAAAGCATTATGCAGAGCCTTTACTGCTAATTCGGCTTTTGCCTTAGCAATTACACAAGAAATACTGATTTCAGAAGTCGAAATCATCTCAATATTGATCTTTTTATCTGCCATTATTTCAAACATCTTTGCCGCAACGCCCGGATGGCTTTTCATGCCCACACCAACAATGGATACTTTAGCTATATCCTCATCAAATGTCACCTTTTCCGCTTTGATCTTTTTAGCTATCTCTCTTGTCGTCTTCAGGGACTTTTGCAAGTCCGCCTTCGGCACTGTAAAAGAAATATCCGTGCGTCTTGTCCGGCTAATATTCTGAATGATCATATCAACATTAATCTGCGTGTCCGCTAGGATCTTAAAAATTTTAGCCGCGATCCCAGGCCTATCAGGGACATCGCATATCGTCATTTTCGCTTCTTTTTTTTCAAAAGTTACTCCGGAAATAACAACACCTTCCCACATTGGCTTCACCTCCTTAAGAATTATCGTACCCTCTGCTTTAGAAAAACTTGAGCGTACATGAATAGGTACGTTGAATTTTTTTGCAAATATTACTGAACGCGCCTGTAAGACCTGCAAACCCAGCGAGGCCATTTCAAGCATTTCATCATAACTCAGGTAATCAATTTTCCGGGCATTAGGCACTAAACGCGGATCAGCCGTAAAAACACCTTCGACATCTGTATTCATTTCGCACATACAACCGCCCAAAGCCTTACTCAAAGCAACAGCCGTAAGATTAGATCCGCCCCGGCCCAAAGTAGTGATCTCCTGATTTTCCGTTATACCCTGAAAACCAGCAACAATAACGATCTTTCCTTTAGACAATTGCTGCTCGATCCTTTTGCCATCAACATTGATTAGTCTTGCTTTTGAAAAAGATGTATCAGTCATTATCCCTACCTGAGCACCGGTAAATGATATGGCCTCATAGCCAAGCCTATGGATCGCCATGGCTAAAAGAGCCACAGAAACCTGCTCTCCAGTCGAGACAAGCATATCATACTCTCTCTCTGAGGGATTATCGGTTATCTGTTTTGCCAGTTCAATAAGCTTATCAGTAGTATCACCCAATGCTGAGACAACAACCACAACATTATAGCCCTTTTTCCGGGTAGCCACTACCCTCTTGGCAACGTTTTTAATACAATCAGGATTGGCTACTGAGCTACCACCGTATTTTTGCACAATTGTCTTTTTCATAATAGTATATAATTTTACCGCAAAATTCATACTACGTCAATAGTTACAATAATTTTATAATGTCAAGAACTCTGTTGCTTTTTTAAGCAGTTGTGCTAGGAAAACTGTTTTTGCGGATTTAAAGATTGCTTTTACATGCCTGCCCAGCCGCATTACAGGCGTGGGGATGAACAAAAGCAATCCCTCCCTCGCAGATAGCCAAGAATGGCTATCGAGAATGAGTAAAAATAGTTTTTCTAATACAATTTACACTTAAAGACCTTCTAATGTTTTGTGCTTACCATTTATAAAAGCAACAGACTTTCCTGGAATATCAATAATTTTAATTATCTTCGCGCAAAGCAGGATAGGACCGCTGTTAGGATTCATTCATATGCGTTTTTAGGATGGTTTTTGTTTGGATTTTATCTTTTTGCAGCTGCCTTTTAAGCAGCTGGGCAGAATGAAATTTCTTCTCATTTCTAATCTTTTTTATGAAAAACAGCTCAAGGATCTGTCCATATATATATTTGTCAAAATTAAATATATTTGCCTCAATTGCCAGCTTATGAGCCTCAGGATAAAAAGTCGGCCGCCTGCCGATATTAAGCATACCGCCATACCATTTATTTTTGATCTTCGCAATAACTGCATATACTCCATTCGGCGGCAGGGCCTCTTGCTGCGGGTCAATATTAGCAGTCGGATATCCCAATATTCTTCCCCGGCTGTCCCCTTTGACAACAGTGCCTAAAACGCTAAACCTCCGGCCTAAAAGTCTGCTGGTATCGTAAAGCCTGCCCTTCTCAATAAGGGTTCTAATCGATGAGCTGCTTACTATTTTACCTGTTTTTTTAACAGATTCAAAAATATTCACTTTGAATCCTGAATTCTGTGCTGCTTTTTGAAGCAGTTTTGTATTGCCGCTTTTATTTTTGCCGAAATTGAAATTTTTTCCAATCACCAGATATTTTGCATGCAGACGCCCCAGCAATATATTATCAATAAAATCCTGCGGACTCATGCCGGCAAAACTTTTTCCAAAATCAACTATCAGACAAATATCCGGATTCAATTGTGCGATTAGCGCTACTCGGTGTTCAATACTGGTAAGCAGAGCAGGCGTTTTACCAGGATTGGTAATACGCATTGGATGCGGATAGAAAGTAAGCACAATACTAATTCCCTTTAAATCACGCGCCATAGAAACCGCACTTTTGATTATCTTCTTATGGGCAATATGCACGCCGTCAAAAGTCCCAATGGCAACAACCACAGGCCCTTTATATTTTTCTGCGCTGAAATTATTTATTCCCTTTATGATTTTCATAATATTTATATTTTACTTCTTTCTCATTTAGTGCGTACTTCATAAAAGATGCTTGGAGAATTTTGAAGCAATTTCACAAATTTAGGCAAATTAGCATTGTGTTTTTGGGTACCCTTTTGGACGCTAGGATTGTCTAAGCCCTCCTCACTTTGGCGGGGAAGTTACACAGCGTCAAAAATATAGAGTTACTTTCCCCCTCCCGCCTCACTTTGATGGGAAAATGGGTGTAAGCGTAAAATTCACCAATCATCTTGCCGTAACTTTTTACTATTTTAATTAAGAATAAATCTATATTTTTATAATCCTGCTGTTGATATCGGCTATCGCACACTCTTTTATCTCTTCAACCTTGATCGCATTATCTACCTTATAACCCCCCACACCCAAACGCCGCAGCCCATTCATATGCGCGCCACAGCCAAGCACCTCACCAATATCCTCACAAAGAGTTCTGACATATGTACCTTTTGAACACAATATACTAAAATATATATCCGGCAGATCAATGGATTTAATATCTATGCCTGTAATTTTTATTAACTGAGGCTTTCTTTCTATGGAAATGCCTTTTCTCGCAAGAGCATAAAGCTTTTTGCCGCCGATCTTTTTAGCGCTCATCATTGGCGGTACTTGTTGAGTCTCACCTTTGAAACGTTCAATAACCTGTTTAATCTTCTCATTGGAAAAGTTTAAAACCTCATTTTTTGATATTATTTTTCCGGTATGATCAGCCGTATCAGTCTTTATTCCAAGCGTAAGCCTTATGTCATAGGTCTTATCAAGCGAGGCAAAAGAACTGGCCTTTTTTGTCGCAGACTTGTCTATTAAAACAAGTAAAAGCCCCGTAGCCTCAGGATCTAAAGTTCCCGCGTGTCCGATCTTTCTTATGTTAAGCTTAGCCCTAAGAATGTCAATAACATCATGCGAAGTCATTCCCTTAGGCTTATCTACAAGTAATAATCCGTTTATATCCATATCTTAAAAGCAGTCCTGTGTCATGAGTATTGCGGTTGAAACCTAAGGACGATGGACGATCGTTCTCCCGCCAGAATACAGCGAGATCACTAGGACGATAGACGAAAACAATCAATACACGATGCTAAATACTGTTTTTGTCTTCTCCTGCAATACAAGACACTTTTTCATGATTAATATCGGTTGCCAATAGTTAATATTAATGACCAAAGGTTACATAAAAAGCAATGTTCATTTGATTTGAAAATAATATTTTACCTTAATTTTTTAATACGCTTGCTTTTATCTCGCCTTTGTTTTTTACTTTTTACTTAGGATTGCGTCCTTCGTCCTAACGAGCAAAGCGAGTGTTCGTCTCTCGTCCTTCGGTTAATGAAAACTGCCATCTGAAAGCTGCAAGCTAATCTAGGCCTTTCCATTTCTTTTCTTGATTGCTTCACTCACAACACTTATTAGCATCTTCTCAGCCTCATCCATACCCTTTTCAATAACACAGCCGCTGGCTGCCTGATGCCCCCCACCGCCAAAAGTTTTAGCGATAAGATTTACATCAATATCTGTTTTGGATCTAAAGCTGACTTTAACGCCCGGTTTATTGTCCATTTCTCTTAAAAAAGCAACAACCTCCGCGCCCTCTATCATACGCACAAAAGCAATGAAATCCTCACAACAATCCGCGCTAAGACCATTCCTGGTTATCATCTCATTTGTCACCCGAAACCAGACAAATTTAGAATCATCTGTTTTTTTAAGATTTGCCAGGACTTCGGCCAAAAGCTTAAAAGTATTGAATGATTTTGTTTCATAAACATGCTCATAAACCTGTTTAGGGTTAACATTATACAGCAAAAGATCAGCGGCGATTTGATGTGTTCTTGGTGATGTATTGGAGTAGCGGAAAGAACCCGTGTCTGTCATTATTGCCACATATATGCATAATGCACTGGCATCATCAAGGGCAACATTACTGGCCTTAAACAGCTCAAAGACCATCTCCCCGGCTGAAGAACAATGCGCATCAACCCAGTTTATATCCCCGAATTTACTATTACTAATATGATGATCGATATTAACAATATATTTTCCTTGGATAATATCCTTAACAGATCCTATCCTCTCAAGTGTTGGGGAATCTAGGATTATGGCAACCTCAAAGTCCACTTTTTGCTTATCTATGGACTCAATTTGTTCAACACATTCAGTATCAGGCATAAACAATATATTCTTCGGCACACAGTCCTGATTGATTATTCTGACCTGCTTACCCAGCATTTTTAGTAAACCTGCCATTGCCAGCTGAGAGCCTATGGCATCACCTTCAGGATTAACATGCCCGGCGATCAAAAATCTATTATGACTTTTTATAACATCAAATATCTGTTTTGCTATCATCTTCTACCTCATCTCCTTCTTCTTTTTCCCTTGTTTCTCTCTCTGTCTCGATCTTTTCAAATATTTTTCCAATATGCAAATTATATTCTGTTGTTGTATCGAGCTTGAAAAATATCTCCGGTGTATAGCGCAGCTCCATAGTGTCCCCAACTAATTTTCTGATATATGAGTTTGCGCTTTTTAACCCATCATGCGCATCCTTCTTCTTATCATCCTCACCTAAAACGCTGTAAAAAACCTTTGCAATCCGCAAATCACTAGTAATCTCAACATTTGTTATCGTTATAAAACCGATGCGCGGATCTTTTATCTTGCTTTGGATAATACTGCTAATTTCCTCTTTTATGCGCTGTGCGACTTTTTCTTTTCTTTGACTCATCACCATATCTCCATTTTCAGATCAATTAATTCGGCAGAGGAATAAGCATTTACAGATCATTAACTCTACTTCAAGATTCCGTTAATATATTTTTTGTTTTACCTATGCAGGTAATACCGACAACAGCTTTCTGCCACTTATCATGTTCCGCGATCTCACTTACAAATACATTGAAATTCGCCCTAATTTTGTCTTTAAGCCGCTTAATAACATGTCTCTTAGACTTCTTGCGGGTATATACAGCTGCACATGCAAGGCAACTAGGGGCATATTATTTTACTTGCCATTTCAAGTTCTTGTTTTTTTGTTGTAATAAGGCCGTCGATTTTTGCGTGCAGTGTCTGTTCAAGCGCCTGTTTAAAACGCGGCCCTGTAAAAGATACAATTTTCTTCAGATCATGACCAGTGATTTGAAGCTTTATATTAGCATATTTTCTTAAATAATTAATATATAATTCTTTTTTCTTCAATGTCTTAGTCTTGGCCATAAAAAAAAGCAATACTTCAATGGGCAGATTCCTAAAAAGAACATACAAACGGCTTGGCGACACTTTACTGCTTTTATTTAGGGACTGAAAGATCTTCGTCTGGATCTCCTTACTCATTATTACGCATCGCTCTACTAATTTTTCAAAGTTAAAATTATGAAAAACCTCTCGGGTCTCCTCAAGATTCAAACCATCTAAGATAACCATTAGATAAAGCACCTGGCACTTAAGAGAAGATTGAAAAAAACTAAGCTTATACCATGCTAATACTTCCTCCATAGATTCAAGGCAGTAAAGCATTTTTTTATTAAATTTTAAACGCCTGTGTATAAACTTCAATTCATGAAGATGGGCCATGCGCCTGATAACCTTTATCGGATGCGGCTCATTTAAAAGCAGCATCAGCTCATCAGATATCCTGCATTTATGCAGTCTGTCAAACATTTCAAGGTCCACAGCCGCCTGAATTAAATTTTCCGTATGCCTATCTATATTAAAATCAAAACGCTGCTCAAAGCGGACAGCCCGGAAAATCCGGGTAGGATCCTCCACAAAGCTAATATCATGCAAAACGCGTATCCTTTTTTCCTTGATATCTTTTTCTCCCTGAAAAAAATCGATCAGTTTAGCGAAATTAGATTTATTTAAACCCAAGGCAAGAGTGTTTATGGTAAAATCGCGCCGGCATAAGTCCTTAGCCAGGGTACTCGAGCTTACTACCGGCAAGGCCGCGGGTGTTTCGTAAAATTCAGTCCGAGCCGTAGCAATATCCAAAATCGTTTCATCCCTAAGCCTGATCTTCGCTGTTTTAAATCTTTGATGAATTTTAACCTTTGCTTTAAAAACTTTTGCCAAATTCCTAGCAAAGTCAATTGCATTGGCCTCAACAACAATATCCATATCCAGATTAGCCACACCCAGAATCAGATCCCGCACAAATCCTCCGACAATATAGGCGTTTATATTCTGTTTTTGGGCAATCCGGCCTATTTTTTCAAGCAAAAGTATAGTTTTTTTAGGCAAGATCCTTTCCATCTTTTCTCTAAGATCTTTTGGCCTATTGATTACAGGCCTTATAATCCTTTTCGGCACCTTTTCTATAAATATATCATGATAATTGCCCTTAAAAATATCTCTGCGTGATATAATACCGATCAGTCTGCCTTTATCAATCACAGGCAGGATTTTAAGGCTCTTATCAGACATAGTTCTTTGCACATCATCCACAGGCGTATCCGCGCTTATTATGGGAACCTTCCTACGCATATACCCTTTTATAGGTGCATGCGCAAACCCCTGTCTCAATGCGCGGTTAATATCACTTTTGTTAATAATACCTTCGAATTTTCCTTTTTCAACCACTGCCACAGCCTCAAGTCCAAGCTTATCAACTATATGCTTAGCCTTCTCAACAGAAATACTCAAGTTGAGGATATTAAGCTGCACATTCATTATTTTTGCGGCATTAAGCTCTGATTTTACTTTCTTCTTAAGAATCGCTAAAAGTTCTCCCTCCACATCAGTAATCTTTTTACCCCGGATCGTAGCTGATGCTGCGCTCTTATGTCCCCCTCCGTTGAATTTTCTAATTATCTTATTTACATCCACAGACTTTAAACGGCTGCGTGCGATTATCCGTATTTTATCTTTTATATTTATCAAAGTGAATAGCACGCTGAAATTTTCTATTTCAAGAAGTTTATGTGTAACCCAGGCCAGGTCAAGGGATTCGTTAAAGATCTTTACGCTGGCAATAGCGATATTTAAGCCAGCGATACGAAATATTTTAGTTGCATCAATAAACTGTGAAAGTAAATGCATCTCCTTTTTATTCAATTCCCGGTTCAGGCTTGCTGCGATAAGGCTTAAATTAGCACCTTTAGAAAACAGGTAGCTTACCATATCAATATCTTTTTTTGTCGTAGTCGCAAAAGTCAAAGATCCGGTATCTTCATAAATTCCCAGGGCAAATATAGTCGCCTCAAGCTGGCTTATCTGGATCTTTCTCTTTTTAATTATTTCAAGCAGAATTGTTACTGTAGCACCTCTTCTATGGTATATATCCTTATGCGCCTTCAGATCACTTTTGCCTCTGGGATGATGATCATAGCAATGCAGCACAAGCCCGGGATTTTTGATGAACTCACCTGCTTTTCCAATTCTGTTTTTAAGTCTTGTATCTACAAGTATCAGGCGACGCATTTTTTTAAAATCCACATACCTTTCGCTCTCAGCGTGGATACATTCCTGCAGCAGAGATAAAAAATTACGCACGCTGCGTTCTTTGGATGAGGGCAGAATGACCTTTGCCTTTGGATAGAGTTTTGAAGCGGCAAGCAAGCTACCCAATGCGTCAAAATCCGCATTATTATGTGTTACGATCACGTCCATAATCTACCCCAAAGTAAAAAGTAAAAAGATAAAAGTTATAAGTTGAAATAAAAATGTTCTATACAATCTGATATTTACAATCTCAGGAAATGAGCAGCTGTTTTGTCCCAGAATAGTTTGCACTGTTTTATGTTACTTGCGGTTGCTAACAGTTACAAATAGTTACTACTGGTTATTTTTTACTTCAGGCTTTTACTATCAGCCATCGACCATTAGCCATTAGCTAGATTGCTTTTCCAGCTTTTAACCGTTACCGTAGCCTTTTTCGACGATACGGGCATCGCAACCGCTTACCTTTTTGCTCGCTACTTTTTACAGCTATCGGCCATTAGCTTATTCTCTTTTTACTTTTCATTTGTAATTCACATGTGCCCTGTAGGTATAACTAGTAATTAGTAATTCCTGCCCTTGGGCAGGCTTGGCGCCCCCTGGAAGAATCGAACTTCCATCTCAGGCTCCGGAGGCCAGTGCTTTATCCGTTAAGCTAAGGGGGCAGTGTGTGAAAATTAACCTATTGAAAGCAATGAACTTATTTAGCTCTCGATAGTATTTAACTCTAAAACTTGAAAAGTGTCAAGACAGCGGATGGAATTTTTTATGAATTGATTTAAGCCTAAAAAAATCTCCTCGAACGTTTTACCTTCAAGAAGATTATATCAACTATACATTTTTACTGTCAATTAATTAGAACCGCCCCCTTTTTCCCCTAATTATTATATCTTTTTTCTAAGTTATCCCCTTTTGAAATATACGTTAAATTTTCTTTGGTTTATGAACGAAGATGAAGACAGGATGTCGAAACGCCGTAAAGCAGGACTGCTTTTTCGGCGGCGAAGTCACAGTGATTAAATCATTAGAAAATTGCGGAGATTTCTCTGGGGCGGGTTTTAAAATAAGACCGTAATCTACAGATTTTTTTTGAGGTAAGTTACATGGTCGAATTTATCCCGCATGCTTTTAGTCAGGGCCTTTGCTTCGTTTCCTTTTGACAACAAAAGGAAACGAAGGCTGGGTGACACAACATCTGGGGCAGGCATCGCCCCTTATTCAATCAGCTTCTAATTTCGAAGTTTAAATCCTTATCCACTTGAACCGTAACATTATTCTGAAGCAAAAAGTATCAAGGCAAGGGATGGAATTTTTTATGAATTGATTTAAGCCTATCTTTATTCATATGGGTATATATCTGAGTTGTGGCAATATTGCTATGGCCAAGCAGCTCCTGAACAATACGCAGATCCGCCCCTTTTTCCAGCAAATGAGTAGCAAATGAATGACGCAAAGTATGCGGAGAAATTCGTTTGGAAATATTAGCTAAAATCGCATACTGCTTAATAAGCTTCCATATCCTTCTGCGGTTAAGTTTCATCCCGAACTTAGAAACAAAAAGATGGTTAGATACCTTATTCTTAAGCAGCTTTCCCCTGGCTTTTTCTAAATATTCCACAATAGCTGACTGTGCATACCCGCCCATTGGGATAATTCTTTCTTTCTCGCCTTTACCAAAACAACGAATAACTCCCAGTTTTAGATCTATATCTTTAAGATTCAGATCAACCAGCTCAGAAACACGCATACCTGTAGCATAGAGCAATTCAAATATTGCCAGATCACGCAAATCTTTTTTTTCTGGCCCTCTGATTACAGCCAAAAGGCTTTCCACTTCCCCAATAGAAAGAACATCCGGCAGATAGCGCCACAGGCGCGGGGATTCTAAAAGCTCAGCCGGGTCTTTTTTTACATATTTCTGGCTCACAAGATATCTGTAGAAAACCTTCAGGACCACTATATTTCGCGATATCGAACTTGATTTTAATTTTTTTTCTTTAAGATCGCATATAAAATCAACAAAATTAACCCGGGTGGGATTCAATAAGTCTGTGATCTGATTATCTTCGCTATATTGCGAAAACTTGTTCAGATCTCGCCGATAGGAAGATATTGTATTGACAGAAAGGCCGCGTTCTAATGACAAATAATCAATAAATTCATCAATATAGCGTTCAAGTTTCATTTTTAATTAGATATTTCATGATTTTTTTCATATCATCCCAAACAAGCTTTTTATCATGGGGACTTCTTAAAAGATATGCCGGGTGAAAAGTAGGCATAAGTTTAATTCCATTAAAATCATAGAAATTCCCTCTAAGCCTTGAAATCGGATTTGTAACATTCAGCATGGTATGCGCGGCAAATTTACCAAGGGTACAAATTACTTTGGGCTTTATTATCTCAACCAGCTGCATTAAATAAGGCTTACAGGATACTACCTCTTCTGGTGATGGATTGCGGTTTCCCGGAGGATGGCAACGCAATACATTAGTAATAAATACATCTTTGCGCTCTAATTTCATTGCCGCTATGATCTTACTTAACAGCTGACCGGCCGCACCGATGAAAGGAATTCCGGCTAAATCCTCATCCCTTCCTGGAGCTTCACCCACAAACATAATCTCTGCACTTAGGCTTCCATCGCCAAAAACAAGCTTATTCCTAGTCTTATATAACGCGCACCGCTGGCATTTTTCTGCTTTGGCCAGAAGCATGTCAAATGCCTCTTGTTTAGATACCACCGCAGCAACCGATTCAGTACTGGAAAAAGGAATGCCTTCCGGAGAAAAATATTCCTCAAACTCAAGACGAAGTCTGAGACACTCAAGATTGTGTTTTAGCTCTTGGGCGATAAGTTTTCCTTGACCCATTGATATATCCCCTCTGCTGCTTTTGGTTTTGCTAGTTTTAAAGCATTATCCCTCATTTGCTTTAAAACCCGGCCATCACCTTCAAGCATTTTTTCTACCTCTTGAGTTACCTGGCTGACATCAGAGAGCCTTATTCCTATATTAGCGTCCTCAATAATCTCTGCGTTCCTCATTTCCTGTCCGGGAATAGAACGAATAATAATCATCGGCAGGCCCTTTACCAGAGACTCAGACACCGTCAGGCCTCCGGATTTTGAAATTATAATATCAGAGGCCTCCATACATTCCTCCATATTATTCACGTACCCGAAAACCTTGATCTTCTTTTTAAAAGCAGCTTCTTTGAAATAATTAAGCATCTGGGCATTCTTGCCGCAAATCACAAGCATTTGCATTTCAGATGGGCTATCATCTAAAAACTGGGCTATTTTTTTAATCGGCCCTACGCCAAATCCTCCACTGGTAATTAAAACCGTGAATTTATCTGCGTCCAGCCCTAATTTTTCACGCATCTCTTTTCGAGATATCTGCTTAGAAAATTTTTCTTCCACAGGTATGCCGATAACTATAATTTTCTCCTGCGCCACTCCTTTTGAAATAAGTTCAGTTTTAGTCATCTCACTTGCGACAAAATAGAAATCCGTGCCATCATTTATCCAAAATTGATGTACCCCAAAATCAGTTACTCCGCACAGGACAAGGCCTTTAAATCTACCACTGCACTTTAAATGCGACATTAACTCCGCAGAGAGAAAATGCTCGCATATCACTGCATCCGGCGCTTCCTCTAATACATACTTGATCAGCGGTTTACTTTGCAAGGCATTAAAAAAATGACGCATTGAATTAATGAATGGTTTTAGCGGGCCATAGTTGAGCAGATGAAATATCCATCCCCAAAGAAAGGGGGTATATCTTACCAAAAATATATATACAGCCGGATAGGCCTTTTTAAAAAAACCATTTGTATAATCCAGTACATCTATCTTTTTTATCTGATCGCTATCATTGCCATGGACCAGAAATGCTTGATGCAGAGCCTGAGCAGCTTTAAGATGACCGGCACCGGCAGTTGCGTGGATAATCAAAATCTTCAAAATATCACCCCTTTTTTTTACAATCAAGCTTAGCTTTATATATTTTTCAAATTAGATTTAACTGTTTTTCTTTAGATCAAGTTTGGGGGCAAGAAGTTCTTTAGGCATAAGAACTCCGCCAGAAATGATTATCTTAAAGGCGTCCTCAATGCTTATATCAAGTACCGTAACGTCCCTTTTGGGCAAAATAACAAAAAACCCGGTTATGGGATTCGGCGCAGAAGAGATATAAACACAAACAGTCTCCATATCCGTTCCGGCAATGCTTTCTGATTTGAATTCATTTGTAATAAAGCCTAAAGTAAAAACATCTTTTCGGGGATACTCAAACAAAACAACCTTTTTAAAATTAACCTTTTCTTCAGAAAACAGAAATTTAACAAGCTGCTTTATCGAAGGATAGATTTGATAAACAAAGGGAATACGCAAAAAAACACGCTCAAAAAATGGCATTATTTTTTTTACAAAAACATTAGTTGCCAGAATACCTGTAAAGAAAATTATAATTATTATAGCGACAAGCCCCAACCCAAAAAAGGACATTCCGTATGTAGTTTCAATATACGGCCTGATAAAACGCCCCAGCAAGTTATCAAGAAATCTTACAGTAATAGAAAGGATGTTAATAGTGAGGAATAAAGGCAAAAGAACAACAATACCAGCTATCAAGTATCTGCGAATTTTGGTTTTTATAGTCATGTGATCATCCTATTGTTAATCCGCTGAAGCCCAAAAAGGCCAGGGACATCAAGCCTGCGATAATAAAAGCAATAGGCGCTCCCTTAAAAGGTGCCGGTATTTTTGCCATTTCTAACTTCACTCTAATACTGGTCATCAATATAAGCGCCAGGGCAAAACCAAGGCCAGCGCTGAATCCCTGGATTACGCTTTCAATAAAATTCAACTTTCCCTGCACATTCAAAAGTGTAACAAAAAGAACTACACAGTTGCAGGTAATCAGAGGCAGATATATGCCCAATGCTTTGTACAATATCGGATTGAACTTACGAACAAAAATTTCAACAAGCTGAACAAAACAAGCAATAATTAAAATAAATGATATTATATTCAGGTATTCCAGGCCAAAAGGCACTAAAACAAAATTATAAATAGGCCAGGTTATTATTGATGACATGGTCACCACAAAAGTCATGGAAATCCCCATACCTACAGCTATATCAAGTTTTTTAGATATCCCGACAAACGGACATAATCCTAAAAAACGAGACAGAACGAAATTATTAACAAAAATAGCTGATACAATAATACCAAATATTTTTATAAAATTTATTTCCACGCATTTCCCTCTTATTATTTTTTCTCAACTGCAATATTAGCGATATTTTTTGTTTTATCTGCATTAATAAAATTCAAGGCAGCCATAATTACACCAATTGTTAAAAAGGCTCCCGGCGGCAGAATCATTACCAGCATCGGATTAAATGAAGCACCAAACAAAGGAAATCCTAACAATGTTCCCCCTCCTAATATCTCGCGTATAGCCCCGATACCGCCAGCCGCCAAGGTGAATCCAATACCCATACCCAGGGCATCGGCGATAGACATGCTCACAGTATTTTTGCTGGCAAAGGCCTCTGCCCTGCCCAGGATAATACAGTTTACAACCATAATATCCACAAAAAGCCCGAGTTCCGCGTATAGCAAAGGCACATAGGCCTGTAAAAGCAATTTAACAATTGTCACAAAAGTCGCGATTACCAGAATATAACAGGGGATGCGTACCTCTGTCGGTACAAAATCCTTAATAAGCGAGACAATCGTATTTGATCCAAGCAGAACAAAGGTTGCGGCAAGACCAATGGCAATTCCATTTTTAGCAGTCACCGTAACCGCAAGAGTAGGACATAATCCAAGCATTAATCTAAAAACCGGATTCTCAAAACAAACCCCGCTCATTATACAATCTTTAAGACAGGCCAGCTTTTTATTCATAATAATCCTTTTATTTTTTCTCCCAGGCATACATCAGCGGACTGGCAATAAAAACCGTTGAATAAACACCGCTAAACATGCCGATTATCAATACAAAAGCAAAATTATGCAAAACCCTTCCGCCAAATAGATAAATAGCAAAAGCGATACACAAAGTTGTAACCGATGTCCAGACAGTACGGGCAAGGGTCTGGTTTATACTGATATTTATTACATCCTTAAACGTAGTTTTGCGCATTAAGCGCAAATTTTCCCTGATCCGGTCATAAGTAACAATAGTATCGTTTATAGAATAACCTGCGACTGTCATAAACGCGGTGACTATCAACAAGTCTATCGGTCTATTTGTCAAAGCGCAAAAAGCTATAGCCACAAGAACATCATGGAATACAGATACAACCCCGGCGATGCCATAGGCAAAATCTCTAAATCTTATCCATATATATATACATATACATAACAATGCCAGAGAAAAAGCCTTTAGCGCGTTCTTTTTAAGCAATTTTCCCACAACAGGCCCAACGCTTTCCACGCTCAAGACTTCTGCCTTATTATCAGGGAACATCGTAGCAAATGTATCAATTATTTCATCAGCCTTATCTTCTACCGTCCTGATCAGTACAATTTCCGGCTTTTTTCTATCCTGTTGGATCAAAGCATCTGCCAGGCCAATATCTGCCATAGCCATGCGCAGTCTGTCTATTTCTACAGGACGTTCAAACTGGAATTCCTGCAGAGAACCGCCGGCAAAATCAATTCCGTAGTTATCTGCGCCTCTTTGTGAGAAGAAAAACAAGCCGGATACTATAACCACAACTGACAGCGTATAACAAATCCTACGCACTTTTATGAAATCTATTTTAGTCTCAGGGATCAGCTGCATCATCTTAAGCGGCAGATCTTTCCATTTCAAAGTGATCAAGTCAATAAGCAGACGAGTAACTACTATCGCCGTGAACATACTTGCCAACAAACCAATTATCAATGTAAGCCCAAAACCTCTGATCGGGCCTGAGCCCAGCCAGACCAGTAAAATAGCGGCAATGATTGTTGTAATATTGGAATCCAAAATCGCCGGAAAAGCACGTCCATACCCATTATTAATCGCTGTTCGCGTTGATTTTCCCAATCTTAATTCTTCTCTAATCCGCTCGTTGATCAAAACATTCGCATCAACCGCCATACCTATAGTCAGTCCAATACCAGCAATCCCAGGCAAAGTCAAAGGCCGTTTCATTATTACAACTACAGCAAGCACCAGCAGAACATTGAAAAGCAAGGCAACATTTGCAAGAACTCCTCCCACAAAATAATAAACCGCCATAAATATTATGACCGCAAGGCCTCCAAAAAGTGTGGCCTTAACTCCGCTGTTTATAGAGTCCTGTCCAAGCAAAGGGCCCACCGTACGCTCTTCACCGAAAGTTATCGGTGCCGGCAAGGCACCTGTACGCAATACAGTAGAAAGATCCTTTGCTTCATCTGAGCTGAAGCTTCCGGTAATTTCCGCATTACCGCCAGAAATTCGCTCTCTAATCATCGGCGCCGAATACACCTCATTATCAAGAACAATCGCAAGTCTTCTGTTTACATTTGCTCCGGTTATATTAGAAAATTTTGTTGCCCCTTTGCCTGTAAATTCTAGTTTTACGCTTGGGCGTCCGTATTGGTCCCGGCCCACCATAGCATTTGCCAGGCTGTCTCCGGTCATTACCGAAGTTGCCTCAAGCAGCAGGTCTTTATCATCTTCATCCTTTGATAAAACATAACCAGCTGGAACATCACCATCCAAGGCAGCTCTAAGCATATCCGCTTCGTCATTAACTATCCTGAACTCAAGCTGAGCGGTTTTCCCAATAAGCGCACGCGCTCTTTTTCTGTCCGTAACTCCCGGCAGCTGCACAATTATACTATTGGCTCCCTGACGGGTTATTGAAGGTTCTTTGACCCCGAACTGATCTACTCTTTTACGAATGATTTCAATAGTTCTATCTACAATATCTGAACGAACATCATCTTTAATATTTTCAGGCAACTTACTCATATCCACATGCAAGGTCAAAAATACTCCGCCCTGCAAATCAAGTCCGAGCTTAATCTTATCCTGAATCGGATAAATAACCCAAACGCAAAAAACAACCAATGCGCTTATTAACAAAAATTTCATCTTCAAATTCTTCGGCATGCTTTTCCTCCTACAATCTTTTCCCTTTACAATAATCCTTTATGATTGTCTAGATTTTCTAATTAAAGTTATCGAACTTTTATCAAACTCAATTTTTACATTATCATCAACCTTTAAAACCACACTTGTATCCTTAACATTAACAACAGTAGCATAAATTCCCCCAACCGTAACGACCTCATCATTTTTCTTGATCGAGCCGATCATCGCCTGTTTTTCCTTTTGCTGTTTCTGCTGCGGCTTTATAAGAAAAAAATAAAATACCAAAAAGATTATTAAATACATAGGCAGTAAGATCATAAAACTACCCTGACTCTGAGGCGTTGTACTGCTGGCAGCCCCCTGTGCGTACGCTAAAGTTTCAAAATTCATTTTTCCTCCTCTTATTAAAGTAAAAAGTTATTTTTTTATATTTAAACGTCATTAGTATATAATATTTTAGGAAAATATTCCACCCTTTTGTTATAATTGGACTTTTTTTATAGAGATATTCCCCTTGGGTTAGCTTACTATAACTCCCCCGCCAGTATTTCGCCTACTCTATCGGCAATAATCTCATAACCAATCCTGGTGCAATGCCCATCAGGCAAAAAGTGGACAGAAAAATTATCCGGAGTTATACGTGATTTAAACGCCTGATTTAAATCTATGAAGGTAACCTCTTTATCCTTGGCCGTCTGCTTCACTCTTTCATAAGTAGTAAGCGGATAACTCAGGAAAAACAGTTTCACTTTCCTTGTTTTGGCTATATGGCAAATTTGCTTTAAACAATTTAAAGCGATGGCATTGATTTTTTCTGATCTTCTCAGGGCAAATGCCTGACCATCAGATCCCATATCATTAAAAAGCCTCGCGTAGTTTTTATCTTCCTTTAATATTCTCTCGACTTTTTCATTATATCTTTGTTCCTTTATATAAATTGCAAGAGCTATATTTGGATTTTCAATGCTCGGTGAAACATCCTCTCGATTGCGCTTGTTATTTTTGCCTTCTGGCTGATCATCTCCAAAATAACACGCATAATTTAACATCTCAATCGATTCTTTTTCTTGAGCCTTATTTTTTTTATTGGATATTCCTTTAAGATAACCCCGCTTATTTTCAAATACATTATCGATTAACACATATAATTCATTTTCCGCATCTGATATGCTAAATTTTTTAGATAAAACATTATTTTCAGAAAGACCCCAACTTTCCATATATTGATCAGCTTCCTGGTTTGCAAAATCAAGTTTTAATACCAAATCATAATATTTTCTGACCTGATCATAATCCAGAACCCTTTTATATTGTCTTGCCAAACGCAGATTAATATCAACGTTTTTCGGAAATTTATTTGCCAAATAATTATAAAATCTTATCGCATGTTCGGGGGAATTCCAGGCAATAAACAACTCATCAAGCTCTTCCCAAACTTTGGCATTAAATCCATACAAGTGAATGGTCTTAGCAAAAAGCAATAAATTATCCTCAAAAACATTTACCAATCTGCATACCTTTGAAAGAGCGATCATTTCATTGCCAAATTCCTCATCATCCCCGAGCTTTTCTTTATTAAAAAAAACTGTGCGGATATAAGCCCTGAATTTTTCCCTACTATTATCAAATAGTTCACCTTGCAAGGCACTCTTAGAATCCTTCAGAACCTGGGTGTAATACCGTAATAATTCTTCACTAACAAGTTCTCCATCAGGATTGATCCTTAGCGCAAAATCATAATAAAGCTTTGCCTCATCAAACCTATTCAAATCCCGGCACTCATTACCCAGCTTTATGGATTGGGTATAATAAGAATTATTTAATAAGCTATTATTTTCAATAAGACTCAGCGTTTCTGCGATCTTCTCTTTCTTCAGTTTATAGCTTAACACCGTTAATGCTTTTTTGTGATATCTCAACAATTCTTTTTTAATGCCAACATCATCAGGATTGATTTTTAAAGCACAATCATAGTAGAGCTTTGCCTGATCAAACATGTTCTTGTCCCTAAACTCATTTCCCAGCATTAAAGCCTGGTAATAATACGCATTGTTCAATCCGCCGTTTTCTTCAATAAGTCTTAGTATTTCACGCAGCCTTTTTTTTTCAATCTGAGCTACAAAGGTATTGGAATCCTGAGTCGTATTAAAAGAAGATGCTAATATCTTAATCATCCGGCTTAGACGTAAAGAAGAAATAACAGCAAATAACCTATCCTTTATGGATTTAGGATCAGAGAAAAAACCCTCAAAATTCCATTCATCATTTGTCCCGATCATTATTAAAACAACATCAGGACTGTAATTATCCAAAATCTCTGAAAAACTGCCTGCCAGTATAGGCGTGTTTATCCCCGGCATTCCGCTATTGATCACCTCTATAGCGCCATTGCCAAATTTTTCTTCCAGCTTTGTTTGCAATTGAGCCGGATAAGCATCACAGCGTTTGACTCCCAGCCCGTAAGTGTAAGAATCTCCGATACACAGAATTTTTGATTTACTCTCAATGCCGAATATTTTTTTACTTAAGTTGCTTTGAGCTACCCAGGCAGCCAAATGCAAAGATGCCTCCAAGACAACAAGGGAAATGATAATGCCAAACATTATGAGTAGTATTTTTTTTAATTTCATAATCTTTTAAAATTGCATTTTATCATATAAGACCGTCAATCTGAATTATGCTGATTGTACTTTTGCAAAAAATCAGCTTTAAATTCATTGAACTCATCAGCGGCAATAGCAACGCGTACCTGTTTAATAAGATTTAGATAAAAATGCACATTATGTAAAGAAAGAAGCTGCGGCCCCAGCATTTCCTTGGCATAAAACAGATGTCTTACATAAGCTCTGGTAAAATTTTTACATAAGTAGCAAGAACATTGCGGGTCTACAGGACTCAGGTCCTGGGTAAAGCAGGCATTACGCAGATTTAATTTACCTGTACTTGTAAAAGCATTCGCCGTACGCCCATAACGTGTAGGGATTATACAGTCAAACATATCTGCACCGTGTCCGATACTCTCAAGTATATCCTCAGGTGTTCCCATTCCCATGATATATTTTGGCTTAGAGTCAGGCAAAAGCGGCAGCGTATACTTGACAATCTTATAGATAAGCTCTGCAGGCTCCCCCACGCTTACGCCGCCGATGGCATAGCCGTCAAAATCCATATTAACCAGCTCTCTTGCACATATAGAGCGCAGTTCTTCATACGTACTACCCTGAACAATCGCAAATACTTTATTGCCGCTTTTTAGATTAAATTGTCTGCTAATATCTGCCCACTTAAGAGTACGTTCCATGGCAATCCGAGCATCTTCATAAACGCAAGGATACGAGGCGCATTCATCAAGCACCATACAGATATCACTTCCCAAAATATCCTGAATTTCAAGACATTCCCTTGGGCCAATAAAATGCGTAGAGCCGTCAATATGGGATTGGAATTTCACGCCTTTATCCGAAATTTTTCTTAAAATCGATAAACTAAATACCTGATACCCGCCGCTGTCAGTAAGTATCGGCCCATGCCAGTTCATAAACTTATGCAGGCCTCCGGCCTTTTTTATCAAATCAGTCCCAGGCCTTAAATATAAATGATAGGCATTGCCGAGAATAATTTCTGTACCCATTTCCTCTAAAGCAGCAGGAGATATAGCCTTTACCGAGCCTTGCGTTCCTACAGGCATAAAAACAGGTGTTTGGATTATCCCACGCTTGGTTTGCAATAGCCCCACTCTGGCCTTTGAATTTTTATCATTATGTACTATTTTAAAGCTCATGTATTTGTTTACCTCATCTTTTGTATTGTGTATCGCGTATTGAGTATTGCGTTAAAAATTTGCACTAAATATTTAAATCTATTTTTCACTCCTAAACTATTTTTATTAATTTTATCCAGGGATGGTCATGACCACCCTCTTTAGATTCTAACCGCTGACGTTTTTATGCTTTTTTTTACTTTTACTTTTTTACTTTTAACTTGTAACTTGTAATTCATAACTCGTAACTATTTCTTATCTTTTACACTTCCTGTACGCCACGCTTTGTGGCGAGGACAGTTTTTTAGCACCCACATCGTAAAGCTTTGAAGGAATTAAAATAATTTTAAAACGCCTCTCATAATTTTAGATAAATTTGGTCTGAATTTACGGGCCACCCGTAAGGGTGCGATGAATGTTTGATCCCGCTTCCTTTGGGCGGGAGAGTTTTCAGAGCACCGTAAATTTAAGGCTGATTTATCGCTTTCGATATTTTTCTATCGGAAAAAATCATGTAAAGTGTAAAATCATTTTGAGCCCTTACTACCACGTACCTCTCATCGCTTAGGAACTCTTTACTCCTTATTTTCTGTTAACCTTTTTCAGGATAACACACGCAAGCCATCAGCCATCGACTATTAGCCATTAGCTTATTCTCTTTTAACTTTTTACTTTTAACTTGCGATCTCAATCGCTAACCCGCAATTTACAACTTATTTCTTGCTACTCGCTTCTTGCTTCTCGCTACTTCATATAATAAGCATTGCATCCCCATAGCTAAAGAACCGGTATTTAGCCTCAACCGCCTTTGCATATGCATCAAGCATCAGCTCTCTTGAGGCAAAGGCAGATACGAGCATAAGCAGGGTAGTTTTCGGTAAGTGAAAGTTAGTAAGCAGCATATCAACAGCCTTAAACTCATAATGCGGGTAAACAAACAAATCTGTCTGCCCTTTTCTAGGCTTTATTGAAAACCCTTTATCATTTTCGGCACATGTTTCCAGAACCCGGGCGACAGTAGTTCCTACAGCACAGATCCTGCCGCCATTTTGTTTCACCTCTTCAATTTCTAAAGCAGCATTTTTACTTAATTCAAAATACTCCTTATGCATTTTATGCTCAGTAACATTATCTACTTTAACAGGCAAAAAAGTCCCAAGCCCCACATGCAGAGTGAGATTGATTATCCTCACCTTATTATCTTTAATAGCGTCAATTGTCGCTTGGGTAAAATGCAGGCCGGCTGTAGGTGCTGCAATCGCCCCGGGGTTTTTAGCATATATTGTTTGGTATCTTGCGCTGTCTCTAGAGGCAACTTCTCTCTTTATATAAGGAGGCAATGGCATCACGCCGATCTCATCCAAAACAATCTCCATATCCTCTTCAAGCGTAAATTCAATCAATTTCATTCCCTGGCTCACAGCCTCTTCTGCCGCACAAACAACAGCCTGATATTTATTATCAGCAAAGCTGATTATTACATCAGGCTTAAGTTTTTTACTGGGCTTTGCCAATACAAAATAGCGATTTTTTTTTATCCTTTCCACCAGCAGTATATCAATTGCTCTGTCCTTTATATAACCTCTTAGGCGGACAGGCTTTACTTTGGTGTCATTTAAAACCAGGGCATCACCGGACCTAAACATTGCAGCAATATCCTTAAAGTGTGCATTACTGATACGGCCTGTCTTTCGCTCTACAATTAAAAGCCGTGAATCATCACGGCATTTAGCAGGAAACTGCGCAATCAATTCCTGCGGAAGATGGTAATCAAAATCAGATATTTTCACTTTTTTAAAAAATCCCAAAACCTTTCTCTTTTAATTATTTGACACACTTATAAATGTCACTTCCCTGCCTTAGCCTTTAACCTATCCTCAAGGCTGTATTTGCATCCGCAGTATTTCTGGCGATACATTTGCTCTTGCCTGGATATCTTCACTGCTTCCTGGTATCCCTCGCTGAAATCATAATAAAAAAAGCTGATTCCGCTCTCTTGTGCCGCCTTTTCTCCCAGGCGTTTTATGGCCTGTTTATCCTGGTATGGACTGACCAGCAAGGTCGTAGAAAAAGCCTCAACATTAATACTCTTTGCATACTCAGCTGTTTTTTTTAGCCTCAGATACCAGCAATTCATGCAGCGCTGCGGTGCTTCAAGATTATCTTTAACAGCATCATTGAATTGCTCTTCATTGTAACCTTCAGAAAAATATATATCGCAATCAACCTGTTTAGAATATTCCCTTACATATTTCTCCCGAATAACATACTCATCATGCGGATATATATTGGGATTATAGAAAAAACCCTCAACATCATAATTCAATTCCCTTAATTTCTTAAGCGGATAGATCTCACAAGGAGCACAGCATATATGTAATAGTATTCTGCTAGAGCGCATTATTCAAATATCTCCTTTTGGTTGTCCTTGGTCCTTTTGCGGCCGAGATGATTATAGGCAAGGTCTGTTGCTTGACGCCCCCGGGATGTTCTCTTAAGCAGTGCCATTTTTAACAGATAAGGCTCTACCACATCAACTATCGTATCGCTTTCCTCATTTAGTGTAGCCGCAAGCGATTCTATGCCCACAGGCCCTCCCTCATAAGCATCTATTATTACCCCCAGCACTCTGCGGTCAATTTCATCAAGGCCAAGGTCATCGACCCCCTGCAGATCCAGGGCAATATCCGTAATTTCAGCATTGACCTTTCCGCCTGCCTTAACCTCACTATAATCTCTAACCCTACGCAAAAGACGATTAGCCACACGCGGAGTTCCGCGGGATCTTTTAGCTATAAGTTCAGCGCTTTTATTATCAAGTTCAAGCCCCAATTTCTCGGCTGATTTTTTTACAATATTCACCAGCTCCTGCCAGGGGTAAAAATCAATATGGTAATACATTCCAAAGCGGCTGCGCAAAGGAGCGCTAAGCAGTCCTGAACGGGTTGTCGCCCCGATAAGCGTAAAAGGTTTTAAATTAAACTGTATTGTTTTGGCATAAGGCCCCTTATCAATAACAAAATCAATCTTATGGTCTTCCATTGCCGGATAAAGAAATTCTTCAACTATCTTTGATAGCCTGTGGATTTCATCAATAAAAAGTATATCCCCGTGCTCCAGATTGGTAAGAATACCGATGAGATCACCGGCCCTTTCTATGGCCGGGCCTGAGGTTGTCGTTATCTTTGTTCCCATTTCATGCGCCACAATATGCGCAAGTGTCGTCTTTCCCAGTCCGGGCGGGCCAGAAAGCATCAAATGCTCAAGCGGTTCCTTCCTTGATTTTGCCGCCTGAATCCCTATCTGGAGATTTTCTTTAAGCTTGATCTGGCCGATAAAATCGCTGAATTTCAAAGGACGCAGCGATAGATTGAGCACCAGATCATCCTCTGTCTCCTGCTGCATAAGCACAGGTTCTCTGTGCATCTTGGGATCCTTATTGATTTGATCTTTGTTTGTATACTTCATTTAATAGCTCTTCCGAATTTTTAACATCTGGATTTCTCATCAGGGCATTCTTGATCATTTTTTCTGCCTCAGATTTTTTATACTGCAGCTGTAAAAGCACAGCTACTGCTTCCTGCTCTAAATCACCTGCGCCTGATTTCTGCTTCACTTCAAGCACAATCCCCTGGATAAGACCGAATTTTCCTACTTTGCCCTGTAATTTAGCAACTATTTCCCTTGCTCTTTGGGTGCCTATTCCAGGCAATGACTTTAGATATGCGATATCGCCGGCATCAATTGCTCTGGCTATAACCGGTATCGGTTCAGCTATTGCCTTTACCGCGGCCTTAGGTCCGATGCCGGATACCGTAATAAATCTTTCAAAAAATTCCTTCTCCACCTCATTTAGGAATCCAATCAGAGTCGGAATACTTTTATTCTGATCTGTCTGATGATAATGAAAAGTAACAAATTCACAATCGGTTTCATCTTGAGCAATACACTTCATTACCCCATGTGGGATAAAAACCTCATATCCGAATCCGCCGACTTCCACCAGCAATGAATTTTCTCTTCTTTGGATAATTTTACCTTTAATTCTGCAGATCATATTTTCCTGTAAATAAAATTAATATGGGTTAAAGCCAAAGCCAGCGCATCTGCAACATCATGCGGCTGAGGCAAAGTTTTAAGTCCAAGTGTTTCTTTAACAACTTCCTGCATCTGTGATTTAGTAGCTGTTCCGGCCCCAGTTACCGCTTTCTTCACTTTTTTGGGTGCATAGCCGGCAACAGTAAGTTTATGCTGAGCTCCAACAAGACAAATAACTCCCCGCGCATGCGCCATGAGTATAGCTGTCTTAGGATTTTTATAATGAGAATAAAGTTCTTCTATAACCATTATATCAGGCCGGCAGACTTCAAGCACCTGTATAAGTCCATTATATATCTTATTTAACCTATTTGTGAATTTATCTTTCGTGGATGTCCTGATAACCCCGGCTTCGATAAGCTTAAGGCGGCCGTCACGTCCCCGCACAGATATACAAGAATGATGTTTATTGAATTCTATAACACCGTATCCTACGCACTGCAACCCAGGGTCAACTCCTAAAACTCGCATATATAACCTTTAAACTTCCAATTCAGATAATATATCATCCGGAATATCAAAATTGGCATAAACATTCTGGACATCATCATTATCTTCTAATGCATTGATAAGACCGAGAATCTGCTGGGCAACTCCCTTTTCTGTTATTTTCACAGTAGAGTCAGGAACCATAGTTACTTCAGCCAAGGAGATCTCAATACCACTGCCTTCAATTGCTTTTTTTACCGCTTCAAATCCCTTCGGCTGTGTACTTATTTCATAGATATCATCCTCTGTCTGCATATCCTCAGCCCCGTTTTCCAGAATGATATTCATCAGCTTGTCCTCTTCACTTTTTTCCTTGGCAACGATTATCATTCCTTTTTGCTTAAACTGCCAGGCAACAGAACCAGCCCCGGCCATATTCCCGTTTTTCTTGGTAAAGATACTGCGTACTTCAGCCGCGGCCCTGTTCTTATTATCAGTCAGCACATCCACCAGAACCGCTACCCCGCTCGGGCCATAGCCCTCATATACCATAGATTCATAAATAACACCAGGCAATTCGCCAGTACCCTTTTTTATTGCCTTTTCAATATTATCTTTAGGCATATTAGCGTCTTTTGCCTTCTGAATAGCCAGCCTCAAACGCGGATTAGCATCCGGGTCGCCGCCGCCACCTTCACGCGCTCCAACAGTCAATTCCTTGTTCAGCTTTGTAAACAGCTTGCCCCGTTTTGAATCCGTAGCTGCCTTTTTATGTTTAATACTAGCCCATTTTGAATGTCCTGACATAAGATCATCACTCCTATTTTAAACGATTATATTTGTATTGAGTATCGCGTCTTGACAACTAATTCATTACAGTCTGAGAACTCTTCGCTTTTTCGTCCTTCGTCCTAGTAATCCCGCCGTATTCTGGCGAGAGAATGATCATCCTTCGTCACTCGGGTTTTCACTAAATACTATATAATTAAGTTGGATTGTATTTTACAATCTTAGTTTCAAATGTCTCTAAACTCTCTTTACCTTTAAAACTCCAGCGTACAGTCAATTTAATATCTTTTGTATTTGATATCCCTGGGGCACTGACCACGATACTGTATGAGAAGCCCCCATAGTCAGTGTCATCTAAATATAAGCCGCCGGTATCATAGGCATCAGCAGCTGTTATATCGTCAAAGCTTGCTGCTCTAATTTCCTCAATATGCTTTTTAGCTATTAAAGCAGATATTGTCAAATCCGCTGCTTTTTTTGAAGCATCCAGGGCAACCGGTAAATAACCCATAACAGCAACCAAGCCAACACCTAAAATCGTTAGGGCAATCAGTATCTCAATTAAGGTAAATCCCCTTAGAGATTTTGGGACTCTAACAATATTATACAATAACGGTATTTTCAAACCAACTTCGCCTTTATTAGATATCTTCCCCCAATGATTAGAATCCTTAGCCTTCTCTAATGGGGTAAAAACTCTTTTTTTATACATCGCTAATTTTTATCTTAACAGATCAAGATACCTTAATGAACCTCTTCTTTTTCCACAACCTTTGACTGGCTGATAATTTTTTCAGTCTGCTTACTCGGCACTTCCTCATAATGCGAAAAGCTCATTGAATAAGATCCACGCCCCTGAGTCATAGAACGCAAATCAGTTGCATAGCGCAGCATTTCAGAAAGCGGTACCTGTGCCTTTACCATTTCATTTTTCCCGAGCTGTTCCATCCCCTGAACTCTTCCCCTTCGCGAGCTTAAGTCTCCGTTGATCGCCCCCATATATTCAGGCCCAATAACTACTTCCACATGCATCACTGGTTCAATAAGAACAGGGTTTGCCTCAAGAATCCCCTCTTTTAAAGCCATGCCGGCAGCTATTTGAAAGGCCATATCCGAGGAATCTACATTATGATAAGAGCCGTCATAAAGTGTAACTTGGATATCAACCAGTGGATATCCGGCAATAATGCCTTCAGTCATTTTTTTGCGCACGCCTTTTTCTACAGAGGGAATATATTGTCTAGGTACTGAACCGCCTACAATCTTGTCCACAAATTCAAAATCCCCACCTCTGGGAAGAGGCGCAATCTCAAGCCAGACATCGCCATACTGCCCGCGTCCGCCGGATTGTTTTTTATATTTATGGTGAGCCTTAACTGTTTTCTTTATCGTCTCTTTATAAGCAACTTTCGGGGTTCCTACATCCACCTCAACATGATAACGGCTTTTTAATCTTTCAATGGCAATCTCAAGATGCATATCACCCATGCCGGAAAGAATCAATTCCTTTGTTTGCGGATTCCGGGTTACCCGAATCCCCTTATCCTCAGTAGTCATCTTTGACAAAGCATGAGAAATTTTTTCTTCATCCTGTCTTGTTTTAGGTTTAAGCGAAAAAGAGATCGAGGGTTCCATAGAACGGCCCAATACAAACAATGCCTTGTCCTTGGCTGTACCCATCGAATCACCTGTATGTGTATCCTTTAATTTGGCCACTGCTCCAATATCTCCTGAGGCCACGATATCCACCGGTAGCTGCTCTTTACCCTGCAGCACATAAAGCTGGCCAAAACGCTCGGCTGTGCCGGTTGTAACATTAAAAAAATCTGTATTTGAACTAATGCTTCCGGAAATCACTTTGAATACACTCAGCTGTCCCACATAAGGGTCAGATATTGTTTTAAACACATATCCTGTGAAAGGCTGATCAACTTTAGTAAGCACTTCCTTCGGCTCTTTTGTCTCGGGATCTAGTGCCTCTACCTTTCCCAAAGCAGACGGCGAAGGAAAGTAATTTACAATCTTCTCGATCAATTCCTTTACCCCAAACCCGCCTATAGAATTACCGCAAAAAATCGGGATCACCGCTCTATCTCTAAACGCAATCTTAAAAACCCGGCAGATCTCATCCTGTGATAATTCTTCACCATTAAGATACTTTTCAACCATTACATCATCAGCAACTGCCACGATTTCAATAAATGCCTCGCGAAATTTTTCCGCTTTTGCCTTTTCATCATCAGAGAGCTGATCCCAGCCTGCCTTAGTCAGCAAATTAGCCACTCCCTTAAAGCCAGCTTCTTTTCCTATCGGTAGAAATAGGGGCGTGCACTGTTTCCCGAATTCCTTTCTAATCGACTCAACTGTATTATAAAAATCCGCATTCTCTTTATCAAGTTTACTTATATATATAGCCCTGGGCATTTTTGCCTCATCAAGAATTCCCCATGCCCTTTGCGTCCCCACCTCGATTCCATCAGGCGCTCCAATAACAACTATAGCCACATCTGCCGCAGGAACTGCATTGCGCAGCTCCATGATAAAATCAGCATATCCGGGAGTATCAATAATATTAATTTTCGTCTTGCCAGAAATACAATGCAAGACAGAAGCATTTATAGAGATTTTGTGATTTATCTCTATGGGATCGAAATCGCTGATGGAATTACCCTCATCAACGCGTCCAAGCCGGCTTACCTGTTGGCAATTAAAAAGCATTGCATCTGCTAAAGATGTTTTACCTGCACCACTGTGAGAAACCAATGCAACATTGCGAACAGTACTTTCAGAATATCTTTCCATTCTTGAGACCTCCTTCTGAGTATATAAGTTAGGCAGCAATTCAGTTTAAAACGATCTTGATCTATTTTTTCCCCAGTTCCAGCATTCTTTGCTTTGGATCCACCTTCCATGAGCTTGAGGCGGCAAAAAGAGCCATAAAAACAGTTATAAATATCCAGTCCCTGCCGATAATAATCACTGCCAGGCGCGAGTAATTACCATAAGGCGAGGTGATTTCCTCAAATATCGTAGTCATAAGCAAGGCCAACAGTATAAGCGGCGCGATCACCTTAACCGAAGTATCCCACCACCATTTCTTAAGCTCTAAAACACTATAATGATTAACATGTTCTCTGAGTTTTTTTGCCTTAAAAACCCAACCGACAAGTAAACACTCTAGTATCGCCGCAATGACAATCCCGTAATGTGTAACAAAATGATCTACAATATCAAGCCATAACAATCCGGCTCTGGTAGTAAATATCATTCCCCCCAGAAATCCGAGTACAGACAGCACTGAAACCACGACTTTACGTGTATAATGAAATTTATCGATAATCGCAGATGTTATCCCCTCTAAAATAGATATTCCTGAGGAAAGACCGGCAATAACCAAAATCGCAAAAAATATCAATCCAAATTCACGCGAAAATGCAGGCAGCATACTTATTGCCTTTGGATATACAACAAAAGCAAGTCCTATAGATTCAGTCACAACTTCACTAATAGGCTGGTTTGTCGATTGGGCCATATAACCAAGCACAGAAAAAACTCCCAATCCGGCAAAAACCGAGAACAGGCAGTTGAACATGCAGATAATAAAAGAGTCTTTGACGATCTGGCTTTTTTTAGGCAGATAAGATGCATATGCAAGAATCACGCCAAAGCCAAGGCTTAGCGAAAAAAATATCTGGCTAAACGCATCCATCCAGACTCTGATATCCCTAAGCTTTGAGAACTGTGGCCTAAGATATAAAGAAATTCCGGCTCCGGCACCAGGCAGTCGCATACTCCATATAACAATAGTCGCGCTCAGCACAATCAAAAGCGGCATAAATATCTTATTAGCCCGCTCAAGGCCCTTCTGAACTCCAAAAAAAACAATAAGCCACTGAAAGAACCAAACCAGCATCAGGCTGAAAAGTATCGGAGTTCTAAGATCGCCAATATCAAAAGGGCTGGCACTGGTCATAAGAAATTTTTGAAAGAAGAATGTGTTTGGATCACTAGTCCAGGCGCCGGAAAAAGCAAAGAAGAAATAATTCACACACCAGGAAATAATCACCGCATAATAAAGCAGGATACCCACCATTCCCAATATTACCTGCCACCAGCCGACCCATTCCCATTTTTTGTCAATACTGGCAACTGATGCCGGAGCAGAACCGCGCATTTTATGCCCCAAGGCTATCTCCAGGATCATCAAAGGAATACCAACAATAAATAAGGCAATAAAGTAAGGTAAAAGAAATGCGCCGCCGCCGTTTTTATAACATAAATAGGGGAAACGCCATATATTTCCCAGTCCAACAGCCGAACCTATAGCTGCCAGTAAAAAACCTAAATGGGTTTTCCACTGAGGCCGATGGTGGGTAAAAACATCTTTACTCATGTAAATTCATCTCCGTAAGTTTATATTTGTAGAGATTTTAACCATAGGGATATAGAGTTAAATATAGCAAAAAAACGCAAAAAGGTCAATCCCAGATTTAAAATCAAAAAAACAGCCCAAAAGTGGGAGTGATGAAAAATGGATCATTCTTAATTAAGTTGAATAAATTTCTATAACTCAATAATTTACAAGTTATTAAAACAAATTAAGAATGCCCCATGATTACACAGATTATTAAAAGATTACGGAGATTAATTTATATTAGTATATCTCTGTAATCGGTTTTTTTTATCTCTGAAATCAGGTTCTTTCAATCAACTTAAATAAGAAAGAACCGAAAAAGGTACAAATATAAGACATTTGGGAACGAGCGCAAAGATGTACAAATGTACGTCGCACAAGCGAGTGAGCAAATAACGTAGTAGATGTGCGTTTTGCAACAGCCCCTAGCGGGCAGAAAGAAGTTCCTGGTTCTGGGGAAACCTGTTAAACATTTCGCGGATTATTAGATTATCATTTTGATCTTTTATCTGGGGATTTTGCTCAACCAGGGCAAATGCAGCTTTGCGGGCCTCAAGCAACAACTCCCGATCATTCAGGATATCCGCTATCTTCAACTCAGGCAGACCATGTTGTTTTGTGCCAAAAAATTCACCCGGGCCTCGGATCAAAAGGTCCATCTCAGCGATTTTAAAACCATCTGTAGTACTAGTCATTGCCGAAAGCCGTTTTTTTGCATCTTCTGTTTTCGCCTCTGATAGCAACACGCAATAAGATTGTTTTTTTCCTCTGCCTACCCTGCCTCTTAGCTGATGCAGCTGGCTAAGACCAAATCGTTCTGCATGTTCTATAAGTATAATTGAGGCATTAGGTACATCAATTCCAACTTCAATAACTGTTGTTGCCACAAGAATATCTATTTTTCCTGTTTTGAATAATTGCATTACCTCTTTTTTTTCCGCATCTTTCATTTTGCCGTGTATCAGTCCTACCTTGGCCTCAGGAAAGATATCCCTTTTAAAATGCACATACATCTTTGTCGCTGCCTTTAGATCAAGCATTTTTGATTGCTCTACTACTGGGTAGACAACATAAACCTGATTATTTTCTTTAATCTTTTTCTTCAGGAATACATAGAAATCCCTTCTTTTTTTCTCACTTATCCAGTAAGTCTCCACAGGTATTCTTCCCGGAGGAAGCTCTCGTATTGTCGAGATGTCCATATCTCCATATACTGTAATTGCTAGGGTTCTAGGTATGGGAGTTGCGCTAATAACCAGAACCTCAGGAGCATTGCCTTTTTTCTGTAGTTTAACTCTTTGCATCACACCGAATTTATGCTGTTCATCCACAATTATCAGGCCTAATTTTCTCCAAATAACCGCATCTTGTATAAGAGCATGCGTGCCGATAATAATATCCACTTTTTGTTCGGCAATCTGCCGGATCATTTCTTCTTTTTCCTTTTTCTTCATTCCGCTGACAAGCAGCACCACTTGTATACCCAGGGGATCAAGCATTGTCTTAATACTCTGATAATGCTGTCTGGCAAGTATTTCCGTTGGCGCCATTAATGCTGCCTGATATTTATCCCCCACGCAACCAACCATCGCCCAAACGCTGACAATCGTCTTTCCGCTGCCAACATCCCCCTGTAAAAGCCGGTTCATGGGCTTGCGATTATGCATATCTGCTTTAATATCTTTTATTACATCCCTTTGATCCCGGGTCAACTCAAAAGGCAGATTCTTGGCAAATTTATCAAGCAGTTTTCCGCTCATCTCAAATTTTATACCCTTAATATTTTCTTTCATATCCTGCTTTTTTAAGGCAATTGCCAGCTGTAAAAGAAATAACTCATCATAGATCAATCTTTTCCTGGCATTTCCCAGCTGATTAAAATCATTTGGAAAATGTATATTCAGCAAGGCCTGTTTAATACCGCATAACTCGTTTTTTTTTAAAATACTCTCAGGCAAAAATTCAATAACCTCATCAATATAAGTATCCAGAGTACGTTTTATCAGAGACCTAATATAGCGCTGATACACATCAGTACTAAGGGAATAAATCGGGACTATTCGTCCCGTATGAGTTGTATCCTCATCATCGCTTTTTAATATTTCATATTCAGGTGAGTTTATCTGCAGTTTTGAATATCGGTCGACTTTGCCATGTAATATCACATCGTCGTTCATTTTGAAGACATTTTTCATATACGGCTGATTAAACCATGTTCCATAAACCACACCGCTATCATCGCCTAAGGCTATCTGAAAGATAGTTTTCCTTCCCCGCAAGTGCCTAAGGCCCATAGTCAGTACGCGTCCGCGAACAGTTTCCACACTGTCAACACTAAGCTTATTGATTTTTTTTAGATTACTTCTATCTTCATACCTGCGCGGAAAATAGAAAAGCAGATCACGTATATTGAAAATATTGAGTTTATTTAAGTGTTGTATTTTTTTAGGACCTACACCTTTTATAAATTGTGCAGATTGAATAAGGATTTGATTGTTTTTAGCCATTAGCTACTATTCGGAGAAATTTCTTTTTCCCAACCTTAAAAAGATATTCCTTCTCCGGTACAGGAAGTTCAAGGTTAGCATCAGTTAAAGCCCTGCCGTCAAGTACAACTGCTTTTTGCTGGATAAGGCGTCTGGCATCAGAATTACTTTTACAGGCACCTGCTAAGGTAAGCATTTTACATACCCAGAGTTTATTGCCTGTCCATTGAGACCTGTCCAAATTTACCTCTTCAAAATTATCAGTATCGTCCCAGTTAGTACCACCGCTAAAGCGGCTGTTGAATGTCTGAGCGGCTTTTTCAGATTCTTCATCGCTATAATAACATTTGGTTATAAGCAGGGCGAGATTTTCCTTGCATTTTTTTGGGTGAAGAGTCCCTGCTGCAATATCACTCTTAAATTTCTTTATCTCTGCCATAGGCATATCTGTAAGCAGTTCATAATAGCGGTACATAAGCTCATCAGAGATAGACATTAATTTCGCGTACATCACATCAGCCGGCTCATCAATGCCCACATAATTATTAAGGCTTTTGCTCATCTTCTGCACGCCGTCAAGGCCTTCCAAAAGAGGCATCATCAGCACACACTGTTGCGCAACATTACAGTCTTTCTGCATCTGTCTTCCCACAAGCAGATTAAACTTCTGGTCTGTTCCGCCAAGCTCTATATCTGCCTTTAATTCCACGGAATCATAACCCTGCAGTAAAGGATACATAAATTCCAGAATACTGATATCCTGTCCCTTTGAATAACGCTTTTTAAAATCTTCTCTGGCAAGCATCTGGGCAACAGTCAGATGCGCACTCAGGCGCAGGAATTCATAAGGCGTAAATTTTTCAAACCAATGGCTGTTAAATACTGGCTGGATATCTTTTTTCAGGACTTTGCTCACCTGTATTTGATAGGTCTTTGCATTTTCCGCAACCTCTTCGCGGCTAAGCTGTTTCCTGAGCTCAGATTTACCGGTGGGATCTCCGATCATGCCGGTAAAGTCACCAATAAGAAACTTTATCTCATGTCCCAGATCATGGAACTGTTTGAGTTTGCGCAGTAATACAGTATGACCGATATGGATATCCGGAGCACTTGGGTCAAATCCAGCTTTTATAATAAGCGGCTTGCCGCTATCAAATGATTTTTGCAGTTTTGCAGTAAGCTCTTTTTCAGATATTAGCTCAATTGCCCCGCGCTTAATGATCTCTAACTGTTCAATAACAGGCCTAAACTTCATTTCACCTTACCTTTTTGATTATAATAACATACACTTGTTTTGTTGTCAATCGTCACTGAAACAAGGCCTCAGATATAAGAGATAAGACTCAAGACGCAGATTACCCGATAAGGTAATAGCGGGTATTGGCGAATTTATATGTTTTCTAAAAATATTCTATCATTTCTCTACCTCCCCTTTGAAACCAGGCATTATGTTTTTCTTTAAGTTAGGCGAATGGGCGCAGACAAGATGTCGTAGCGCCGTAAGGCCCGCCAAAAAAAGGCGAGGTCTCGCCGTCTTCCAGGCGGACAGAAGTGCCTTTTCGCCGGTAAATTTCCGTACTTTGAACCGGAAATTTATCCAGTAATCTAAACCATTAGAAATATGCAATAATTTCACAAGGATGTATTTAAAATGAGACCGTAACTTACGGATTTTTTGTGGTAAGTTACATGATCGAATTTATCCCGCATGCTTTTAGTCGGGATCTTTGCTGACTTTATTTTAGACACCAAAAGAAAGTCAGGCTGGGGTCTAAGGAGCAGGCACAGCCCCTTTTAATATGACAATAAAAAAAGCGGGAGGATTTTTATCCTCCCGCTTTTTGATTCTATACTAATACTGCTTACTTCATGCTAAGACCGATCTTTCTTTGTTCATTATCTACCTTAATAACCTTAGCATTGACCTTATCTCCTACTTTGAAGGAATCCTCGATATTCATTGACGGCTCCATATTTATTTCTGTAATATGAACCAGGCCTTCCAACTCTTTTTCGATCTCAACAAAGATACCGAAAGTAGTGATCTTTGTTATATGCCCTTCGACTTGCGTATCAACCGCATAACGCTCGGCAAATTCAGGCCAAGGATTTTCCGTAAGCTGTTTTAATCCAAGCGATATCTTATGATTCACTTCATCAACTGTCAGGATAACAACCTCTAGCTTCTGGCCTTTTTTAAGAAAATCAGATGGATTGTTGATTTTCTTTGTCCATGACATATCAGAGATATGGATCAATCCGTCAATACCCTCTTCCAACTCAATAAAGGCACCATAGTCAGTCAGGTTTCTAACCCGCCCTTTTACTTTTGAGCCTGAGATATATTTGGCACTAATTCCCTGCCATGGATCGTTTTCAGTTTGCTTGATACCCAAGGCTATCTTCTGGTTATTAATATCTAAGTTAAGCACCACAGCCTCAACAATATCACCAATAGCCAGTATCTCCGATGGATGAGAAATACGTCTTGTCCATGAGAACTCAGAAATATGGATCAATCCTTCAACACCCTTTTCAAGCTCAATAAAAGCTCCATAAGGAACAATATTGACAACCTTACCTTTTATCTTTTCTCCCACAGGATATTTAGAATCAATACCAGTCCAGGGACTTGCCGTTTTTTGTTTTAAACCAAGAGAAATCTTGGTGCTTTCTGTATCTATATCCAGGATCTTAACCTCTATTGTATCCCCAATAGCCACCATTTCAGACGGATGTGATATACGTCCCCAGCTCATATCAGTAATATGCAGCAATCCGTCAACTCCGCCAAGATCTATAAACACACCAAAATCAGCAATATTCTTAACCAGCCCGCTTCTGATCTGCCCTTTAGCAATCTCCTTAAGCAGACGTTCTTTATTTTCTTCTCTTTCCTTCATGAGAAGTTCTCTTCTAGATAATACAATATTCTTCCTAGGCTTATTCACCTTGACGATCATGAATTCATAGGTCTTGCCAAGATGCTGATCGATATTATGAACTCCGCGCAGAGAAAGCTGTGAAGCAGGCAAAAAGGCATCAAGTCCAATATCGACCATCAGGCCTCCCTTTACTTTGCGATGTACCTTACCCTCAATAGTATCGCCCTCTTTATAGTTATTAATAATTCTTTCCCAGCCAAGAGTCCTGTCTGCTTTTCTTTTGGAGACAATAACCATACCATTCTCATCTTCTTTTGTCTCAAGCAAAACATTGATTTGGGCATCGATTATAACATCGGAGGGATCATCGAATTCATCGATAGTAAGAATACCTTCAGACTTGTAGCCAATATCCACAAGCACCTCTTTACCTGTAATACCGACTATTTTACCGCTTATTATTTCACCTTCTTTTAGTGTAACTGTTGCCGTCTCATAAAACTTTTCAAGCTCCTTGGCAAAAACACTGTCCTTATTTTGTTCTAGATCATCCAGGTTGGGAAATTTTCTTTTTTTTCGTGACATTGCATTTACTACCTCCTTTTCATTATGTATACAGCTTATATTTATTTAATTTATAAGCCATACTGGGGAATTTTTCAGTTTCCCTTTTTCCAAGCTCAAATGTAGATTTTTGATCCTGGGTTTCTTTCCCCCAAGCTATAGCTCAAATTCAAATTTTATTTACAAAGTATAACAAATTATTATTTTTATATCAAGCACTATTTATACTTTTTAAATTTTGTATTTGAACAATAATAGCATTTGAAAAATTTTGATACTCTTCTTTTATTTTATCCTTGGGCAATTCCGAGTTAAAATACATAGGCTTACTAAAATGAACACTCAAAGGGACAAAAAATTTAATCTTTTTAGAACCGGCACTTAAGGCTATATCTGTTCCTTTAATAAAAGTGGGCACAACCGGCATTTTTGACTTTGCCGCCAGCATACTCACCCCTGCCTGCCCCTCACTTATTTCTCCGCTTGTACTGCGGGTTCCTTCCGGAAAGATTATCAAGGTGCCTTCACTTTTAAGTTTATTTATAGCAAAACGTATTGATTTAAGATCAGCGCTACCTCTTTCTAAGGGAAAGGCATTTAAGGCTCTTATTAATCCTCCAAAGATCGGATTTGTGAACAATTCCTGCTTAGACATAAAGCTTAATACTCTAGGACTGGCAATACTCAGAACAACCGGATCAAGATAACTCAAATGATTAGATGCTATGATACAGCCGCCTGTTTTGGGAAGATTCTTAGCTCCGCTGTATTTAAAGAAAAAAAATATTTTAAATGTTATAAAAAGAAGAAAGCGGCAAAATTTGTAAAAAATATATCTATTCTTCATCTTTTATATGACTCAAGAGGCAGTTTACAACCTCGGTTATATTCATTGAAGATGTATCAATATAAATTGCATCTTCTGCTTGCTTAAGCGGTCCACACTCTCTGGTGAAATCTCGTTTGTCCCTTTCTTTAATCTGCCGAACTATTTCATCAAGTCCCAAATCAATCCCTTTTTGCTCAAGATCAAGCTTGCGTCTTTTTGCCCGAACCTTGACCTTTGCGTCAAGATAAAACTTTTTTTTTGCATAGGGAAATACCACAGTCCCGATATCTCTGCCTTCCATTACAATACTGTTATTTTGGGCATAATCCCTTTGAAACCTAACCATCAAATTACGGATTTCAGCAATAGCCGCAATATGAAAAACAGCATTTGTCACCGCCGGCTTTCTTATAGCAGCACTCACATCCTCTCCATCAAGCAAAACAATTGTCCTATTATCCTCGCCTTTTTTTAATTTTATATCTGTTTGTTTTGCAATCTCAACAAGCTTTGGGATATCCTCAAAATCAGCCTTAAGCCAAAGTACTTTTAAAGTCTGTGCCCGGTACATCGCGCCTGTATCCACATAAAGATATTCCAATCTCTCAGCCAACAGTTTAGCTATTGTGCTTTTACCTGCACCGGCCGGTCCATCTATAGCGATAATCATATTTTCCTGTTTACCCTGAGCGAGCAAAAAATTCTCTAACAGAGTTTATTTAAGTTTTCCTATTTTATACTCAGTCTTTTTTTTCTTGCCCTCTGCAGCTGCAAGGTGATTTGTTTGCCCTGCGATGATATAATTGCCTGTTTCATTTTTTTTAAAACCATTTCAAAATTTTCTATTCTACTCAATATTGCTTTTTTATTGCTAAATATTATATCATGCCATACCTCAACGCTGCTGGCAGCTATACGAGTTGTATCTTTAAATCCAGAAGCGGCAAACTTAAAATATTTATCCGGCACACTGTTAACAAGAGCCACGCTAATTAAATGCGGCAAATGGCTGAGAGAAGCCACGATATTATCATGAACACGCGGATCTATCCCTACACATTTTGCTCCCATTTTCTTCCAAAGATCACTCACAATTGCATAGGCTGATTTTTTTGTATTTTGAGTCTTGGCAATAAAACATATTGACTCTTTAAAAAGATCTATGTGAGCAAAGTCTACTCCGGTATTCTCAGAACCAGCCATAGGGTGAGTACCAATAAAATAAACATCCTTAGGCAGCAGTTTTTGCGACTGGACGACAATCTCATTTTTAGTACTTCCGACATCAAAAATAATACAGCCTGGTTTTAAAACAGGTATGATTTGCCTGATTATGTTTTCAAAAGCCTTTACCGGAGTACATATCATAATAAGATCTGCATCAAGGGCAGCTTTTTTTAAGTCTGTTTGCGCTTTGTTGATTGCCTTTTTTTTTAAGGCTTTTCTCAGGGTCTCTTTATCCCGGGCTACTCCGATAACTGTTGAGGCCATTTTACTTTTACACAAAAATATCCCTATTGAGCCGCCGATAAGCCCCGGACCGATAATAACTGCTTTTTTAAATTTCAAATTCATATTCAGATCTTTCTTCCCACAGCCTCGGCCACAGCCCTTACCTCTTTTACCATTTTTTCAAAATTATCAGTATTCAATGACTGAGTTCCATCAGAGACAGCCTCTTCCGGATGAACATGAACCTCCACCAATAGCCCGTCCGCACCTGCAGCTACAGCTGCCCTGCTCACAGGCGTAACCAATCCCCATTTCCCCGTGCCATGAGAAGGATCAACTACAATCGGCAGATGGGAAAGCATCTTTATAGCGGGGACGGCATTAATATCCAATGTATTGCGGGTATAGGTTTCAAATGTACGTATTCCGCGTTCACACAAAATAACATTAAAATTATCTTCATTTAAAATATATTCCGCGCTCATAAGAAATTCTTTTATGGTTGCCATCATGCCTCTTTTTAACAAAACAGGCCTCTTGGAAATACCAATTTCTTTTAGCAAATTAAAATTCTGCATATTCCTGGCCCCCACCTGCATAATATCAACATATTTCGCCATTAACTCTACATCACGCGGGTCAATAACCTCAGTCACGCTTAAAAGTCCGACCTCATCACAAACCTGTTTCATAATCTTTAGGCCTTCTACTCCCAGCCCTTGGAAGGAATAAGGAGATGTCCTTGGCTTAAAAGCTCCTCCTCGCAAAATCCTTGCTCCAGATTTCTTTACATTTACGGCAATTTCACGCAGAGTTTGAAGATTTTCTATTGCGCATGGTCCTGCCATTATCACAATCTCTTCCCCGCCTATAGCCACGTCTTTGACCTTAACCACACTGCTTTGGGGTTTAAATTCACGGGAGACCAGTTTAAACTGAGAAAGAACTGCTATGACTTGTTCTACCCCAGGATATGCCTCCAGAGGCTGAACTCGAATTTTATCTTCCTCTCCGATTACACCGATAATTGAGCGTTCCACCCCTTCAGAAACCATAGTTTTAAGCCCAAGAGAGTGAACTTTGTCAATTATCCTTTTCTTTTCATCTGCCGTAGTATTTGACTTAAGAACTATTATCATTTTTTTATCCTCCGATTAATCTTTAAGAAATTTCTTAAGATATTTTAAAAATAATCTATTTTCCTTATTAGTACCAAAAGTCACTCTTATGAAGCCTTTCAAGCCCCATACAGACATTTCCCGCACGATAATCCCTTTTTGCATCAGCCTATCATAAATCTCCAGGCTCTTAACCCCCAAATTAACCAAAACAAAGTTTGCAACACTCGGCACATAAAATAGCTTCATTTTGTCAAATTCATCACACAATAATTTCTTGCCATCCTTCACCATTTTTTGAGACTGCAGTAAATATTTTTTATCATCAAGAGCGGCAGTTGCGCCAATCTGAGCAAGCATATTCACATTAAAGGGCTCACGCACTTGATTCATGTATCCGATTATTTCCTTGCTTGCCGCTGCCCAGCCAATACGCAGGCCACCCAACCCATAAACCTTGGAAAAACTGCGGCTGACGATAATATTTCCCCGGCTGATATAGCGCAGGCAATCAGGATAGTCTCGAGCGCTGATAAATTCAACATACGCCTCATCAAAAAATACAATTATGTCCTTGGATAATCCTTTTAGAAATTTTTCCACTTCCCTCCGGTTCACATAACTTCCGGTCGGGTTATCCGGATTGGCAATAAAGATCATTTTAGTTTTCCGAGTTATTTTTTTCTTCATTGCCTCAAGGTCATAATGAAACTCCCTTAAAGGCACACTGACTATTTTCGCACCCACAATAGTCGCGGCTATCTTATAAACCATAAACGTAGGATAGGCGATAATAACTTCATCGCCCTTATTAATAAACGCTCGCAGTGCAAGCACTATAAGCTCATCTGAGCCGTTACCGATGATCAGATTTTCCGTACGCAGCTTAAATTTTTTTGACAAAGCTTTTTTCAAGGAAAGGCTATTGCCGTCCGGATAGCGGTGGATGTTCA
>Ga0307992_1000048_pt1 | contig 76236 bp, 55 predicted proteins | sample EllFjometagen133_FD_203162 | JGI IMG/M metagenome (GOLD analysis project Ga0307992, IMG submission 203162) | Marine microbial communities from Ellis Fjord, Antarctic Ocean - #133 | ecosystem: Environmental > Aquatic > Marine > Unclassified | place: Southern Ocean | collected 2014-10-08
CTAATATGGGTATAATTCTTTTTGTCCATAATGCAACAGTTTTATGCTTTTCCTTTCAAAGATAAAAAATCTAGATTTTTTATCTTTGAAAGGAAAACTGTCGCACTTACTAATTGAATTTTCGCTTCATCATTTTCGTATTTAGAAATAAACTATTTAGTTCGTAGTAGTATCTTGAAAATCAAGAACAGGATAAAAATATGTAAAAATATCCTTTTCTGCTTTGTTATGCTATTTTGCATGCTATAAAGCTAAATCTATTATTTTGTATTTTTTATAAGCCTTTTTTGCAAATGAAGTTCAAATCCTTGCAAAGTAAAATAAGCAACACGAAGTTAACCCTTATAGGTTTTTATTGATATATGGCTACTCCAATATTTTCTCCTTATCTTTGTAGTATGAATTATAGTGAAACTATTGATTATCTTTTTAGTCAGCTGCCTATGTACCAACGTATTGGGAAAGCTGCTTACAAAGCTGATTTAAATATTACAATTGATCTTCTTAATATTCTTGATAATCCACAAAATAAATTCAGATCAATACATATTGCCGGAACAAATGGTAAAGGTTCTGTTTCGCATATAATTGCTTCTGTATTGCAGTCGGCTGGGATAAAAACCGGACTTTATACTTCGCCTCATCTTAGAGATTTCAGGGAAAGAATTAGGGTTAATGGGAAAAAGATTGAAGAAGATTATGTTGTTGATTTTGTTGAAAAAAACAAATCTGATTTTGAGATAATCCAACCTTCGTTTTTTGAGATGACCGTTGGAATGGCTTTTCAATATTTTGTTGATGAAAATGTTGATATTGCTGTGGTGGAAGTTGGCATGGGTGGACGGCTTGATTCCACTAACTTATTAAATCCTGAATTTTCGGTGATAACAAACATCGGGCTTGATCATACACAATTTCTTGGGAACACAATAAGAAAAATTGCAAAAGAAAAAGCTGAAATAATTAAGAAAAATACTCCGATTGTTATCGGTGAAACACAAGCTCAAATTAAAAATATCTATACTGAAAAAGCCAAAGATAAAAAAGCGAAAATTTATTTTGCTGATGAACATTTTGAAATTAAAAAACTACAAACATCAAATATTGACTTCAATGTTTTTGATGTTTGGAAAGACAATGAAATTTTTATTGAGAACCTGAAATTGCCACTGCTTGGAGATTATCAAATAAAAAATCTTAAAAGTAGTTTACAAGCATTAGATCTGATAAAAGAAAAATTTGATTTGAGTAATAATATTATTAGTGATGGTATTGAGAAAGTAAAAACAAATACCGGTATTTTGGGACGTTGGGAAATTCTAAATAAGTGCCCTCTCACTATTTGTGATACCGCACATAATATTGATGGAGTAACATCAATTATCTCTCAAATTAGCAAAATGGTTTTTGATAAACTACATTTTGTAATTGGTGTAGTTAATGATAAAAACATAGACTCGATTTTTCAAATTCTTCCAAAAAATGCAATTTATTATTTCTGTAAAGCTGATATTCCGCGTGGTTTGAATCAAGAAGAATTAAAAAATATAGCGTTTAAATACGGACTTTCAGGCAAATCATTTTCATCAGTAAGGAAAGCTTTCGAAACGGCAACAAACAATGCTGGCATTAATGATTTGGTTTTTGTTGGTGGAAGTACTTTTGTTGTAGCTGAGATAGTTTAAAACTGAAACTTCAAACCCCTAAACCCCAACTTAACCTCCACTAATCATGTGAATTACTGCTACAGTATCACCTTCAACGATAATTGCATTTCCACGATTTTCTTTTTTTACAAGCTTCCCATTAATTTTAGTGACGAGCAGCCGAAATGAAAATTTTTTTAATTTTATAAGTTCGTCAATAGTTAGCTGATCTGCTTTAAATATTTCTTTCCTGTTATTTAGTATAATTTTCATTTGATTATTTTTTGTTAAAATTTCTATTTCCCACTAAATTCCTAGCAGAAGCAAATTTCATTTTCTTAACAGAATTTCCAAAACCTTATTTGCCTGCAAATTTGCTACCACACCAACTCTTGGAGCTAAAGGTGGATTATCTTCCGAAACTTCAGATTTCTGATCTCCGCAAATAAATAAGTTATTATGCTGAACTGTCTTTATCGAAGAATTATCACCCCAACCGGCCATTCCAATTGCTGAAACAATAGCTTTGTCAGGAAAATTTTCTAAAACAGTTTCAATTAACATCTGCTTCATTTCTGCTTTGTCAAATGCTTCAACAATCACATTACAATCTTTAAAAGTTTCAGTAATAGATTCGGAATCTAGTTTTTTATCAATTGCAATTACATTGACTTCAGGATTTATCTTGTTAATATTTTCCTTTAAAGTTGTCGATTTCTTTTTGCCAATCTGATCATAAAAATAATATTGACGATTAAGATTACTTTTTTCAATGACATCAAAATCTACTACTATAATATTTCCAACACCAACTCTTGCAAGAGCAACTGCACAATTCGAACCCAAACCGCCACATCCTGCAATACCAACAGTTTTCGAACTTAATAATTTTTTGATTGCATCAAGCTTCATAATATTATTTTTTTTGTAAAGAAAATCAAAATATTTTAATTCAAAACTAATTAAATTTTATGTGATTTTTAAGAAACCTTTCATTAATTTTTAAAACAGAAATTATCAACTTAGCCTATAGGGCTACGACAAATTAACTTGGTACAAAGCCCCAAGCTGTACAATAGTTAACCAGATATTTCAACCTGAGAGGCTGTAATAAAAAAAAATTATTGAGAAATAAATATCAAAATCAAAATTTTATAATATCTCTAAATTATTTATTGTATTATGTAATATAATTATTTTTAATTTTGTTTCCAAATTAATAAAAACAATAATATTAGCTAACTAATAAAAACAAAATATTATGGGATTCACAAATTTTAAAAACAGTCATAATCTTTTAAAAGAATGGAAGTATAATTGGACTCCATTAGAAAAAGGATATACCGATAAAATTTTATATATCAACGTTTCTGATAATGAAATAAAAGAAAAAGATGTACCTGTCGAGATGAAGGAAAAATTTATTGGTGGTAAAGGTTACGGACTTCGACTTTTGTGGGATGCTACCAAACCAGAAACCAAATGGAACGACCCTGAAAATGAGATAAACATTGCTTCAGGTCCTATTGGTGGGATTACCCAATATTCAGGTGCTGGTAAATCGCTTGTAGTATCTATCTCTCCGCAAACCGAATCAATTATAGATAGTAATGTTGGTGGATTCTTTGGTCCTTTTTTGAAATTCTCCGGTTTTGATGCTTTAGAATTACAAGGAAAATCCGAAAAAGAAGTCATCATTTATATTGATGGAGTTAATCATAAAGTTGAAATATTTGAAGCTCCAAAAGAACCAATTGACAGTCATGTTCTTGCTGAAAAACTTACTGAAGCTTTTGCTGATGATGACAGGGATAAGAAAAATATTGGTGTTGTTTCTACAGGTTCTGCTGCTGATAACTCTTTAATCGGTATGCTAAACTTTAGTTTTTATGATCCAAAAAGAAAGCTTGTTCGTCTGAAACAAGCAGGCAGAGGTGGAATCGGTACTGTTTTCAGAAATAAAAAAATAAAAGCCATTGTTGCTAAAGTTCCTGGAATTAAAGGAAACCTTAATAATGTTGTTGACCTGAAAAAAATAATAGAAAAAGGAAAAACATTTAATAAAGAAATGAGAGAGCTTGACGATTCTCAAGCTGAAATGAGAACAAAAGGTACTGCTCATCTTGTTAACATTATGAATGATTATGATCTTCTTCCTACACATAATTATAAATTCGGGTCTCATCCTAAAGCTGATGAAATTCATGGTGATGTGTGGAAAAAACGTTTTACCCAAGGTATTCCTGATGGATGTTGGATTGGTTGTAACATGGCTTGCACCAAAGGTGTTGACAATTACAAAATAAGAACCGGACCATATAAAGGCGATAGCGTTATTGTTGACGGGCCTGAATATGAAAATGCCGGTGGACTTGGATCAAACGCGGGAATATTTAATCCTGATTATATTATAGAAGCAAATTTCTATTGTGATACTTACGGAATTTGTACAATCTCATGGGGAACCTTAGTTGCCTTTATTATGGAATGTTTCGAAAACGGTATTCTTAATGAAGAAAGAACAGGGGGTCTTAAACTAAACTTTGGAAATGCTGATGCAGCTATGGAACTTATTCACCAGCTTGCTAGAGGTGAAGGTTTTGGTGTAATCGCCGGAATGGGAACCCGCAAAATGAAAAAAATGTTTGCTGAAAAAGGATGGGGCGATGCTGGTTTCCTTCAAGACATTGCAATGGAGAATAAAGGACTTGAATATTCTGAATATGTCTCAAAAGAATCGCTTGCGCAGCAAGGTGGTTTTGCAATGACAAACAAAGGTCCTCAACACGATGAAGCTTGGTTGATTTTTATGGACATGGTTAATAACCAGATTCCTACTTTTGAAGATAAAGCTGAAGCATTGCATTATTTCCCAATGTTTAGAACATGGTTTGGACTTCAGGGATTATGTAAACTTCCATGGAATGACGTTGAACCTGTAAATAATGCTGAAACTGATGAACCAGCAAAAGTTCCTGAGCACGTTGACAACTATGTTGAAATTTATAAAGCAGTTACAGGAAAGCCTTTCGACAAAGAAGAAATGATAAATCAATCGGAAAGAGTATATAATTTCCAGAGAATTTTTAATTTAAGAAAAGGATTCGGAACGCGTAAACATGATGCTCAGCCTTATCGAGCTGCAGGTCCTGTTACTAATGAAGAATACGAATCAAGAGTTGAGAGATACGATACTCAAATGAAAGAAAAAATTGGTGTGAATCCTGAAGGGAAAACTACTGAAGAAAAAGTTGCTATCACTCGTAAATATAGAGAAGAACAATACGAAAAACTTCTTGATGCAGTTTACCTGAGAAGAGGATGGACAAAAAATGGTGTTCCAAAAATTTCGCATCTTAAAAAACTTGGAATGGATCTTCCTGAATTAATTGAACTAATAACCCCTTATCAGGAGGACTAAATTAAATTATAATATTTAACAAAAGAGCTGCCGTTTTGGTAGCTCTTTTGTTGTATATGTTGAATTGATTAACAGAGTTCAATTTTTACCCGTCAGGTGTTGGTATTATATATTAAAGTGTATAAGTTGCAGGTTTATATTTCCTCCTTATTATTTGCTAAAATAAAGTCTCTTTGAGATTTTACAAGGTTAATTGTATTTAGTAATAAATTCTTTGTCTCGGCAAGGATAGTAATATATAGCATACTGTTTTTAGTTCCTGCCTCTTTGTATTTAATCCTTCTAATTTGATTTTTCCGATAGTCTTCAATAGCAGTAAGTAATATTTTTTGATGATACAAAATTTTGACGACATCTTTATACTCATTATTCTTAATAACATTATTAATGATAATATTAAGATCAACAACGCCTCTTGTTATAAAGCCAAGTTCGGTAATTTGTTCAGGGATTAGTCCTTTATGATTATTATCCACATGCTCTAAACTTGGTTTTACTATAAATGTAATACAGTGAGCTATCTCACGTAAGTAGTCGAGTACCTGAACATAATAATGTCCAGTGTCAATTAAATCTTCGTTTAGTTGATGAATTGTTTTATATGTATTGTCTTTAAGTCGTTTGGTGTGTTTATTTATTTTTTCAACTTGCTTATTTATCTCCCTGAGTTTTTTTATGTCTTCTTTAGCAAGAGCCTGAAAAAAATTATTATAGATAGCTGATACTTCAGTTAAGATATCAGAAACCTGAATTGAACATTTACCAACAATATTTTCTCCTGTAACTTCATAGCTGTGTTCTTCAACTTTTTGTTTTTTATCACGTTTTTTTTGAAATGATTGGGTTCTTATAACTATGAATAAAGCAACAGTAACCATTATTAGTATTGATATAATGCCACCCCATGAAAATAATAATGCTAAAAGCAATGCAACTACAAAAGCAGAAAATGCTGTAAAAAACCATCCGCCTATTACTGACAATACGCCGGTAATACGATAAACTGCACTTTCTCGTCCCCATGCTTTGTCAGCGAGTGAAGTCCCCATGGCTACCATAAATGTAACATAAGTGGTTGATAGAGGAAGTTTTAATGATGTTCCAAATGAAATAAGAATACTTGCTACTACTAAGTTTACTGAGGCACGCACCAGATCGAAGGAAGTCCCATCAACTTCTTCAGTGAGTTGAAATCGTTGTGATACTTTGGTTTTAACCACACGTGGAATTATAAATGATACAGCTTTATTAAGGTTTAAAGAACTTCTTACAATTGATCTTGAAACAGCTGATGACTTGAATCGTTCGTCACCTTCATCCTGACGACTAAGGTCAAGGGTTGTTTTTACAACTCCCCTGGCTTTTCTGCTAAACCATAATGTTAATACCATTATTAATCCGGCTAGAATTAGCAAAAGTGCGGGAGTTTGGGTTTTGTCTTGCAAAGAAGTCATTAAAAAACTATTTGGATCAGCACCGGGATTTGCAATAAAATCATTGAATGAAGCTAATCCTGCAAGAGGAACACCAATAAAGTTTACCAGGTCGTTTCCAGCAAAAGCCATTGCTAAGGCAAAAGTCCCGACTAAAACAATAAGTTTTAATACATTTATTTTAATCAACCAGCTTAGTAATTGTAGAAGAACTGTCCAACCAATAAAACTGGCTAGAAGAATAAATATGGTGTTTTCTTTAATAAGTTCTTTTGTACTTTCCGACATAAATGCAGCACCTTTTACACCTTTAATAAGAATAAAATATGTAATAGCAGCAATTGCTATTCCGCCCCAAATAGCTCCATAATTTTTTAAAGTTTTTTTGTAGTTAAATGAAAATACAATTCGGATTAAGTATTGAACAAAAGCACCTATACTAAAAGCAACAATAACCGATAATAAAATACCAGCAATGATTGCTAAGGCTTTTTCTGAGTTTATATAATCACCAACTTGCATTGAAGTGCTTGGATTGGTAGATGTTTTGTAAATTGCCACAGCAACAGCAGCACCCAAAAGTTCAAATACAATTGATACTGTTGTAGAGGTTGGTAATCCGAAAGTATTGAACATGTCAAGCAGTAATACATCAGTTATCATTACTGCCAGAAATATTACCATAATTTCTGAAAAATAAAAATACTGAGGATGAAAAATTCCTTTTCGGGCTATTTCCATCATGCCACTTGAAAATACTGCTCCAAATAATACACCCAAAGCAGCAATTAACATAATTATTTTGAATGGAGCAGCTTTTGATCCGATTGCTGAATTAAGAAAATTTACAGCATCATTACTCACTCCAACAACTAAATCTGAAATTGCTAGAATAAATAGAACTCCAACTAATACAATATAAATGTTTTCCATTTAATAAAAATTGAAATTAAATTTTAAGCAAAACAAGTAAATAATATTCAATAAAACAACAGGGTTTTAATATTTTTTTTAATAAAATACATTAACGAATTATTTCATTTATATAAATAATAATCAATAAATAAAAAAACCCCCATTAATACTTTGTATTATAAAAAATCGTGTTATTAAATATTGTTTTATTAAAAAGGGTTTTCGTACAAAGAACAAAATAAAATTAGTATTACTGTGTTGAAAATTTATATATTGTTTTATGATAATAAGTTTTGCCGGCTTGTAATATTGTTGAAGGAAAATCAACTTGATTTGGGCTGTCTGGAAAATATTGTGTTTCGAGACAAAACCCAAAATGTTTTTCGTAAACTTTATTGTTTTTTCCTGTTTCTGTACCATCAAGGAAGTTCCCTGTATAAAATTGCATACCCGGTTGATTTGTTAATACAGTCATTTTGCGCCCTGATTCAATTTCAATTACTTCTGCAACTTTTCTTATCTCTCCCGAAAAATTATTTAAAACAAAATTATGATCATAACCTCCTTCAACATTGGAAATTTCTTTTCCAATCATTTTTGCTGAAGTAAAATCAAAAGGAGTAGATTTTACTTCAATTAACTTCCCTGTAGGAATTAAATCTTCATTTACGATTGTATATTTGTCAGCATTAATCATTAACTCATGGCTTAAAATATTACCTTCTCCGGCACCGAATAAATTAAAATAACTATGATGAGTAAGGTTTACAGGTGTTGCTTTGTCAGTAACAGCTTTGTATTCGATTTTTAGTTCGTTACTATCTGTTAAAAAATAATTTATAATAATGCCAAGATTACCGGGGTAACCTTCGTCACCATCTTTGCTTAAATGACTTAATCTGAGTCCAACAGCATTTTTGATTTTAATTTCTTCCGTATTCCAAACCACTTTATCGAAGCCTTTAATTCCACCGTGGAGGTGGTTTGGGCTGTTGTTTATTGCTAGATTATATTCTTTTCCATCAAGAGTATATTTGCCATCCGCAATTCTGTTGGCATATCTTCCGACAATTGCACCGAAGTACGAATGACTCTTTAGATAATCATCCAAATTATCAAAGCCAAGAACGATATCTTTAAAATTCCCGTTTTTATCAGGAACTAAAAGGGAAGTTAAAATACCACCATAATTGGTGATTTTTGCTGTAATACCATTTTTGTTCACTAATGTATATATGAAAATTTTCTGCTTATCAATTTTACCAAAAATCTCTTTATTGATAGTCATCTTATTTTGAGTTTTTTCTTTTTTGTTTTTTTGTGAATTGAAATTACATGCAGAAAATGCCATTACAATTATTATAAATAATGCGTATCGGTTCATGTTTTTAGAATTTCTGTTTAATAATTCATATACAATAATACATAATTTATTGAAATTATCATTGAAATTTAGTTTGAATAATTTTACAATTTCAAGTTCTGCCTAAATTTAATATTTTTATATATTTGCATCTATTAATAGAATATAACTTAATTATGGGAAGTGTAGGTTTTTCAACTTTAGATTATGCTGTTTTTATTTCTTATGGTTTGATAATTGTTTTTATTGGATTGTGGGTTTCAAGGACTAAAAAAGGTGAAAAAAAAACTGCTCAGGATTATTTTCTTGCAAGTAAGTCATTACCGTTTTGGGCAATTGGTGCTTCACTGATAGCTTCAAATATTTCTGCTGAGCAATTTATCGGTATGTCCGGTTCGGGTTATGCAATAGGTTTAGGAATTGCTACATACGAGTGGATGGCAGCAATAACATTGATTATTGTTGGTAAATTTTTCCTGCCTATTTTTATTAAAAAGAAAATATATACAATGCCTCAATTTCTTGAAATGAGGTATGATGGCAGAGTAAGAACTGCTATGGCAACTTTTTGGTTGTTGGTTTATGTTTTTGTGAATTTAACTTCTGTACTTTATCTTGGCGCAATTGCTTTGAAAACTATTATGGGTGTGCCTTTATTTTACGGAATTATTGGTCTTGCATTGTTTGCTGCAATCTATTCGATTTATGGAGGATTAACTGCTGTTGCATGGACAGATGTTGTTCAGGTAATTGTGCTTATTGGTGGTGGATTGGTAACAACCTGGCTGGCTCTTGATGCCGTTTCTGACGGTAATGGTTTTATTGCCGGTTTCAGGGAGTTAATTGAACGCGCCCCTGAGAAATTTAACATGATTCTTGAAAAAGGGCAACTTATTATTCCTGATGGAAATGGAGGAACAAAGGATGCATACATGGATCTTCCCGGAATTGGTGTGCTAATTGGTGGAATGTGGATTGCCAATATTTCATATTGGGGTTTTAATCAATATATAATTCAAAGAGGTTTGGCTGCAAAAAATATTCGCGAGGCACAAAAAGGAGTTATTTTTGCGGGTTTCTTAAAAATATTAATTCCTTTAATTGTTGTAATCCCGGGTATTGCAGCATTTGTTTTAACAAAAGATTCAGGAACATTACTTGAGCCATCAGATAAAGCTTATCCCTGGTTGTTGCATAATTTTGTACCGGCAGGAGTTAGGGGATTAGCATTTGCTGCGCTTGCAGCTGCAATTGTTTCATCTCTTGCTTCAATGCTTAATTCAACTGCTACAATTTTTACAATGGATATTTATAAAAGATTTATCGATAAAAATGTTAGTGACACAAAGATGGTTACTGTTGGTCGTGTAACAAGTTTGGTTGCTCTGGTTATTGCTGTTTTTACTGCAAAACCTTTACTGGGAAATCTTGATCAGGCGTTTCAATATATTCAGGAGTTTACCGGATTTGTGACTCCAGGTGTTGTTGTGATATTCTGCTTTGGATTATTTTGGAAAAGGATTACAGCAAATGCTGCACTTTCTGTTGCTGTTCTAACAATTCCTTTGTCTTTTGCTATTAAAGTTTTGTGGAGTTCTTTACCATTCTTAGATAGGATGGGAGTTGTATTTCTTGCATTATCAGGTATCGCAATTTTAATAAGTTTTATTGAAAGAAAAACTGACGATCCTAAAGGAATAGAATTGTATAAAGGCTTATTCCATACTAAAATGTCATTTAATATTGGTGCAATAGTTTTAACTGCTATTGTGGCTGTTTTGTATATTATTTTTTGGTAGCTATTTTTTGGTACAACTTAAAGTTGTACTACGAATATATTTATTAATCGAAAACTACTCACTCTATTATACTAATTCGTAAAAAATATACTAAGCAATAGCTGCTTAGAATTAGCTAAGCGCTGCAATAGATATTTAATAATTTTTAAAATCTGTCCAGCTTTAGTATAATCCAAAAGTATCCAATTAAAGTAACAAAAAAAGAAATTGATTTTTATAAGGATTTTGTTGATTTATTTCAGAAAAGTTTTATTATAGCGCAAAATTTTATAAATTAGCAGATTAAACATTGTTTATTATACTCCCATCCAGAAAATGAAGAAAGTACGATTACTGCAAATAGAATTTGAAAACGAGATAGCCGCTTATGAAATACCTGCTTTTAGAGGGGCAATTGTAAAAATATCCGGAATGGAAAATACTCTTTTTCATAATCATAAAAATGATAAACTACTATACAAATATCCTCTTATTCAATATAAGCGCAACAATAAAAAACCTATGATTGTTTGTATAGAAGAAGGTGTGGATGAGGTACATCATTTTTTTGAAAAGAAACAAATCGGTATTCTTCTTGGTGAAAGACAATATGAATTGAAGATTGCAAAATTGAATATGAATCAGTTCACCATGCAGGTATGGGATAAATCATTCAGGTATTACCTACGTAACTGGCTTGCACTTAATCAGAAAAATTATAATGATTACAATAAAATTGCAAATGAGATTGAACAAATTGAATTTCTTGAAAAAATTCTTACAGGCAACATTTTATCCTTTGCTAAAGGAATAAATTGGCAACTGGAAAAACAAATAAAATTGCGAATTAGCGAAATATCAGATAAAAAAATTATTAAAATAAAAAACACACAACGTGATGCTTTCAGTCTGGTATTTACAAGCAATGTGTTTCTGCCAAATTACATTGGGCTTGGTAAAAATGCCAGCCTGGGTTTTGGGGTTGTGAAACAGATAAACAAAAATAATGAGCATGGAAAAAGTTAAAATAAAGATTTATCAATAAGATTAGCTAAAGAATTTGGAAGCAGTTATAACGAACGAAATTTACAAAATTATTAAAAGTTTTATTTGCTTTTTCCAATTATCCACGCAGTAAGTGACTAATTGTCAATAGATTTGAACAAATCAATTAATAAATGAAATTGAACAAAGCAAATTAAATTATAAAATTAATAAATGATATGGATAATAAACGACAAATAATATATCTCGGAGCTTTGCTTCATGATATTGGGAAGTTTTATCAGAGAGCGGATAAAAACTTCTTTGACAAATACAATGAACTTTCAGGATATTCCAAAAATTTAGCTAACGATATTTGTCCTATTAATGATTCTAATCGTTTTGGTTATCAACATGTAATATGGACAAATGAGTTTTTTGAAAAGTTCAGAGAAAAGTTTGAAAGTATCCCGGGAGTGAGGAATAACTTGTATTCTGAAAGCGATATTGATAATTTGATAAATTTTGCTTGTAACCATCATAAACCACAAAGTAGAAAGCAGGCATTAATATCATTAGCAGACGGATGGAGTGCAGGCATTGATAGAATTGATGCTAAAAATTTAAAAAAGATAGATTATGGTGCTAAAAAACTTAATTGGGAAAAAAACAGACATAAAACCATTCCTCTATATTCTATTTTTAACGATATTAATAATGGCAAATATGATAATGCTTTTAAACTTAAATCTCTGAACATAGAGAGTGAAACTGATATTTTCACGGATAAAATTGAAGAAATTGATAATGGAATATCTCAAGAAAAGTATAAAGAATTATGGCAAAAATTTATTTCTGAATTTGATAATATACCAACTGATGATATTAGTGCATTTACTGAAAGTTTATTTTACTTGTTAAAGAAATACACTTGGTGTATTCCTTCTAATACAATGGATATGGCTAATGTAAGCCTGTTTGAACATCTTAAAACAACTGCTGCTTTTGCCGATTGTTTATATGTGTATTCCGAGAAACATCATAATGATTTTATATTTGATGATGTAAATAAAAGATTAAAAATAAAAAATGGAAAATATCCTGTTATTCTTTTTGGTGGAGATATTTCAGGAATACAAAAATTTATCTATAATATTGCCAGCAACAAAGCTGCAAAAAGTTTGAAAGGACGCTCATTTTATTTACAATTGCTTATAGATTCAATAATTCAACAAATAATAACTCATAAAGATATTAAGGCTACAATTGGGCATGTAATTTATTCATCCGGTGGAAAATTTTATATGGCACTTCCAAATACACAGGAAGTTATTTATGCTTTAGATGAAATCAAAAATAAAATAGAGGAAGAATTATGGAAAGAACATAAAGGAAAACTTGCAGTAAATTTTGCTTATTTGCCCTTTACTTATCGAAGTAAAAAGGAAAATAATAAATGGGTTAATTGGATAGAAACACCGGAAACAAACGAACGTAATAATCTTGGTGGACTATGGAAGCTTATAGCAGACAAACTAATTGAGCAAAAAAATCAAAAATTCAAATCTGTAATTATTAATAAAACAACATTTTTTGATGTACAAAAAACAGGAGGTGATGTTGCAATATGTGCTGTTACAGGTGAGGAATTAGATAAAAATAATCGCATAGAACAAAAAGATATAGATTATTATGTTTCAAAAACTGTTGCAAAACAAACTGAATTAGGAACAGCACTGAAAGATGCTGATTATTTAATAACTTATAAAAACCCTAAGGACGAATCAAAATATTTGAATAATTATTCACATTCTCAAATGAACATCGTAGGTATAGATAATTATTTATTTGACAAAATAGAACTTATAAAAGAAAATGTAGAATTCAGAAATATTTCTTCTGCTGATGTATCACGTGTAATAAAATTCAATAATACTGATTTTATTTTTGGACTTAAAGGAAAATCTGTAAGTTATGGATTTCAATTTTATGGAGGAAACGAACAGGCATGTTTACGTGATGTAATGGGAAATATTATTTTTAGTACAATAACAAAAAACGGAATAAAGTTTTGTAAAAAGAAAGAGAAAACTTTTGAAGATATTGCAAAAAATGATAAAGGAAAACAAACATATCTTGGTATTTTAAGAATGGATATTGATGGATTAGGAAATATTTTTATTAAAGGTATTCCTGAAAACCAAAAAAGTTTTGCTGCTTATGCTACCATGTCATTTCAATTAGACTTATTCTTTAGTGGATATTTGAACACCATACGTAATTCAAAAAAATATAATGATTGGGTAAATATCCTTTATTCAGGTGGCGATGATATTTTTGCTATAGGTCGTTGGGATAAAATAATTGAATTTGCAGAAAAAATTCAATTGGAGTTTAAACGATTTATTGGACGTGATGACATTACAATTTCAGCGGGTATTGCCATTGTACGAAACAAATTTCCTATTGCAAAAGCTGCTGACTTGGCGGGTGTAGCAGAAGAACAATCAAAAAACTATCCTGACAATTTACCTGCAAATAAAAAACTTAAAAACGCTATTACTTTTCTTGGTGAAACAATTTCGTGGAAAGAAGATTTTAATAAAGTAAAAAAGCTGAAAAATGATTTTGTAAAAAAAATTAAAGATAATAAAATGTCTCATTCGATATTGCATAAACTAATGCAATTTGCTGAAATAAAAAAGACCAATATCAGAAAGCAAAAAGAAAATAAAAATTTTATTCCTGATTTAAGTTATAAATGGAATACAGCTTATTATCTAAAACGCTTTATGGAAAGATATAAAAGCAATAAAGTGATAATTAATGAAAAAGATAAAAACAATATGGAAATATCAATTTTTATTAAAAACATTCAAAAGGATTTATTTGTCAATAACAATTACGAATATACAGCTTTAGCTTGCCGTTGGGCAGAATTAGAATTGAGAGAAATTATAAAAGATAATAGTGAAGTATCAAAATAAATAAAATTATAAACTAAATAAATAATATTATGTGTAAATATCCAGAACAAAAACTAAACAAAGATTGGATTCAAAATGGCATTACTGACAATGCTGTTGAATGGACAAAATCTTTTGGTAAGTTTCTTAAACAAGATGAGAGCAAAAATAGAGGAACAGGTCCTTTAACAACTTCTCAAATCAGGAAATTTTTTGGAGAATTAAAAAGAATTCAAGCTGATCCTGTAAAATATCAAGATGATATTCCAATGCTCAAAGCAAAGTTAGCATATGCGGTAGGGCGTGATATAAAAAAGGGAATTATTAAATCCAAAATTAAAGAATTTTATGAAGAGCTTGAAAAAGGAATCAATTTTATCAGAAAGGATAATAAAGAGGATTTAATCAGATTTGTGAAAATAGTTGAATCAATTGTTGCATATCATAAATACCATGGCGGTGAATAATAATTATTGAACATAAAAATAATAAAAGATGAAGAAATTAATTAAAAAATTAAAAATAGATACTGAACTAACTTTATTAACAGGTCTTCATATCGGAGATAGTTCAGATAACGTGGAAATAGGAGGTGTTGACAATCCTATTATTCGAAAAACTACTGATAATGTTCCTTATATTCCAGGTAGTTCAATTAAAGGTAAAATCAGAAGTTTATTAGAGCAAATTGCTGGTTCTGCAAAAGTTGGAGGAAATAGTGAAATAAATGATTTATTCGGTTTTGCAGATGACGGAAAACAATCAAAAATAATTGTAAGAGATGCATATATGACTGATGACAGTATTAAAGAACTTGATGACTCTGAATACACAGATATGCCATACTCAGAAGTGAAATTTGAAAATGTTATTGATAGAATTAAAGGTACTGCTGAGCATCCAAGACAAATAGAACGTATTCCTGCAGGTGCAAAATTCGATGTAGAATTTGTTATTAATGTATGGGATAATGATGCCGATGGAAAAAAATCTATAGAATTATTGGAAAAAGGAATTAAAGCTCTTGAAAACGATTATCTCGGAGGAAACGGATCTCGTGGATACGGACAAGTTAAATTTGGCAAACGAAAGGAAGAAGAAATTAGTTTTGAAAATTATTTAAGTTAAAATTATGCAAGAGTTTAAAATATACAAACTCCATTTTACAACTCCTTTGCATCTTGGTGATGAAAGATTAGATTATGGAAAAAGTTTACGAACTATACATTCTGATACAATGTATGCTGCACTTGTTTCTGTTTTAGCTAAAATTGGTAGAGAAATTTCTGATAAAGCTGATTTAGGTTTTACAATAAGTAGTTTGTTTCCTTTTTATCAGAAAGATAAAGAAATAGATTCAATATGTTTTTTACCTAAGTTGTTAAAACATAATTTACCACATAATAAACATCAGGATATTGCTAAAAGCATAAAGAAAATAAAATGGTTAGACAAAGATTATTTTCAAAAACAAATATTGGGGAATGAAATTTTTGATAAAGATTTTAATCCTGAAAATATAAAAGGAGAATATCTTACAGCAAAAGACATACCTGAAGATGGTTTTATTAAATCTGAAGTATTTCCGAGAGTAACAGTTTCAAAAACAGGAAAAGAGGATGCTATACCATTTTATATGGAACGATTATTCTTTAAAGACTATTCAGGAATGTTTTTTATTGCTTTAGGTGATACCAAATTGCTTGATATTGCATTAGAAATATTAAAAGAGGAAGGAATTGGCACCGATAGAAATATTGGTAATGGTTTCTTTGAGTTTGATAAAAATAATGATATACAAACTATAAAATTCGATTTGCCGGAAAGTAATTATAAATGCAATTTGTCGATGTATCTGCCCGAATCGCAAGAAGAATTAAGTAGTGTTTTAAATTCAAAAAATATTGCTTACGATTTTATAAAACGTGGTGGATGGATTACAACCCCTCCTTATGGCACTTTTCGTAAGAATAGTGTAAATATGTTTACAGAAGCAAGTGTCTTTTCTTCAGTAAAAACAAACAATATTACCATATGTGGTAAAATTGCAAATCTAACTCCACAAGTTGAGCATATTGATTTTGAACACAAAATTTTTAGAAATGGTAAAGCTATATTTATTCCTGTAAAAATTTAAACTATGAATAATCTACTAAATAAAAAATACAAGCTTGAAATAAGAGTTTTAACACCTCTGCATATCGGTGCAGGTGCTGAAAAGGATTGGATGGAAGGTGCTGATTTCATTCAGAAAGATGAAAAAATTTATAAGTTAAATCATAAAAAACTTGAAAAGAAAATAGATGTTGATACTTTATCTAGTTTTCTTATAAAAAAAGACAGTAAGGGTCTATCAAATAAAATCTCAGGTGATATTGAAAAAGTTTCAGATCAGATATTTATAAACCCTGTTTCATCAACAAACGACATTAAAGCATTTATTAAAAACGGATTAAGCAATAAACCAATTATCCCAGGTAGTTCTGTTAAAGGGGCTATTCGTTCAGTTCTGTTTAAATACTTTAAAAAGGAGTTTCAAAAAAATGAAAAACAAATTTTTGGTTCCTCAACAGATGGCGATGAGTTTATGAGGTTTATTAAAATTTCTGATGCCCAATTTGAAAAAACAGTACTTTTTAATATTAAAATTTTTAATCTTTATAAGGATGGAGAAAATTGGAAAGGTGGTTGGAAACATAAAGAAGGAACTAATTCAAAATTTAAACCAATCGGATTTAATACAATTTATGAAATTATAAATCCAAATGAAATCAGTCAGTTAACAATCTCTCTTGCCGATAAAGCTTTAGATAATCTTATTAGAATTGGAAAATTTGATGTCTCCGAAAAGAAAAAAAATATCATTAATAATGATATAGAAAATAATTTTTTCTCAATCATTAACTTTCATACTAAAGAATATATCAACAAAGAAATAGCTTTTTTTAATAAATATGCAAATAATGAAACAGATAAAATCGTTGATAGTTTAAATTCTATTCTTAATGAAATACCGGATAATAATTCAAGTTGTGTCTTAAAAATGTCGGCAGGTAGCGGTTTTCATAGCATTACCGGAGATTGGCAGCATAATGACTATAGTATTAATGGTATCAAGGAGATTAAAAATAATCAAGGAAGAGTTACTAAACGAATTAGCCAATTAAACGGGGAAGATTCCGCAAAGTCTCGCAAAATTGCAACTGATGGAAATAAATTTGAATTATTGGGATTTGTAAAAATTTCTGTACTTTCTGATGAAGAAATTACACGAAGAGAATTAGAACTCCAGCAAAAACTCCAAACCGAACAAAAAGAAAAACAAGCTAAAATAAAAGCTGAACAAGAAGAAATACAAAGAATAGAAGCCGAACGACTTGCAAAAATTGAAACACAAATTAAAGCAGACCAGGAACGCATTGCTACCGAAAAAAGAATTGAAGAAGAACGTCTCGCTTTAATAAGAAAAAATGAAAAAGAATTAAAAGCTCATCAAGAAAAAAATATAAAAATTAAAGCTGAAAAAATACAAAAAATATTGAATACAGGTCTTAATGAAAAGTTGAAAGGAAAATCTGATTTTAATAAATCAAAGAAAGAAATTGAAGAATACTTTACAGCTTTGGGAAAAGATGAATTTATTGAAGGTGAGCAAGCAGAAATATTATTTGAATTTATTAAACGGTGTATTGAAAAATCAAACAAACGCTGGAAAAAGTTTCCCAAACAAGAATGGGCTTTAGTCATTAAATGGCTCGGAAAACCTACTGCCCAAAAATGGTGTAATGAAATAAAAATAATTGAATAAAATGGTTTATTCTTTTATAAATAAAAAGTGTAGAAGTTTTATTAATGTATTATGTAAAATACATAAAAAATATTAATTTGTATTATAAAGAATACAAATAATTGTTATATTTGCATTTCTTAAAATACATTATTATGCAAAGATTAAAAAGAATTTCCGATATTAGAATAAAGAGAATTAGCTTATCATTCAAACGGTATTTATTTAATGAAATTAATTGGAACGAACGCCTGATAGGTATTTCAGGGGCGAGAGGTACTGGAAAAACTACAATATTACTACAACAGTTAAAGCAAAAAGGACTTAAACATGATGAAGCTATATTTGTTAGTTTAGATGATATTTATTTTGCAAACAATCATTTAGTTTACTTTGCAGAAGATTTTGTGTCGCATGGAGGAAAGTTTTTATTTATTGATGAAATTCATAAATACCCAAACTGGTCGCAAGAGTTAAAAAATATTTATGACAACTTACCTGAATTAAAAGTTGTATTTACCGGTTCATCAGCTCTTGATATATTTAAAGGTAAATACGATCTTAGCCGCAGAGCTTTGGTTTACACTCTTAAAGGACTTTCATTCAGAGAATATATTGAATTTTTATATGACATTACCATAAAACCTTTATTACTCGATGAGATTTTAAGTTCTTCTTTTGACTATATTTATAAATTAGGTAAAATAGAAAAACCACTAAAACTTTTTGGTAAATATTTACAATATGGGTATTATCCGTTTTTTAACGATAATAGCGTTTCTTATCAGATAAGATTACTTGAAACCATTAATACGGTATTGGAATCCGATTTGACAAATATTTTTAATATTGACAGATCTTCTGTGAGAAAACTCAAAAAGTTTGTCTATCTGCTGGCTTCAATGTTCCCTTTTAAACCGAATATTTTAAAGCTTTCCGAAAAACTTGAAGTTACACGACCAACCATGTTACGTTTCTTGGAATTGCTTGACCGTGCTAATATAATTTCCTTACTTACTGCAGATACTTACGGTATAAATTATTTGGTTAAACCTGAAAAAATATATTTGGAAAATACTAATCTGATGTATGCCTTTGAACCGGACAGAGTAAATATTGGTACATTGAGAGAAACATTTTTCTTAAATCAGTTAAATGTTAAACATAAGATTAGTTACCCAAAACAAGGCGACTTTCTTGTTGATAATAAATATCTTTTTGAGGTTGGTGGGAAAAACAAAACTAATAAGCAAATTGCAGGAATAAAAAACTCATTCATAGCTGCCGATGATATTGAATATGCTTATAAAAATATTATACCACTGTGGCTTTTTGGGTTTTTGTATTAAAAAAATAGATGATAATAAACGAATAAAATATTTGATAATTATTCAAAAATTAATGAATTAAAATAAAAAATTATGGAGCGTAAAATATTTATTTCTATCCTCGGCACAGGTTATTATAATCCAACAAAATACTTTTTTGATGAAATATCGGGAAGTGAAACAAAAACAAGATTTGTTCAGGAAGCAGCAATAAAACAATTTTGTTCTAATTGGAATGATTATGATAAGATATTTGTTTTTCTTACTAAATCTGCTCGTATAACTAACTGGGTAAATCCTGCACAAGAAAAAAACGAAAAAGAATCCTATACAGGATTAATTGAAGTTTTAAAAAAACTTGAATTAAAAGCAGAGCTAATTGATAAAGATATTCCTGATGGTAAAGATGAAAAAGAAATTTGGGAGATATTTCAAATTATTTTCAAGCAGTTGAAAGAAAACGACAAAATATATTTTGATATCACACATGCATTTAGGTCATTACCAATGTTATTAATGGTGCTTATAAATTATTCTAAATTTTTAAAAAACATAGAAGTAAAAAGCATTACTTATGGAAATCATCAGGCTGAAAAAAATGGCTATTCTCCCATAATTAATTTAACTGCTTTTTCTCAACTTCAGGACTGGACAAGCGCAGCTGATGAATTTATTAATTTTGGTAGTGTAGATAAATTAGTAAATTTATCATTTGCTAAGATAAACCCAATATTAAAAGAATCAAAAGGTAAAAATGAAAGTGCATCAACATTAAAAAAACTTAACAGCGAATTACCTTCTTTTGTTAAAAATATTCAGACAAGCAGAGGTATGAATATTATATTAAACAATGAGGGAAGTAAAATAAATAAAATATTCTATGAATTTAAACAGGACAATATTAAACCATTATCTCCGATACTTGAAAAGATATCAAAGGTGGTTTTACCTTTTAATAAAGCAGATAATATTAAAAACGGATTTTTTGCTGTTAGTTGGTGCATTAATAATAATTTGATTCAACAAGGCATTACTTTATTAAAAGAATCAATTACTACTCTTATTTGTGATGAAATAAACCTTGATTTTAAAGAAGAAAAAAATAGAAATATTGTTGATTCTGCTTTTACAATTATTAAGGAAAATATTGATGAGGAAAAATGGGAAAGAGATGCCGGAGAAAATAAGGATATTACAAAAATTGTAATTAAAAAATCTAAATATTTATTATTATTGAATAAAGAATTCAATATAATTTCCTCAATCAGAAATGACATAAACCATGCAGGATTTAAAGAAAATTCAATTAACAAACCTGGTAATTTTAAAAAAATTCTTAATGAACTTTTAAGTGATATATTGAAAAAAATAAAATAACCCATGCTCCTAAACCTGTCAAACCATCCCAAAAGCACTTGGGATAAAAAACAAACAGAAATTGCCGAAAAAATTTACGGCGAAATTATTGATATTAATTTTCCTGCTGTTGACCCCGAAGCAAATGAAAAGGAAATTTATAAAATTGCTAATGAATATCTTAATCATTGCAAAAAATTACTTTCGCAAAGCACAGACAAAAATAATGCAGTGCATATTATGGGCGAAATGACTTTTAGCTTTTCTGTTGTAAAACTGCTTAAAAAAAATAATATTAAATGTATTGCTTCTACAAGCAAACGTAGTGTTGTGCAAATAGAAAACAGAAAACTAATAGAATTTGATTTTATGCAATTCCGAGAATATTAAAGTTTATTATTTTTCAATACGTTCTTTGACATCCTGGATTTTTTTTTTAATAAAAACAATTGTTTAATAATGAATATCTGTATTTTTGCACTCCTCTAAAAAAAGCCGTTTTTCTTGCTCATTTAATGTATAGTATGCAAAAATTTCAATTTAAACAACTAATTCACTTATTATTATAAAATTAACGTCAGAGATCAACTTCCATTAAAACAAGGATTAAGACTTTATATGGGCTTTCATTAGTACCTGTTTCAAGAGAGTCAGAGATCAACTTCCATTAAAACAAGGATTAAGACTTTAACTGAAGTTTTACCGCCTTCTTTATCGAGTCAGAGATCAACTTCCATTAAAACAAGGATTAAGACATTTGTAAAACTGCTTCATCTGAACAGCCTATTTGTTGTCAGAGATCAACTTCCATTAAAACAAGGATTAAGACAATGGTTGATATTATTCCATGCAGAAAACCTGGACCTTGTCAGAGATCAACTTCCATTAAAACAAGGATTAAGACGCTGTCAAAAATGAATTTACTACAATTGTTTTCATAATTGTCAGAGATCAACTTCCATTAAAACAAGGATTAAGACCGAAATGGCAATATTGTATCTGAATTGGATCTTATATGTCAGAGATCAACTTCCATTAAAACAAGGATTAAGACCGAAATGGCAATATTGTATCTGAATTGGATCTTATATGTCAGAGATCAACTTCCATTAAAACAAGGATTAAGACCAATTATCATATCTTTTATCAATCTCTCTGGTTATGTCAGAGATCAACTTCCATTAAAACAAGGATTAAGACTTAATAAACCATATTATTAATACCACAATTGTAAGGTCAGAGATCAACTTCCATTAAAACAAGGATTAAGACTGATTTGTTGTAAGCTTACTAATAACAGGAGTTACGTCAGAGATCAACTTCCATTAAAACAAGGATTAAGACTCATAATCTTAGTTTGTTTTAGTTTATAAATAAGGTCAGAGATCAACTTCCATTAAAACAAGGATTAAGACATTAATATAGCTCCTATTATACCCATCATTATATTAGTCAGAGATCAACTTCCATTAAAACAAGGATTAAGACTTATCAATTTTTTTGTAGTCTATAATTTTACTTGAGTTGTCAGAGATCAACTTCCATTAAAACAAGGATTAAGACCGTTATATCGTTTGAAGCAATAAGGACATTTAAAATCGTCAGAGATCAACTTCCATTAAAACAAGGATTAAGACTCTATTTCGTGAGCTGCGACATTCGGGTAATAAGTGGTCAAAGATCAACTTCCATTAATCCATACGGACTTGCTTCGCCTCGCAAGGATTAAAATAAAATAAAATTCCACTTTGGTTGTTTGGATTTTTATATTGAAAATTGAATTTGTAGAAAATACAAGAACCGAATAAACATCCTGTTGTAATTACAGCACTTATTCACAAACATTTTGTTTTTGTTCATGCCTTTATCGGTGGAAATAGACGAATAGCTCCTTTACTTTTGAATTTGATATTAATTAAAACTGCTTTTCCGACAAAGCAAAATAAATGATAAATTGCTACTTGTATAAAGCAAAAAAATACTATATTTGTTTTTTTGATAAAGCAAAATAATTATGAGAAAATTAAGAGAAATACATAATTTGCTAATAAATAGCTTTAATACCGATTTTCAGAGAAGTTACATCAATAAACTCCCATGGAATGTTAGACTATTTGGCATAAAAGGTTCTCGTGGAGTTGGAAAAACCACACTATTGTTACAATATATTAATAAAAATTATGGTCTTTCAGAAGAAGCGTTTTATATTTCACTTGACGACTTATACTTTACAGAAAACAAAGTTGTGGATTTTGTAGATGTTTTTGTGAAAAAAGGAGGGAAGCATCTTTTTATTGATGAAGTACATAAATATCCAAATTGGGCTATCGAAATTAAAAATATATACGATTATTACCCTGAACTGAAAGTGGTTTTTACAGGTTCTTCTTTATTACAAATACTTAATTCTTCTGTGGATTTGAGCCGTAGAGCTTTATTGTTTGAAATGCGTGGACTTTCGTTTAGAGAGTATTTAAACTTTACTACTAAGAATAATTTTGAAATTTTAAGCCTTGATGAAATCCTAAATAATCATTTGAATATTTCGGCAACAATCCTCAAAAAAATTAAGCCTTTGCAATTTTTTGAAAGTTACTATCAAAGAGGTTATTATCCATTTGCTTATGAAGATAAGCAGTTTTACTATCAAAGAATATTGGAAATTTTAAATATGATAGTAGAATTTGAACTTCCTTTATTGCGAAATATTGATATTGCGAAAACATACAAAATTAAGCATTTGTTATATATAATATCTCAATCGGCACCTTTTAAACCAAATGTTAGCAAGCTGGCAACCAAGATTGGAGTAAGTAGAAATACATTAGTGGAATACATTAAAAGTCTTTCTGATGCAAACATTCTTAATATTTTAAATAAGGATACTCATGGTATTAGTCTTTTACAAAAACCTGAAAAAATATATTTGGAAAACACCAATATAGCTTTTGCGTTAGGAGAAGGAAATGCTAATATGGGTAATTTAAGAGAAACATTTATTTTAAATCAATTACTTGAAAATCATAATATAACTTATCCTGAGAAAGGAGATTTTTTAATTGATAATAAATATCTTTTTGAGGTTGGCGGAAAAAACAAAACTAATAAGCAAATTGCAGGAATAAAAAACGCATACATAGCCGCAGATGATATCGAATACGGATATAAAAATGTAATACCACTTTGGTTATTTGGATTTTTGTATTAGTGTTAAAAACTGAAAGTATCTGATCCTATTTTACTATTTTAAATGAATTAAATTCTAAATCTCTAATGATAATTTAAAATTATTAATGTGAAATCTAAAAAAACTATCTACAAATTAGTTACTTCCCGGAATAAATTCATAAGCCCCAAGATCAGGTGATTCTGTTCTACCGTTGTCCATAATATCCAGTGGAACAATTTCAGCTATTGGTAGGCTTCCGATATTTCGAATAGGCGAAAGAGAATCCGGCATATAATTGTTTGATTCATAATCAACAAAAAGAGGGTTCTCATTTTTAAGACAATTAAGATATGAAATCGGATTTGTAATGTTTAATTCAGTTTTTAAATCGCAGTGATCGAAAATGTAATTAAATTCTGCTCCTGCATCTTCATCATATTGAATTTCTTCATCATTATTTCCATATACAATACTGTTTCCAAAACTTACATTCAGGTCAACAGGATGTATGACTTCATTACTATCATAATAATAATTATTAAGGAAAAGGGAAGGCGTTTGCCTGATGGAATTGGACCAGAAATTAGCTATAGTAGTATGAATAAAATTATAATTTCCACCCATGGTAAAAGCAGCGCAATAATTACCGCAATTTGCAACAACATTATTGCTCCCGCTGATATTATAAAATCTTGATAAAATTCCAATTCCACTCATATTTTTTATTATCGTATTTTTGAGGGTAAGCTGGTTACCCATGTTTTCTTGCAAGGTTTCTGCCTGAATTCCGATAAAACCGTTTTTTATCACAGCATATTCAAATTCATTATCAATGCTTCCCTCGTTTATCCAAATACGATCCCATTGTCCTGGAATTTCGGAATAAAATTCTTCCAGTCGGTCGCCTTGAAAAGTTACAGGTGATTCAAGTTCGCCGATTACTTTTATTGCACCACCTTTATAAATCCAAAGTCCCGAATTGTTGTGGAAATGAATTTTTGTTCCTGCGCTAATTCTTAAAATTGCGTTAGAATCAACAACTGCATAACCATAAATAAGGAATGGTTTTTCAGAAGTCCATGTTGTGTCGGAAAATTCGTGTGCAACAATTTTATATGGTGGCAATCCCTGAACATAAGTGTCTGCAATAATATAATTTGCATTTTGCCCCCAGGCTACCAAATCAACATCCTGAGTGTTCCCGTTAAGGTTAAAAATAATTTGATCGGAAATAACAAAAGGAGAGTCTTCGTCATTTGGATTAATAGTGACTTTAATAAAAATGTAAAGGCTGTCTTCTGCTGCAAGCTCGATATCAGTTGCCCCGCTTGTTGGTGTTCCGTCAATATTTATTTTGAAAAACGAATCATTTCCGTTTGTGAGATTTATAGAAGAAATTTTAATGGATTTAGTGCTTGGATTATAAACTTTAAGTTGATTGGTGAAAGAGCCAACCGTTGTAAAAACAGTATCAAATGAAATTGAATCGCTTGAAAAAATTAATTTTAATGATGGATCTGTATCAAAAACATTATCTTTTTTGCAAGATGAAAAAATCAGTGTAAGAGCAATTAATGCTGAAGTACCGATGAGGAAAATTCTATTTAAAAGTTTGTTGAGCATAAAAAAAATTGTAATGCAAAAATAATATTACTTCACTAATACGTTATATTTGTTGTTTTATTGTTATTGAAATTCATTAAAAATATAGGAATTTCGAAATGAATTAAAATTTATTTTATGAAAAAAAACAATACAATTTTAGCTTTACTAATCTCATTATTTTTTATTATTTGTTTTAATGTTACTTTGCAGAGTCAGGAGATAAAGAAAATATATATTCAAAAGAAATTTGTTGTTGGAAGTGGATTTGGATTGCAGTTTGGTACTGTCACTGTTATTGATTTGTCGCCGGAAATTGGTTATAAGATAACAAAAAAACTAACTGCAGGAGTGGGGTTTTCGTATCAGTATTATCGCGATTCGCGTTATCTTCCTGTTTACAAAAGTAATATTATTGGAGGAAGTGTTTTTGCAAGATATTATGTTTATAAAGATTTTTTTGCTCATGCAGAATATCAGATATTAAAATATGATTATATGGATTGGAATATAGGTGATGAACAAAATGTAACTGCCGAAGGTATATTGATTGGTGGAGGTTACAGGCAGTGGTTCGGGAAAAATGTGTATTCAAATCTTTCACTGCTTTTCAATATCAACGAAAGTTTATATTATCCTTATACAAGTCCTATCTTTAGGGTTGGGGTTTATTTTTTATTTTAGATTTAGGATTTTTAACCTGAGTTTGACTTTTAATATTTTCTTCTTATATAGATTATCAGGAAAATACAATGAATATTCTTTGTGTATCTTAGTCCCGAAAGCCTTCGGGATTGTATCTTTGTGGCTACATTTTTTGCCACTAAGGCGCAAAGGCACAAAAAATCCCAAAGAAAAAAAATCATAAATCATAAATTTAAAATCTCAAATTTTTCTTTCTATTTGTCTTCCGGAATTTTTCCCAAAACATCAATTGTAAGTTCCCAAAATTTTGTAGTGGTATCAATTTTGAGTTTTTCTTCTGGTGTATGTGCGCCTTTAATAGTTGGTCCGAACGAAATCATATCCATCTCAGGATAAGTGTGTCCAATCAATCCACATTCAAGACCGGCATGAATTGCAAGGACTTTTGGTTCTTGATTAAATAGCTTTTTATAAGATTCTTTAGTTATTTCAACAATCTCCGAGTCTGGATTAGGAGTCCAGCCGGGATAACCATCGCTATGATAAATTTTTGCTGCGGTAAGTTTAAATACACTTGCTACCATATTGCAAATATCTTCTTTTGCCGATTCGACAGAGCTACGCTGACTAGTTCTTATATCAATAATATTATCCAAAGTTTTTACTACAGCTAGATTTGTTGATGTTTCAACGAAATTAGGAATGTCAGCTGACCATTCAATAACTCCATGAGGACATGCGTACAATGAATTTAATAATTTGTTTTGTGTGTCAATATCTATAAGATGATTTGGGTTTTCTGTGGTTTCAATAATTATTTTTAACTGAGGTTCAGTAACTTTTAATTCATTTTTTATTTTTTTTGTATAATCTTTGAAATAAGTAATAAAATCATTTTTGTTTGCTTCCGGAATAGTAATAATTGCATAAGCTTCACGAGGAATAGCATTTCTTAGATTTCCTCCATCAAATTTTGATAATCTACAATTAAATTTTTCGCTTGCATACCAAAGTAAGCGGGTCATCAGTTTAATTGAATTACCATGTCTTCTTTGTATTTCATCACCAGAATGACCTCCGTTTAATCCTGAAATATTAATTATAAAAGCTGAAGTGTCTTTTGCGGAAGCTTCTTTAGAATATGGAAATTCAATATTTGTGTCTCTTCCTCCTGCACAACCGATAAATAATTCTCCTTCATCTTCTGAATCGAGATTGATTAAAATTTTGCTTTGTAAAAGATCCGGTTTTAATCCGGTGGCACCGGTTAACCCGGTTTCTTCGTCAATAGTAAAAAGACACTCAATAGGACCATGTTCGATATCATTTGCTTCAAGAATTGCCAATTCAGCTGCAATTCCAATTCCATCGTCTGCACCTAAAGTAGTTTGAGTAGCTTTAACCCATTCACCGTCAATCCGTGCCTGAATAGCATCTGTATCAAAATCAAAATCAATTTCCCCGTTTTTTTCTCCAACCATATCCATATGACTTTGCAGAACAACGGATTTCATTTTTTCATTTCCTGGCGTTGCGGGTTTTCTGATAAGAATATTTCCAGTCTCATCTTTTATTGTTTCAAGATTATGACTTTTGCCAAAATCCATCAGGTATTCAGCAATTTTTTCTTCTTTTTTTGATATTCTTGGAATTTCTAATATTTCAGAAAAATAGAACCAGAGTCGTTCAGGTTTGAGTTGTAAAAGCTTATTATTCATAAAGTTAATTATCATTAAATTAGTTCAAATTTTTATTATGGAAAAAGTATAATAAAAAACAATTTTTTTCTATTATTTATAATTGTTCCGTACAAAAGTATAAATAAAATAATAATAATAAGACTAAAATATTTATAATAATGGGTGTCTTTCCTGTTTACCACGGATTGCAAGAATTTCAGATGCAATTTCTTCAATTGGTTTACTGGTAACTTTAATAATAGACCATTGAGGATTTCTTAAAAAATAATTATTTGCGAAAGCGACCTCACGCTTAACAAAATCATAAGAAGCGTAATTACCTGTTTGTTTTCCAAGATATTCTTCTCTGAATTTTCTCAGGGCTGACAAATGATGTGGGCTGGTTGTCAGACAAAATATTTTTTCCGGTGGAACTTTCAGTAAATTTTTCGGAGGGTTAATCCCGTTAACGATGGGAATATTTGCAACAAACCAACCTTTAAATGCCAGATAAATACTTAATGGTGTTTTAAATGTACGAGAAACTCCAAGTAATATTATTTCGGCTTTATTAAGTTGATCTTCTCGTAAACCATCATCATGTTTAAATGCAAATTGCATAGTGTCGATGCGGTTAAAATATTCTCTGTTTAATTGATAAAGAAGCCCGGGTTTTTCAGAAGGAGCATTTGCAAGCTGATATGATAGCCTTGACAATAACGGTCCCATTAAATCAATTGTTTCTACATTGTTTTTTCTGCCATAACGGATTAAAGAATTGCGAATTTCTTCTTTAACAAGGGTGTGAACGATTATTGCATTATTCTCTTTTGCATTTTTAACTGCGTCATAAACTTGCTGTTTTGTTGTAACTTCTTGATGAAATATAATATTTGTTTCTATCCCTGGAAATTGTGTTAACGCTGCTTTCAATGCTTGCTGGGCCGTGTGCCCTGTTCCATCTGAAACTATAACAACTGGTAACATATTTTTGTCTTTTTGAATGACAAGATACAAAAATAATGATTCATGGTTAAATTGTTTCATGGTTTGATGGTTACATGGTTTTATGGTTGCATTGTTGCATTGTTGCATGGTTTTGCTTTTTGATATTAATCAAAGCAAATTACAATAAACTACAATGAATTACAATGAATTATTTAAACTACCAATAAATAAAATTAGGAATTATCAGAAATAATTAATTATTATTTTTTAAGATCCAGAATAGTTTTTGTTGGATTTTCTGAAGAGAAAACTGTATTTCCAGCTACGAGGATATCTGCACCGGCATTAAATAACTTTGAGGCATTATCAAGATTAACTCCACCATCAATCTCAATAAGTGTATTTGTATTTTTTGAGAGAATAATATTTTTTAACTTTTTGATTTTATCATAAGTGTTTTCAATGAATTTTTGTCCTCCAAAACCTGGATTTACCGACATGATTAAAATCATATCAACATGGCAAATAATATCTTCGAGAAGAGAAATGTTTGTGTGGGGATTAATTGCAACACCGGCTTTTACGCCCAGATCTTTTAATACCTGAATTGATCTATGCAAATGATTACTTGCCTCGTAATGAAAGCTGATTATATCTGCTCCAGCATTTTTAAAATCAGAAAAATATTTTTCGGGCTTGCTTATCATCAAATGGACATCAAGGGGTTTTTTGGCATGTTTTTTAATATCACGGACAACCGGAATACCAAAAGAAATATTTGGAACAAAAACTCCGTCCATAATATCAAGATGAAACCAATCTGCATCACTATTGTTAATCATTTCGATGTCTTTTTTTAGATTCGAAAAATCTGCTGATAATAGGGAAGGGGCTATTAATTGGTTCATGATTGTTTATTTGTTGTTTAATGACAAAAGTATGATTTTTTTTGATTATCGAATAAATAGAGTTTGTCAATAAAGTTTGTAAGTTAAACTAAATCAGTAAGACTTTAATTTTGTGAAGCAAAATTATTTAGTCGAACTGATCCCGAGCTTAGTCGAGGGATCTCTTGGGTTATATTCCCCGCCGCTTGCGGCGATAAGAAAATAATTTCCAATTGATACCCCGCTGCTCTGCGGCGGGGAGTTTCATTATTTAAAATCATAAATGACAAACACCAAATAGTTATAAAAAACCCCCCTTAAAAATCATCTCATTAAGGGGGGTAAAATGTTTATGTATTTTTTAACCGTACTTATTTATTGATTGTCCCGAGGTATTAAAACCTTTCTGGATAATTTCAATTTTCCTGTTCTTTGATCTTTTCCAATAAGTTTAACTTCAATTTCTTCACCTTCTTTAAGAACACTGCTTACATCTTTAAGATGCGACCATGTAATTTCAGAAATATGAAGTAGTGCTTCTTTTCCAGGCAAAAATTCTACAAATGCACCAAAGTCAACAATTTTTTTAACTTTTCCTTGGTAAACTTTTCCAATTTCAGGAACAGCTGTAATATTTTTAATTATTTCTTTTGCAGCTTCAATTGATGCTTTGTCATTAGAAACAATATCAATAATTCCAAATTCTCCTTCTTCTTCAATAGAAATAGTTGTTCCGGTTTCTCTTTGCATTTCCTGAATAACTTTTCCACCAGGTCCTATAATTGCTCCGATAAATTCTTTATCGATAGTTATTTTCTCAATACGTGGAACGTGTGGTTTGTAATCTTCATTTGGTTCGGTAATTGTTTTAGCCATCTCGCCAAGAATATGAAGTCTGCCTTTTCTTGCTTGCTCAAGAGCTTCTTCAAGAATCTGATAAGGTAAACCATCAACTTTAATGTCCATCTGACAAGCTGTAATTCCGTCAACAGTACCAGTTACTTTAAAATCCATATCACCTAAATGATCTTCATCTCCAAGAATATCTGAAAGGACAGCATATTTTTTGTTTCCCGGTTCAGTAATTAATCCCATTGCAATACCTGAAACAGGTTTTGAAATTTTAACACCAGCATCCATAAGTGCTAATGTACCACCACAAACTGTTGCCATTGATGATGATCCGTTTGATTCGAGGATGTCAGAAACAATACGAATTGTATAAGGGTTTTCAGGAACTCCCGGTAATACTTGTTTGATTGCTCTCCATGCAAGATTTCCGTGTCCTATTTCTCGTCTGCTGGTTCCTCTCATCGGGCGGGCTTCACCTGTACAGAATGGAGGGAAATTGTAATGAAGTAAGAAATTGCTTGTTCCTTCAAATACTGCTCCGTCAATCATTTGCTGATCCATTTTCGAACCAAGAGTAACTGTAACTATTGATTGTGTTTCGCCACGTGTAAAAACTGCTGAACCGTGTGCTGACGGTAAATAATCAATTTCTGACCAGATTGGACGGATTTCATCAAGTTTTCTTCCGTCAAGTCTGATTCTTTGCTCAAGAATGCAATTTCTTACAGCTTCTTTTTCAACATCATGATAATAACGATTAATCATTGATTCTTTTTCTTCGAGTTCTTCTTCAGAAAAAGTTTCTTTAAATTCTGTTTTTATAGCTTCAAAAGCATCGCCTCTTTCGTGTTTGTTTGTGTTGCCTGAACTTGCAACTTTAAAAGCTTTGTCGTAAGTGGCACTGAAAACCTGTTTTTTTAGATCTTCATCTTTTGCTTCGTGACAATATTCTCTTTTAATTTTTGATTTTTCAACCATGCTAGCAAGGTCTAATTGAAGTTGACATTGATCTTTAATTGCTTCATGTGCAACTTTAATAGCCTCAAGCATTACTGCTTCAGAAACTTCCTTCATTGCGCCTTCTACCATTAGAATATTTTCCATGGAAGCAGCAACGATAAGGTCGAGTTCTGCATTTTCTATTTGAGAAATAGAAGGATTTATGATAAACTCATCATCCAGCTTGATAACTCTGGCTTCGGAAATTGGTCCGTTGAAAGGTATGTCGGAAACTGAAAGAGCAGCAGAAGCAGCAAGAGCAGCAAGTGCATCAGGTGATGCATCTTTTTCAGCTGAAAGTAATGTAATCAGCATTTGAGTTTCTGAGTGGTAGTCCTCAGGAAATAATGGACGTAAAGCTCTGTCAACTAACCTTGAGATTAAAATCTCATATTCTGAAGGACGTGCTTCGCGTTTAAAAAAACCACCGGGAAATTTTCCTGTGGATGCATATTTTTCTTTATAATCTACTGAAAGCGGTAAAAAATTAACGTTTTCTTTTGGTTCTAAACTGGCAACAACTGTTGCCAAAATCATGGTGTCTCCCATTCTTACTACAACTGATCCGTCAGCTTGTTTTGCAAGTTTGCCGGTTTCAATTGAAATGGTTCTTCCGTCTTTTAATTGAATTGATTTTGAAATTCCTAAATTTGTCATTGTATCTCGATATATATTTTTGTCAAAACTAATAATTTGTATGTATAAAAAAAGGCAATATTATATTGCCTTTTATTTTTTTGTGGTAAATAAAACAAATTCCTTTATTTTCTAATACCTAATTTTTTGATTAAGGCTCTGTACTTTTCGATGTCTTTATGTTTTAAGTAATCTAGAAGTTTTCTTCTTTTACCTACTAAAAGTACAAGTGATCTGTTAGTATGAAGATCCTTTTTGTTTATTTTTAAATGTCCTGTTAAATGTTTTATTCGTGCAGTAAAAAGTGCAACTTGCCCTTCAGTTGAACCTGTATCGAATTCTGATTTTCCGTGTTCTTTGAAAATCCCTTTTTTGTCGTCTGTTGTTAAATACATATTATTCTAGTATAATTAAACTTTCCTGATTTTTGGGCTGCAAAAGTAGTATATTAATTTTTTATAAACAAATATTTTGTTTTTAATATTTTTAAAATCTTTATTTGTTTATAAAAAAATAAATTGCTTTAATTATTGGTGTTTTAAAAAGACCATTTTAACCTTGAAAAGAGCATGGTTCCGTAATCACCAAATTCTGTATTATAATCACCAATAAATATTTGTCCGCTTATGAGAAATTCAATATTATCTGTCAAAGAAATATCTATTGAAGGGCCAATAAAGATTGATTTATCATTTGGGTTTAAAATTCCTGACAAAGATGTATTTATCAAAGGAGTGACAGGATATGATATTTGTGCAAAAGTGGAATATTTTGCTCGTGTAAAATTCTTAGCAGAAATTTGCATATTCATAGCCATCATAGTTCCCATACTTGCTGGTCCGGTTGTCCCAACACTATTGTACAGAAATGCTGCATTTATTGATAAACTGTTTTTAAAAGTATAATTTAATTCGATTGAAGCAATAAGAATTCCTGTTGTATCTGCAAAATTTTCTTTATCCCTAAAATATGTTGCTTCGCCATTGAATCCTGCTTTAAATATTTGTCCTGCCCAACCAGCCCCGATTGCAATATCATTTTCCATTATCCCGCCAAGGAATTGAAAATCGTAATTCCATTTGTTGAAATTATACATTCCTGCAAAAGTTATGTTTTTGTCTTTGTCGATTTTATAAGCTAATTGCGCTGATGAAGTCATTCCGGTATAATACTGGACTTTTATAGCATCGCACCCGGGACGTTCGATATAATCGAAATCAAAATAATTAAAAGTATTGAAAATATCGTTTGGAGTCCAGACAAGATTTTTGCCCCAGTTTATTCTTTGTTTACCTATTTTAACTTCCAGGTTTCCACTTACAAACTCAAAATAAGCACGATCGATATTTGTAAATAGAAAATAAGATGTGTCTTTCGCAACGCTTCGTGTCATGTCGAGAAAGCCTTTGTCCTGAATCGACATATTAGCAAAATAAGGGTAATAATCGGCAACTAGTTGTCCATAGTTAAAAATGTTTCGCATACCAATATGAGCTGTGATTGAAGACGATGGATACCATTTTAAATCCAATCGATTGTTTATGGAGTTCATGGTTTGCCATTTGCCGTTATTGTTTTGTATCCAAACGGTTTCCATGTTTTGTAAATAACCTGATAAGGAAAAACTTAAGATATTATTTTTGTTTTGAGAAAATATATTTGAAGTATTGATTAACAATATCAAACTGATCAAAATTGAAGAAATATATATTTTATTCTTTTTCATAAATGTATAATAAATAATTGATTAGTGTTTGCCCATAAATTAAATTTTAATTGATTTAAGAACAAGGAACACCTATTAACGATTTGCGAAGTAGTCTAAAATCTAAAATCTTAAATCGTTAATCATTATTCGATATTCAAATTATTTCTAATATTCTGACATTATACAAACCTTATTTAACCTCATCACTTGTAACTTTACCGTCTTCAACTGTGATTATTCTTTTTGCTTTATCAATTACACGCTGGTCGTGAGTTGAAAATATGAAAGTGATATTTTCTTTTTTATTCAAATCTTTCATTATTTCCAATAACTGGCTTGCTGATTTAGAATCAAGGTTTGCTGTTGGTTCATCAGCAAGCACAAAACTTGGTTTTGATGCAAGTGCACGGGCAACAGCTACTCGTTGTTGCTGTCCACCGGAAAGTTGTGATGGTCTGCTGTTCATTCGATCGCCCAAACCTACTGCTTCGAGAAGTTCTTTTGTGCGAGCATTGCGTTTTTCTTTTGTCCATTTTTGCAGTCCCATGATAAACTCAACATTTTCTTTTGCAGTTAAAACAGGAATCAGATTGTAAGACTGGAAAACAAATCCGATATTTCGCATCCTAAAATCAATAATTTTTGATTTACCGAGTGTCCCGATTTTTATGTTGTTTATTGTTACTTCACCGCTTGTTGGTTTATCTAATCCACCAACCATATTCAGTAAAGTTGTTTTTCCTGAACCAGAAGGACCAACAATTGCTGCAAATTCTCCTTGTTCAAAAGTGAGGTCAATTCCATTTACAGCATGTACTTCAACTGCTGTTTCACTGTATGTTTTGTATAGGTTTTTTATTTCTAAAACTTTCATCTGTTTATATTTTTGTGTTAAATTTTTAATCAGTTCTTAATGCATCAGCAGGGTTTAGTTTTAAAGCTTTATATGCAGGATATATTGCCGAAAGTATTCCTGTGATGATTACAAGTATTGTTAAATTGATAAAAAATGTATCATTAATTGATGGGTAACATATTGCTGCAAATCCAAATGATTCCATTCCTTCACTCACACCTGCCAAATAAATCCCCGTATGATTTGTCCAGGCAATAAGGATTTTTCCCAGAATCATTCCAACTACACCACCGCTTAATGAAAGAAAGACAGATTCGAGCATTATCATTTTAAATACTTTTTTTCTGTTCATCCCGATTGCTGTCAGCATTCCAAGTTCTTTTGTTCGTTCCATCACAGCCATCAGCATTGTGTTTATTATTCCGAATGATAATGCAGCAAGAATAAATACCATGAAGATATTATACATTATGCCCATAAAATCTTTCATAAATGCCATATCAGCTTGAATGTCTTTCCAAGAGATTACTTCCAAAGAACTGTATTTATTAGCAAGTTGCTTTTTAATAATTGTACATTTCTCTGAATCTTTTAATTTAACAACTATTTGATGATATTGTCCTTTTGGTATTTCTGCCATCTTTCTGAACTGATTTGCATTAATAAAGGCATAGGATTTTTCAAATAAAGTATTATTTATTTTGTAAATCCCTCCAATTCGATATGCTACTGATGTTTGGGAACTATCTGCATTTACAAAAGAAAAAATTAGTTTAGCTCTTTTACGATAATAACGCGCATTGTTCATTATCTGATTTTTAACTGAATTATTGTAACTACTTTTAAGAGTTTCTTTTAGTTCGCGAATAAAAATCTTTTCATTTTTGAAACGCTTATTTCTGAGCGGTTCAAGTTTTTGCAGAACTTCTTCGCTTACTTCAATTTCCCGTAAGGAATCAAAAACATTGTCACGAATATTGTAATTGATAATATTCAGATTTTTTGCTAATTCTTCACCAATATAAATTTTGTTTTTAAGATTGATTTTATCCCAACTGCCTGTTCCGGGAATAATTTTCTGATATATCCCTGATATAGTTTTCTCATTTTCAGGATCCACTGCCAACATCTGAATACCTGAATTTTTTGCATCTACACCAAGCATTCCGTTTATAAGCAAACGACCACTTACTGCTTGAATTTCAGGGTCATTCTTAAGTTCATTGATAACTTTGTCTCCTTCAGGAATTGTGCGTATTATTTCGTTATTACTACGAAAATCTTTATTATGGATTTGTATATGACCAATTTCATTGTTTAGCACATTATCTATACGTTGTTTTATCATTCCATCAATAAAAGCAGCGTAAAATAGTCCACCAACAACACCTAAAGTAACTGATATTATTACAACAAGACTTCGGGTTTTGTTACGCCAGATATTTTTCCATGATGTTTTCCAGATCATTTTTATTTATTTTAGATTTATGATTAAATTAAACATGAAATTTTTATGTTCTAATCGCTACGGGGTTAGTTCCCCGCCGCTCTGCGGCGAATTCATAAACTTATTCCTTAGCGATACCCCGCTGCTCTGCGGCGGGGTAGTTCATTTAGCTTGAACTTCATTTAAACGAAGAATTTTACGAGCAGGATAATATGTAGCAATTATTACAATAATTACTACTATTAAAGATTGCCAGAAAAAATAATCGCCAATATTTGCAAATTTTAATACAGGATCAAATCCATAGCCTTCCAGCATTTTTGCTTCATCTCCTTTAAGATGAACTGGATTGCTGACGCCATATAAAATTATCGGAATGCTTACTATAATACTGCTTATTATGCCAAGCAATCCGATATAAAACATTTCTACTCCAAGAACAATTGCCAGTCTTGTTCTTTGCATCCCAATAGAAATCAATACTCCAAATTCTTTTTTTCTTTCGTTTGTCATCATCAAAACTGTTCCAAATACACCGAAAGCAATTATCAAATATAGAATTCCAAGCATTATTTTCCCCCCTTGATTATCTGATTCCAAAGCTTGAATCATTGCTTTGTTCATTTCCTTCCAATCTTTTGCAATATAATCAGTATTGACAAAGAAATTATTTAGTTGATCTTTTGTTCTAGTTACCTCGCTGTCATCAATATCATCTAATTTTAGAATAGCTGAGGTTGTCAAATTTTCAGCACTTAAAAAATTCTGACATTGTTTGATACTCATGAAAACAGCCATACTGTTTAATTGCGGATTTGGGAAATGGACAATTCCTTTTACAGGAAACATATCTGCTGCACTAACTCCATGATAACCTTGTCCAATCAAAACCAAAGTGTCAGCAACATTAATCTTTAGATAGTTTGCCAACATATCTCCAAGAAGAATACCATTGCCGTTAGTTTTCAGGTGTTCTCCAGGATATGAAGCATTTTTTTCAATTATTGGTAATATTTTATTAAATATTTTTTCATCTTTAATTTCAAGAGCAATTTGTAAGCTTGCATAGTTTGAATATGATTTATTCTCCAAAGTTTTGATTATTTCTAAAACTCCAGGATCAATATTTTCTTTTTCGATTTTGCGAATTGCTGATTTAGTAAAACGCAAAAAAACAATTTTTTTACTGATACTGCTAAGTTTATCTTCTTTAACCGGATCTATTCCAATAAGTAAAACTCCTTTTGTTTTTGTTTTGTTAGATGCTAAAGCTCCTGTTTCGAGATGAGGAATAATACCTTTTACATTATCATCTTTAAAAATTAGTTTTTCTACTTCCGGTGTGAGGAAAAATCCGTTATCAAGTGTGCGATCGTCCCAGAAATTTTCGTGCTGAACCTGTATATATCCTGAATAAGATTCGATCATTTTTTTATACATGTCGCCATAAGAACCAAGTTGAAATGAGCGCATTATTAGTGCGAATAATAAAGCGAAAAATATTGAAGCAGTGGTTATTAGCGTTCTTCGTTTATTTCGCCAGATATTTCGCCAGGCCATTTTTATTACAGTTTTCATTTTTATTATTTTATTCGTTTCATATTTTGAATTGAGAAAAAAGAAGCCTTAATAGGTTTATTAAAAATCATGTCCTTAAAAATCAAAGTAGTTTTGTTTCCCGGATCTTCTTCAGGAATTATTTCGTATTTGGCAGGAAGAATTCTATCGCCCATTTTCTTTAGATCATAAGCATTTTCAGTATTGATAAGATAGTCTTCTTCATCATAAAATTCATTTCTCCAGGTATTAAAACCATCAACAGTAACCCATGAAATAATTTTGCCCCAAGATACCGGAGCATCTTCCTTAGCTATAAGTTTAACTTTGTAACATTCCTGCTCTCTAATAATTTCTTTTCCTAATATAGCATGTGTGTAATCTTTTACTATTGACGATTGTTTTACTAAATCATCATTTGTAAAATCCGAACCCATCCAACTCTGCATCATCATTGAAGGAGGAACTTTTATCATCCTTTGAATTTTTGGTACCCAGCTCCACATTTCTTTTCCACGTTTCAGAAAAACTTGTCCTTTTTCTTTTGAAGGAGCAGTGATATATATCATCGAATAATCATCACCTTTCGACCAGGTTTTCATTTCAACTGTTCGTTCCCAGCTTGGCCTTGTAATTGTCATTATCATTGTTCCCTGACTGGTTTCACCACGCATTTTCAGGTCTGCGTTTTTTATTATTTCTACTGCTGAAATTTCCTGAGCCCGGATTGTTTGTGTTCCTGCCCAGATAAATAGTGCAACAAAAACAGCTAGTAATTTTAATATTTTCATTTTTGTGTTTTTAAGATTTTTTGTTATCAATTATACAAAATTTATCAATAATATATTTTTTTACATCTTCAAGAGGGAAATTTTCGGGATCCATAATATAGTTCATACTTATTCCATCTAGGAAAGCTCCATACATGCGAGCTTCCATAGCAGGATTTTTTACTCCTTTGTTTTTGTAATATTTTTCAATAGTATTTAACAAATTATTAATCTTCATAAATAATTTATCTTTCATAATTGACAATACTTCCGGTTGAAAAAACATTGAAAAATAGAGCTTCCAATATGGAATGTTCTCCTTGATTATTCTGAAGTTTTCGTGAATAAAAAATTCAAATTCTTCATTTGTTAAAATACCATCGCTGTTTGTGTCAAAACTTTGAAAAAGTTTCTCTATTCCACGATCTATTATTTTAATTAACAGATCTTCTTTGTTTTCAAAATAATTGTATAAAAGTCCTTTTGAAATATTTGCATGTTTTGCAATTTTACTTATTGAAGTATTGTGATAACCATTGCTTGCAAACATTTCGAGTGCAGAATTCAAGATCAGAATACTTTTGTTTTCTCTTATTTCTTTAAATTGTTTAGCAGTTCTAGGTGACATATTTTTAGATAAATATTTTTATGACTGAATGGTTGGTCAAAAGTAATACAGAAAATTAAATTGTCAAGTCTTTTTTATAAATATTTTTCAAGATAATTGTAAATAATTGATAGTTAAAGTGTAAATATATTTAGAGTAAAAATAAATTGCTAAAATATCTGGTATATTCCTGGCTTTTTCAAAATGCAATCTTAACTATTTCTGTAGCGATAAGGAATTTTTGTTAACCCTAAATTTTGGCCCAAACCAATAATCATAAATCAAAAATATTTCCCTTTCATCATCTTGTTCACTGCTTTTTGAAAAGCGTCAGGCTTGCGTGTTCCTATCAATATTTTCTTACCATTTTTAAGTATTAACTGCATTATGATTTTGCCACTTACATTATATGTATTGCATTGCTTTCTCGAAATTATAATCCCCTAACACTCTTAATTGCTTTTCCCAGATTTTCAATGATATCCGAAGCAATCATTGCTTGCTGTGACTTTTTTTCAGCTGCATTATCTCCAGCCAGTCCGTGGAGAAATACGCCAAGTATTGACGCTTCGAGTGAGTTATAATTCTGTGCAAGCAATCCCAGAATTATTCCGGTTAAAATATCACCACTTCCTCCGGTAGCCATTCCCGGGTTTCCTGTAGAATTAAAAAAGCAGTCTCCGTTTGGAGTTGTAATTGCAGTATGAGCTCCTTTTAAAATAATATAAGATTTGTATTTGCAAGAAAACTTTTTCTGCATTTCAATGCGCTCGAAGTTGTTTTTAGGTTTCCCGACAAGGCGCTCAAATTCTTTAGGATGAGGAGTAAAAATACAAAATTCAGGAATAAAAGAAAGCCAAGTTTTGTTCTCTCCCAATATATTTATTGCATCGGCATCAAAAACAATTGGGACACCGGCATTTTGGATTAATAATTTTAAAGCATTCTGAGTTTGCTTTTCCATTCCAATTCCCGGACCGACGGCAATTGCATTATAATTTGAAAGATCAGGAACTTTTGAAAAATAATTTTCATTTTCGTCAATATCTGTCATTGTTTCCGGCACGGCAGTTTGAATAATATTATTTCCCTTTGCGGGAATGTGAGTTGTTAGCAAACCTACTCCCGAACGCAAACATGCTTTTGAAGCAAGAACAGCGGCACCCATTTTCCCGTACCCACCGGAAATTAATAATGCATGACCGTAATTTCCTTTATGCGAAAATTTATTCCTTTTTTTTAACATTTCACGACAATCCTCTTTTTCGATAAAATAATTTTTTACTTCCACAGAGAAAATAAAATCCTTATGTAAACCTATCGACAACACTTCCCATTTTCCAACATATTTATCGTTTTCCGGAAATAGAAAAGCATATTTTGGAAATTGAAAAGTAAGAGTGTAATCAGCTTCAATAATTTTACCTTTATGATTTGTTGAGCTTAAATCACAAAATAAGCCTGAAGGCGCATCAAGAGCAATAACTACAGCTTCACTTTTGTTTATTTCATCAATCACATCACCAATAAATCCCAAGACAGGTTTAGATAAACCGGAACCAAATATTGCATCTACAACTAAATCATTTTTACTTATTTCAGGAAATTTATCACCTTCGTGAATATTATTTATTTCAACTCCTTTAATATTTTCAAGTCGTTTGTAATTTACTTCAAAATTTGCGGATGTCTTTTCTGAATATCTTATAATGTTGATATGAACCGGAATATTTTTTCCGGCAAGGAGACGAGCAACAACCAATCCATCACCGGCATTATTTCCTAAGCCGCAGAAAATTTTTACCGTCTGTGATTTTTTCACGTTATTGATTACCCATTTAAAAATCTGTGTTCCTGCTCTTTCCATAAGATCAGTCGATTTTATTGGTTCGTTTTTAATTGTGTAAGCATCAGCCTCGCGAACTTTTTCTATTGGAAGAATTTTCATGACAAATATATTTGAAATTTATTTCTACAAATTTAAAAAAAATTGTTTCATGGTTGTATGGTTGCATGGTTTCATTGATTCATGGTTTCATTGTTGCATTGTTTCATGGTTGTATTGTTGCATTGTTTCATTGTTGCAATACATAAACTAGATAAATCCTCCAGATTTTAAAAATCTGGAGGATTTTCTGTCAACCAATTAATCACCACCAATTACTACAAATCACAACTATTTACCATAAATTACAAACAAATAACAATGCGATTATCTAACAAACTTTATTCTATCTTTGCAAACTCAAAAAAACAATCCAATGGCAGAAAGAAGAAAGCAATACATTTTTAAAGAAGTAGAAATAATTGATGCCGGCTCTGAAGGCATGGCTGTAGCAAAAGTTGACAACAAGGTAATATTTGTACCTTTTGTGGTTCCCGGTGATATTGTGGATATTAAAACTACAAGAAAGAAAAAATCATTTTTTGAAGGAAAAGCTATAAAATTCCACAAATATTCCGATAAACGCACTGAACCCAAATGTGAATATTTTGGTTTGTGCGGCGGCTGCAAATGGCAGAACATGTTGTATGAAGACCAACTTTTCTATAAACAAAAACAAGTTGAAGATAATTTGCAAAGAATTGGTAAATTTGATTTTCCTGATATTCTTCCGATTAAAGGAGCAAAAGATATTTATTTTTATCGCAACAAACTTGAATTTACTTTTTCAGATAAAAAATGGCTTACTGATTATTCAAAAGAAATTGATTTTAATGATAGAAACATGAATGGTCTTGGATTTCATCTTCCCAAAATGTTCGACAGAATAATTGATATTGACAACTGCTATCTTCAAAGATCCCCTTCAAATGAAATTCGCCTTGCTATTAGGGAATATGCGATTGAAAACGAACTTGAATTTTATAATGCCAGAAAATCCACTGGACTTTTACGAAACCTGATTATTCGTACTTCAACAACTGGTGATTTAATGGTAATTGTTGTTTTTCGCACAGATGAAAAAGAAATTATTAATGATTTGCTGAATTTTGTTTCTGAGAAATTCTCGGAAATTACTTCTCTGATGTATATCATAAATGAAAAAAGTAATGATTCGGTTTCTGATCTTGAAGCAAAATTATTTAAAGGTAATGATTTTATAATTGAAGAAATGATTCGTGATGAAGAGAGCGGAACGAAATTAAAATTTAAGATAGGACCTAATTCATTCTACCAGACTAATTCGGAACAAGCATATAATCTTTACAAAATTGCTAAGGAAATGGCTGATCTTTCAGGTGAAGAAACAGTTTATGACCTCTACACAGGGACAGGAACAATTGCTAATTTTGTTGCCGACTCAGCGAAAAAAGTAATTGGCATTGAATATATTCCTTCGGCAATTGAAGATGCATTTGAAAATTCTAAACTAAATAAAATTGAAAATACAGATTTTTTTGCAGGTGATATGCTTAAAATTTTGAACGAAGATTTTGTTACAGAAAATGGTCAACCGGAAGTAATAATCACTGATCCTCCGAGAGCAGGAATGCACGATAAAGTAATTAAACAAATACTAAATATTGCTCCTGAGAAAATCGTTTATATCAGCTGTAATCCTGCAACACAAGCAAGAGATTTAAGTTTAATGATTGAAAAATATAATATTGAAAAAGTTCAGCCGGTTGATATGTTTCCTCATACTCATCATGTAGAGAATGTTGTACTACTGAAAAGAAAATAAATATTCAACACTAAACACACAATATTCAATGTCCAAGGAGAGAGTGCGGATGAAGAAAAGCAAATCTGTATTGATGAATTTTTATTTACTGTTTTTCTACTTGTTTATTGATTATTGATTATTGCATATTGAGTGTTCTTCTAAATAACATAAGAAAATAAATATTCAACACTAAACACACAATATTCAATGACTGAAAGGAATCCGTCTGGACGACCAAGGAAAGAGTACGGATGAAGAGAAGCAAATCTGTATTGATGAATTTTTATTTACTGTTTTTCTACTTATTTATTGATTATTGAATATTGAATATTGATTATTTTTTATTGTATATTGAGTGTTTCAAATAAATAACAACAGTAGTACTACTGAGAAGGAAATAAGTCAATCTTAAGTTTATAGGTTATACTGTTATTTTAGTGAAAATGATTAAATGCGTAAATGATTAAATGCGTAAATGATTAAATGCATAAATACGGTTAATATAATTTATTTTATCATTCAATCATTTTATCAATCAATCATTCTCCCGACATCTAATCAACTTCACCATCTCCTCAATATCTGCATTTTCACCTTTTACAGTATAGTCTGCTTGTTGATAAAATGCTTCTCTTTCGTTTAAATGATTTGACAAAAAATCAGTAACATTTTCTTCGGAAATATTTTTCAATAACGGTCTTTTTTTCTTTGAGTTAAGGATCCGATCTTTAAGTGAGTTGATGTGCATTTTTAAATAAATTGAAACACCATTTTTTCTCATCACATTCATGTTCTCGTTGAAACAAGGAGTTCCGCCACCTGTTGAAATTACAATATTATCTTTTACCAGAATGTCATTTAGCAATTGAGTTTCGATTTTCCGAAAAGCATTTTCACCATATTTTGTGAAAAAATCATCAACACTAATATGATATTTTTCTTCAAAGTAAAAATCCAGATCAATAAAAATATAATTCAGTTTCTGTGCCAGTCGTTTCCCAACTGTACTTTTACCGCTGCACATATATCCGATTATGAAGATTTTCATGGTGTACTCAGTGTTTCATTGTTTTATTGTTTTATGGTTTTTTATTAGTGCTATCATTATAATAATTATGATAATAGATAAAATTCAAAGTAATTATAATGATATTATAGAACCTGAAATATTGGGTTTTAATCTAAAACTACTTTCGCCCAATAACTTTCTCCGTCGCTTTTACAATATCAACAACATCAAGATTATATTCTTTCATTAGTTCATCGGGGGTTCCGCTTTCGCCAAATTTATCATTAACAGCAACCATTTCGATTGGTGTTGGTAATTCTCTGGATAGTAACTGAGCAATGCTGTCACCAAGTCCGCCATTTCGTTGATGTTCTTCGGCAGTGACAACACATTTTGTTTTAGCAACAGAATTCAATATTGCATTATTGTCTAATGGTTTTATTGTGTGAATGTTAATTATCTCAGCATTAATTCCTTTTGCTTCGAGTTCGACTCCCGCCTGAATTGCAGTCCAGACAAGATGTCCGGTGGCAAAAATTGAAACATCAACACCTTTGTTAAGAATTATAGCTTTCCCAATTTCAAAAGGCAAATCTGTAGTAAAAACAGGAACTTTAGGGCGACCGAATCTAAGATAAACCGGTCCAACATAATCTGCAATTGCAAGAGTGGCAGCAACCGTCTGTGCATAATCGCAAGGATTGATAACTACCATATTTGGTAACATTTTCATCAAGCCAATATCTTCAAGGATTTGATGAGTAGCACCATCTTCACCAAGACTAATACCTGCATGAGAAGCACAAATTTTTACATTCTTTTTGGAATAAGCAACAGATTGACGGATTTGATCGTAAACCCTGCCTGTAGCAAAATTGGCAAAAGTTCCTGCAAAAGGTATTTTACCTCCAATTGTCATGCCGGCAGCCATGCTCGTCATATTGGCTTCAGCTATTCCGCATTGAAAAAACCTTTCATGAAATTCATCAGCAAACCTATTCATCTTTAACGACCCTGTTAAATCAGCACATAATGCTACCACATCCTTATTAGTTTTTCCAAGCTCATAAAGAGCGTCACCAAAACCCGAACGGGTGTCTTTCATTTCTGTATAAGAGTATTTTTTCACTTTTGATTAGGTTTTATCAATTACTAAATAATTTCAAATTTGTTGTTTTTCCCGAAGTAACAGTAAATGTTTTTTTGATTGTGTAAAAAGATCTGTCGCTATATTTCGATCTAAACACAACTTTATACGTTCCGGGTTGCAAAATAAGATTTTCCTGATATGGATTTGAGCTTTTAAAATTATACAACCAATTCAGTTTGTTATCACTTATGTGATAAAGACTTCCATAACCTTTAGTGGTTTTTTTAATAACTGCAATTCCGGGCATTGGAATTTCTACATTTGTAGTTTTACTTTGAGAAATCTCCACATCATTAATATAAATTCGTGGCAAACAAAGTATTTCAAGATCATACCTACCACAAATATATTTTTCTTTATTAACAAAACCCTGCACATTAAGAGTTTTTGCATCATTGTGTTTTCTAATAATGCATTGAAGGTCTTTTAATGAATTTAATTTACCGTCAATTTTAAGTTGAAGAAATCCCTGAGGTGCGCTAATTGGAATAATTGTATGTTTTCCGGGGTTAAGTTTGACATTATTGGCAAATACCGGAGGAATAGTGTGAACAACAATATTGTATGTAAGCAAAGGATCAATAACAAGAGTATCAGGAAGGCCTTTACTATTCATAGTGTGCATAAAATTATGTTTTTCTAAACCCGAAAAATCATCATAAAATGTCATATTAACATTTGTTTCGGTAGGTTTTTTGGATTCATCGAGCAGGTTTATTTGACATGATGTAGAATTTAATGCTTGTGAAATAACCACTTCTAAAGCATTACTAAATTGTTCCTCGCTGGAAGCATCAAAATATGTTCCTACACAATCGAATACATCTTTAAAATTTTTACCGATTCCAATAATAAATGGTTTTAATACAATTCCCCTTTTTTGCAGATCATTTGAAACAGCACAAGGATCTCCATCACATTCTTCAATTCCATCAGTAATCAAAACAATAATATTACGACAGTTTGGGCGTGGAGTAAAATCGCCACCCGATTTTTCCAATGCAAAAGCAATCGGTGTTGTTCCTCGTGGTTTTATCGATTTTAAACGGTGTTTTATTCTGTCGATATTGTTGGGTGCAAAAGGGACTTCAAGTTTTGTGTCGTTACAAACCTGTGGTGGATATAAATACTGATGCCCGTACACACGCAAAGCAAGCTCAAGATTTTCTACATTTCTTAAACTGTCGAGAAGATTTGATAATAATTTTCTGGCAATAGTAATCTTTGTATTACTCTGCCATCTGGCATACATACTTTGTGAGGCATCAAAAACAAACAATATCCTGGTAACAGGAATCTCTTGTTTATTTTTCCTTTGCTGATGTGTTTGAGCAAAAGAACTTGCTGATAACAAAAATAGAAAAGCTAGAAAAAAATATTTTATTTTTAATTTCATAAAAGCATATTTTTAAAGATTTGCAAAATTCAAAAATAAGATAAATGTCAAAATAATTTCAATTTTACATTATAAAGAAAAAACCCTATCAACTAATAATCCCCCAATGTTTCATCTAATTGTTGCAGAGCCTGAGCAAGTTGTTCATCATTAGGAGTAACACCATGCCATTTGTGAGTTCCCATCATAAAATCAACACCAAAACCCATTTCGGTTTTCATAATTATCATAACAGGCTTTTCTCTACCACTTTGTTTTTTGGCTTTATTCATGGTTTCAGAAATACTTCTCATGTTATTTCCATCCATAGTTAAAACCTTCCATCCAAACGATTCCCATTTAGCTTCAATATCACCCAAAGACATTACTTCTTCAGTAGGTCCATCAATTTGTTTTCCGTTATAATCAATTGTTGCAATAATATTATCGACACCTTTTGCCGCTGCATACATTGCAGCTTCCCAAACTTGTCCTTCTTCAATTTCACCATCACCCATTAGACAATAAACCAGCTTATTGTCATTATTAAGCTTTTTTGTTTGCGCTACTCCAAGAGCTGCTGACAAGCCCTGTCCCAATGAACCGCTTGCTATTCTTATTCCCGGCAAATTATCAGATATCGATGGATGCCCCTGCAAACGTGAACCCAGCTTACGCAAAGTACCTAATTCCTCAATTTCGAAATAACCGGAACGTGCCAAAACACTATACAAAGCCGGAGCAATATGTCCGTTTGACAAAATAAAGATATTTTCATTTTTTCCATCAATAGTAAAATTCTTCGGCTTATGTTCCATCACTTCAAAATAAAGTGCAACCAAATAATCGGTGCAACCCAATGAACCACCCGGGTGTCCTGATTTTGAAGCATTAACCATTCTTAATATATCTCTTCTAACTTGAGTTGCAGTTTTTTGTAGTTTATTATAATCCGGCATAAGAGTTTTTTATATTAGTTTTGGTTTGTTTTCTAAAAATTTAAATTAAAGGTTTTTAGAAAATTATTTCATTATTATTTCAAAAATGTAAAAGTAATTTTTTTTTATTTCTCTCAGAATTTTCATTGATAATATTACAGTTTAAAATACCTCTCTTTAAGTTTTTAAACTATGTCCTTTTATCAATAACAACATACTCATCGATTTACTATAAATTTTGGCAGGAATTTTACCCTTTTAGTTATTAAATTGCATTGAAGTAAAATTAATTTATCTCAGTTTCAGATACCATTATCCGTCTGCATGAATTTATTATAAGTTACCAAAGTTCTTTTTTTCAAATTATCTCCAAATAATATCATAGCTGTTTCCTAATAAATCATTATACCATAAATCCATTTGGTAAAGAGAGTTAATATCTATTGGTGTATCAAGTGTCAATTCTGTTAATCCTGTAGTACTTGTTAATATTGGACTACAATAATACTGAGCTTGGTTATTGGAAAGTTGCACCATTACATCTGTTAACATACAGTCAGGATTAATAACTGTTCCGTCAGGTAATGTATAATCAAAAGATATAGATGTAAGCTTTCCCTCACTATTTGTGTGTAAAGTAGGAATAACAACTACCAGATTAAATTTAACATCAATATTTGTATAATTAAAAGTTAATGTATTGATGCCATTAATTGAACATGTGTATATTCCATCTTTAAAAGGTAAAAAAGCCGATCCCCAAGGGGCACCTGGCTGAGCATTTGTTTCTCTACAAAATGTTGCTTCAAAACCTATTCTTTCGTCACCATTGTTGTTTCCACACCACCAAAGTGCAATATCTGTATATGGGTCTTCGGCAGGACCGGATAAAGAAATGTTCTCATTTAAAACATTTAAGTTCGAACCTCCCATAATTTCTAACATATAGTTAACATAATAGTGTGAACTATCTTCAAGAATCGGGCTTGAGTTATTGTATCCCCAATGTCCGGCATTAATTACAAACATTGAGTATATAACTAATTGCTTATCATATAATACATCAGGTATGTTATCATTATCAGTATCAATATTTTTTGCAATATTTTCATAATATCCGTCTATTATCTTTAAACAATTGATCTCTGTTTCAGATATTTGAATCTCGTTTCCGAAAGGATCGTGTGCCGGAATAACACTATTCCCTACCAATGTAAGTGTTGACAGGTCAATAGTAGTATTTTCGTTATTTGATAAACTTCCGAGCGGAAGCATATTCAAACCTTGTGTAGATAGATTTCCAATATACTTGTTATTTGCATCTAAAAATATCAATGCGATCCCTGTCCCTATTTTTCCAGTAACAGAAAAAGTGTCACTAACAATATCATATAGCTTACTGTAGTACTTACTGAAAACTAGTACCTTTTTTGCATCAGATAATGATAATGAATTATCGGATTTAACTTTTAAGCTTTTGTTTTGACTTACCGGAATAGTTCCTTTGATAACTATGCCTGAATCTGTCAGATTATTTACAGGATCATTGTCTTTGTTGCAACTTACAATCATGATTAAAATTACAAATATTAAAAACAGATTTTTCATTATTTATTTTGTATTTTATATCACAAAGGTAAGAATTATCTTACTTCTTTATGTGGTTTTATACTTTGTTGAGTTTAGTACTTATACCAACCTAAGTTTGTAAAATAGTTATCAGCAATTTAGAAATTCAATTGGTATTATTTGATAATTCCTTTTTATCTTAAAATAAATGGAATAATAGTGGCAATAATAGCCGTGAAAATTACTACCATTATAAAAAGATTGTATCGTACATTATAATTTCCGAGTAATGAAAAATCATAATAACTATCAACCTTCTGGTCTTCGTACATTTTAATCAGACCTTTCAAAAGCTTCTCTCTTGTTTGTTTCCCTTTTTTCAATCCAATGACTACAACCAGGTTTACCACAACAATAAGGCAAACGAAAATAAACATCACAATAAGGCTCGAATTGTCGGTTCTCGAACTTTCTGACATTCCTGAATTTACTGCCAGGGTTATCAGATTGAGTATTATTGCTGAAAGAATAAAGATAATGTCGGTGCGTGTGTTTTGTTGTAATTCCGATGTAATGTGTTTATGAACATGCTCAATCATTTTTTGTCCTCCTTATATTTTGTTAATAAAAATACAATTCATCTTAATTTTATTCAAATATAATCATTTTAAAGTGTTCTGTCAAATTCCAACAGCTAACTGTTAAAATGGTGAAAAATAATAGCTTTGATAATGTACAATGTCCTCGGGTGGAGAATACAAAATTCTGCTTGGTTTACCAAAAGAAGGAGAAAAATAGGGGTCTAAACTTTTTGCTTTTTTTAGGTATTTTTCAGACAAATCTTTATTTCCAGTTCGGCGATGTAACATGGCCAACGTGGCATATGTCCAAGCTTTCATAGGATTTAATGGCTCCGGACTAAAGTTAAGGAATTTATTAAATTGCTCTTCGGCAAGTGATACTACTGAATCCATAGGTGCTTGCTTTTGCATTGCCATCATTACAAAATATTTTCCTAAATCTAAGTAAAGGATATTATTATTTGGATCAATATCTATAGCTTTTTGATATTGAATATTTGCTTTATCGAACTCATTCAGGAATAAATATACACGGCCTAATGCCTGATGTGCATCTGCATTTTCCGGAGCTTTTTTTATAATTTCTTTCCAGTATACCTCGTAATCGGCATCTTCAGGCATTAATATCTCCCTTGCTTTAGCACCGCTAATCATATCTTGCTGTTCAAGTTCTAAAGCATATTTTTCAGCCTTCTCAATATCGCCACCCATTTTTGCAGGTAATCCTCCAAAAAACTCTACTAGTGTTAGTTTATTCTCATAATAGCTGGGATCTAATTCTAAAACAGATGTATAAGTTTCCTCAATTTTGGGGAGGTATTCGGAGGTGTTTTCGTTTCCTGATTGAAGAGCCATATAAAATTGCAAAGTTTGTATCTTTCCTTTGTACGACAGATACTTTGCGTTCTTAGGATTCAGATCAATGGCCTTGTTAATATGAAGCAGAGTTTCTTCTAGTGTTTCGGTAATTTTTCTGGGATTGGATCTTCCAATGTGCTCGGTAGTTCGGCATAACTCAAACCATGCAAGGGCATTTTCGGGGGTTTTATCAGTAATTTCTGTTAGAAGGACTTTTGCAGAATCTGCTTGTCCATTGATTCGCAGTTTGTATGCTTCAAATACTTCTTGATTAGTTTTTTGACCTGTGCATGATGTAATTCCTATGAATATCAGGATAATAAGGATGTTTACTTTTGCCAGGTTTAGGTTTCTGATAATGTTTCTTTTTTTCATGATGATAGTTTTAAGGTTAATAATTATAGTTTATGTATTATAGTTTGGAATAAAACTTTGCAATATTCTGCTTTATGATTTTTCTTTAATTCGATTATTTTATATATTTGTTTTTGATTAAGCTTTAAAAAAATATCAATAAGCTATTTTAATAATTTCATAAATTTGTTATTTGTCAGATTTTTCGATATAAAAGTAATGTTGTATTTACTGTAGAAATTAAATATCTCTTGTAAAACGATTGTAAAGTAATTTACAAGTGTTTTACTATCAATGTCTTAAAAAACAAACTAATTTTGCACGATAGTAGTAAAAAATATTTCACTTTATTAAAGCAAAATATCGTGTATACGATGCAAAAATCATTTCCGGGTATTAAAGCTTCAATTTCAGATTGGAGAGGGCAGGATATAACCGATTTTCAAGAAGACTTATTGGAAAAAGTAAATGCCCATATCAGCGAAAAATGGTTTTATAATCACATTAAAACGGAGAATAAGTCACTACCCAGAATTGATGTTTTGAATCTGCTTAGTAAATATGTTGGTTATGCTAATTGGGATGATTTTGTTTATAAAAATACGGATGGAAAAATAAATATTAAATCCATTTCAAAAGCGAATCAAATATTTATCATTCTACCCTTGGTAGTCATTTTTATTATGTCAGTCTTAGTTCTTTTATTTCAGTTTTTTAACAACCGTGAGCGTGAGTATAGCTTTGATTTTTATGATTCCTATACCAAAGAAATTATTAAAAACAACAGATGCGAAATTAAATTACTTTCTGATAATGAGTCACCAATTCATTATTTAAGTGATAGTACGGGGCGTGTTGTTCTTAAAACCAATAAAAGTGTAGTTACTATGCTTATCAGTGCACCTTATTATAAATCAGATACAATTATTCGTATTTTAAAGAAATTTGATAGAGCTCAAAAGATTAGTCTGCAAATAAATGATTATGCACTTATTCTTCATTATTTCTCAGAAATGAATGTAGATGATTGGCAAAGAAGGCGAGATTATCTAGTTGAAATTATCGATAATGGAGCAATCTTTTATCAGGTACTTAATGATAAAAATAAACAGGGGATGGCTTTATATAACAAAACTGAGTTTATTGATAAGTTGACAATGCCAACAGGTAGTTTAAAGTTTATCGAAATTTTGGACACTAAATTTAAAAATGATAAAATTGTACTTGTAAGATTTAGAATAAATAAGTTAAGCAAATGATTAAATATCTTAAAATAATAGTAGTTATTCTTGTTCTGTCTACACTTTACGCTCCATCATGTGTAAATGAGACAGAAAGAATTAAACGAGAAGACGCTAGACTAATTAATTTGAAAAAGAATATTTTTTCGAAGTTTGAAATCGATGATCTTAATGAAGAATCATTATTTGTTTTTGAATCTACAGCAAAACAAAAACTATCTGACTTGTCTGATTATCTGCAAGTTTTAACAGATACTACACTAGATGTTTCTTTCAGAGCAAAAGCCGGCGAAATGATAAATGCTGTATTTCTTTCGGAAAAAATGAAAATACAACTTGCGCAAATTGATGGTAATAACGAAAAAATTCCTGTTAATTTATTTATTAATAATGGATTGGAAAATAAACTAAAATTTCCAATATTTTTATTCGACTCAATTGTAGTTTTTAAACCTCTGCACAAATCAGTAAATAATAATTATGAAGGAAAACTCAGGTTTTTACAAAAATCTACACATCCTTCACAAAACACTCAATTAAAAAATTCTGTAATTAAAACAGCTGATTTTTATTTAATAAAAGAAGAAAAGATTTTTGGGATTGATACACTCAATATATGGAATGTCTGCTTTGGAGATATAAAGTAGTGCTTTGAAACAACTTTGGTATTCTTTATTATTCTTTGGAATTCAATAAATCAGAAATTATAAATAAATCCTTGTTTCTGCAAATATAAAAATTTATATTTTCATTTAGGCTTGTTTTTGAAAATAAAAGAATGCTTGTTGTCGTTTTTTTGTATTAATGCTAATAGCAGTTCGTCTAATAAGCAAGCATTTCTTTAAAAGTAATCAAATATAAGCTGATTTAAATGTTCGTTAAAGCAAATGCTTTACACTAAATTAGTTTCTAACCTTATTGATTTTTCTTTATTTCTTAATTCACTTTCATTAAAGTATCCCAAAAATACATCTCTATAGAATACTTTCCAAATACCATTAGCAATTTCTTCTGCTGCGCCAATATTTCCACTCACTCCTTTCAACGTATGGATCAAACGCTTGGCAGTTTTATGATCCTTTGCTTCATAGGTTGATTTTATTTCACTATGAGTAATATTGTTTACTTAATTATTTATTACTAGACTCACTTTCGCTCCCTTTCCTGATTGATTCTCAATAATAATATCTCCATTGTGAGCTTTCATAATCATTTTTGCTGCACGCAAGCTTAAACCAACATTTTGATCATAATGCTTTTCACCCATTCCGAATGGTTGAAACAGTTTGTTCAGAGCTTCTTCATTAAAACCCTTTCCTCTGTCCACTACTTCAATAATTGTAGTTTTTTCATCTGTAAGGGTATTCACTGTTACCTTGTCTTTTTCTGGTGAATATTTTATCGCATTATGGATGACACTTTTTAAGGCTCTTTTGAATAATTTTTCATCAATATTAATTTCTATGGACGAGTCAACTATTCCCTTTCTTATATCTAAATTTTGTTCTTTTGAATATTCTTCTAAACTATCAATACAAGAATCAACCACATTTTCGGCTTTGTTTAATTCTTTTGATATTACATAATTGTCAGCCTGTAGCTGAGTAATAACAAGAGCAGTTGTCGAGAAATTTTCCAACCTATCAACAGATACTTTCAATATATCCACAAACTCTCCAAATTCATTATCATCTCCCATTACATCATTTAATAAATATGCAGCACCTACTATCCCATTTAAAGGGGTTCTAATCTCATGGCTAATCATCTTTAAAAAGTCATTCTTTGCAGTGTCAAGCCCCTGTAAATTCTTATTTGCTTTATCCAGATCAGTCATTGCTTCCTGTAATTGTGCCGTTCTTTCCTGTACCTTCTCTTCAAGGATATTATTCATATTTTTGAGGATCTCTCTTTGAGTTTTAAGCTCGAGTTGGGTTTTAATACGCTCAAGTAGCTCATGTGCATCAAATGGTTTGGTAACATAATCCTGTCCCCCTGCTTTAAATCCTTTAACAATATCTTCTTTTTGTGTTTTTGCTGTCAGAAAAATAACCGGGATGTTCTTTGTTCTTTCATTGGCTCGAAGACGCTCACAAACTTCATAGCCATCCATTTCAGGCATCATAATATCAAGAAGTATCAAATCGGGAGGGGTTTCAAAAGCTGTTTCTAATGCATCTGCTCCATTAATGGCAATCTGCTTTTCAAAATCTTCCAATAATTCAACCAGAATATCAATGTTTTCCGGAGTATCATCGACAATTAAGATAGTGTTTTCGAATAATTCTTTCATGATATATTAATTTGATTTTTTTTAATTTTATCCAAAATGATTAATCCATTTTTAAAATCGTATTTGTTTAGTGAAGCAATCATTTTATCAAAATCCTCTCCTGTCAATCCGGCTTCTTCAAGTTCCTTAATCACTGCTTTTGCTTTTGGGCTTTTATCAGATAATAATTGTTTGAGTTTTGGTATAAGTTCTTTAACCCGTTCTATATTTAATTCATGGTTTTCTGCTTTAGTTCCAAAATCAAGCTTGGATGCAATATTCTCAAACAGCTCTTTTAATTCAGTTTCTAATTTGTTTAATCCATCCTCAATTTTTTCGGAATCTTTCTCATGAATACTAGCCTCAACTAATTTTGTACTTTGATGTAATGAATCTGCACCAATATTCCCACTCACTCCTTTCAACGTATGTATCAAGCGCTGTGCAGTCTTATGATCCTCTTTTTCAAGTGTAGCTTTGATCCCATCTATAAAATTCTGATTGTTATTATAGAATTTTTCCAGAACACTAAAATACAATTTCTTTTTGTTGTTCATCCTACCTAAAGCACCCTCGATATTCAATCCTGGAATAGCTGGAATATCCGGCTCATTAGTACTTGAGTCTTGAGTCTTGAGTCTTGCATCTTGTGTCTTATTTCTTTGCTTGTCATTCGGTTTTATCCATTTTACCATAGCCCCAAACATTTCATTAGGGTTTATGGGCTTTGTAACAAAGTCCTGCATTCCTATTTCCAAACATTTTTCTTTTACTCCTACCATTGCATCTGCTGTCATAGCAACTATTGGAACCTCATTATACTGAGAAAGCTTTCTGATCTCTTCAGTTGCCGTATATCCATCCATTATAGGCATCTGTATATCCATAAACACAAGACTGTACTTTGAGGGTTCTCCAGATTCTTTCATCTTATCAACAGCTTCTTGTCCATCATTGGCTATCTCTACAATAAATCCTTCATTTTGGAGTAATTCACTTGCTACCTGCTGGTTAATATCATTGTCTTCAACTAATAAAATGGTTGCTCCTATAATTTTCTGAAGTTCATTTATATGTTTTTTCCCTCTCTCTATACGGGTCCGAGATGTTCTGATATCTTTTCCAAAGAGCTCCATAATTGTGTCAAACATCATTGAATAGGCGAAAGGTTTAGCAATGAAATGTTCAATTCCAAATTTCCGTGCTTCTTGAGCTACTTCTTCATTTCCAAAAGTGCTTACAATAATCATTGGGATGTCTGCAATTACTTTATTTTTCTTAATCAGCTCAATAGTTTCCAAGCCATTCATTTCAGGCATCACCCAGTCGATTATTAATAAGTCATATTTGTTCTTTTGCAATTCTTTAATACACTCTATTCCTGAACTTACTGTTGTGATTGACAAACCGAATACTTTAATTGCTTTTGCAACAATAAGTCTGGCTGTTTTATTATCATCACAGGCCAGTACATTTAATTTTTTAAGTTCATCTGGTGTATTAAATTCTGATCGTTTCTTTTGTTCCTGAACTTCAAATGCAGCACTAAAATAGAATGTGCTTCCTTTACCAGGTTCACTTTCTAACCAGGTGCTACCTCCCATCAATTCAGCCAGTTTTTTACTAATTGTAAGTCCCAGACCAGTACCCCCAAATTTTCGGGTAGTTGAACTATCGGCCTGAATGAACTCCTGAAACATCTTTCCTTGTTGTTCTTTACTTATACCAATCCCGGTATCTTTAACTGAAAAATTCAATTCCAACTTATTATCTGTTAATTGTTTCCCTAACTCAACACCAACCACAACCTCCCCCTTTTCAGTAAATTTTATGGCATTACTGCAATAATTGGATATAATCTGTCCAATTCGCAAGGGATCTCCAAATAAGTATGATGGAATTGTATCTGAAAAGTAGGAGCTAAATTCTAATCCTTTCTGCTGTGCTTTTCCTGCATTTAGATTAATTACATCGTCAAAAACCTGTTCCAAATCAAAGGCAACATTTTCAATGTTTAATTTACCTGCTTCTATTTTTGAGAAATCAAGGATGTTATTAATAATACCCAAAAGGGAAAATGCTGATCGGTCTACTTTCTCCAGATAGTCTGTCTGTTTAGTGTCAAGATCTGTTTTTAAGGCCAGATTAGTAAGACCAATGATCGCATTTATTGGGGTTCTTATTTCATGTGACATGGTTGCAAGGAACTGACTTTTAGACTTAGTAGCTTCTTCAGCTACCTCCCTTGCAACTACAGCTTCTTTGGTTTTTTCTTCAATTCTAGCCTTTTGTTTATCCAAGATAATATTTATTTTAACTTTACTTCGATAGCTTCTATAGATCATAAAGGCAATGATAAAGATTACTACCAGCCCACCAAGAAAAATATTTTTTACCAATTTTTGCCTACGAAATTCAGCATCATGTAATGCCTTATCCTTGGTAAGTAAATCTACTTCTCCTTGCTTTTTATCCAAGTCATAATTAAGTTGGAGCAATCCAATATCGCGATCAGCTTGAACGTTATAAATGCTGTCTTTAATGTCTAATAATAATTTATCGTAGTGGTGGGCTTTCGCATAATTTGAGATTTCAGCATAAGACAAGGCCAATGCCTCATAGGTATAACTCAGTTCGTAAATAAGACCTACTTCCTTTGCGTGCACTTCAGCTTGTTTATAATAACTTATTGCAGTATTATAATTTCTCATTTCTTTTTCAATACCACCAAGTTCAAAGAGGGCTCTTGTGATATCTATAATGCTCTTGCTACTTCTGGCAAGCTTTAAGGCGTCTGTTAAATATTTTTTGGATTGACTAAAATCTTTATTTAGTGCATAGATTTCTCCAATAGACTTTAAAACATAAGACACATTTCCGGTTTCTGCCTGCGTAAATACATCCAATGCAATATTAAAATAGAATAAAGCAGAATCAGCTTTATGAATAACCATATAAAATCGTCCAGCATTAACTGCAGACGTACCTATGGCCTCTTTAGTATCTAATTTCCGACTAATTTTATAAGCTCGTAGAAAATAAGGAAGGGATTTGTCTTGTGTTGCTTCTTTACTAAAATAAACTCCACCTAAATTATTTAATACCGTAGCGATTCTCAAGGAATCACCTATTTCTTCAGCAGCTGGCAAAGCTTTAAGTAAAACCTCAATCGCTTTTGTATCATTGCCTTGATTTAAGTAGATTGCACCTATATTGCTACACATATTCGCAACTCCTTTAATATCTCCCAGCTCCTCAAATACCTCAAGTGATTGCTGCCAATAATCAAGGGTTTCAATAAATTTTGATTGAAAATAATAGGGCATACCAATATACTTCAGAGCAAGCGCTTCTCCTTTTCTAAAATCTATGGATACTGCGATATCCTTAGCTTCCATTGCATAAGAAAGCGCATCATCTAATGATACTCCAAGTTTACTTTTACTTAGTGAAATCAGCAAATTAACGCTATTTGTATCTCTCGCTGATATTACATTCTGTATTTGAAGACTATCCATTTCCTCATTTTGAGAATGTGCAGGAGATATTATAAACATTAACAAAATAAACAAAATAGGTATTCTCAAGTGGATCATATTTAAATTAGTTTTTATCCAAAACGGATTTAATATCTTCTTCATTTTATCAAACTCATTTCCTTTCAAACCAGCTTCTTCAAGTTCTTGAATCAATATCTTAGATTTTGGGTTTTTCGCAATCAATAGCTCTTTTAGTTTTGGAATAAGTTCTTTAACTCGTTCAATGTTTAACTCCTGACTTTTCGCTTTCACTCCAAAATCAAGCTTCGTTGAAATATTCTCAAACAGCTCTTTCAATTCATTATCTAATTTATTTAATCCCTTTTCAATTTTTTTTGAATCTTTTTCATGAATACTAGCCTCAACTAATTTTGTACTTTGATGTAATGAATCTGCACCAATATTCCCACTCACTCCTTTCAACGTATGTATCAAGCGCTGTGCAGTCTTATGATCCTCTTTTTCAAGTGTAGCTTTGATCCCATCTATAAAATTCTGATTGTTATTATAGAATTTTTCCAGAACACTAAAATACAATTTCTTTTTGTTGTTCATCCTACCTAAAGCACCCTCGATATTCAATCCTGGAATAGCTGGAATATCCGGCTCATTAGTACTTGAGTCTTGAGTCTTGAGTCTTGCATCTTGTGTCTTATTTCTTTGCTTGTCATTCGGTTTTATCCATTTTACCATAGTCCCAAACATTTCATTAGGGTTTATGGGCTTTGTAACAAAGTCCTGCATTCCTATTTCCAAACATTTTTCTTTTACTCCTACCATTGCATCTGCTGTCATAGCAACTATTGGGATTTCATCATATTCCTTCATCTTTCTAATCGCTTTGGTAGCTTCATAGCCATCAAGTACAGGCATTTGTATGTCCATTAAAATAATATCATATTTACTGGGATGTCCTGATTCCATAACGATATTGACAGATTCCTGACCATTATTTGCAATGTCGACAACAAAACCAGCATCTTCAAGTAGTTCAGTAGCTACTTGCTGATTTATCTCATTATCTTCGGTAAGCAGTATCTTAGCCCCTATTATTTTTTCAAGTTTTGTTGCAAATTTCAACGCTACCTTTTCCTTGCCCTTCTTTGTTCTAGCCTCTTTACCAAACACTTCCATTATCGAATCGAAAAGGCATGAGTAAGTTACAGGTTTTACAAGAAACCCATTTATTCCTATCTCTTCAGCTTTTTTAGCCACTTCTTCCCTACCAAAGGAAGTAATCATCATAATCATTGGAGTTATTATATTCTTTTCTTCTTTTATTATTTTTGAAGTTTCCAGTCCATCCATTCCGGGCATCTTCCAGTCCATAAGCACCAGCTCAAAAGGATCATCCTTTTGTTTTCCAAGCAAGCCAATGGCAGCCTCGCCAGATTCCACTGCTGTTACCTTGAATGAAAAAGTTTCTAGTGCCTCGGTAAGTATTTCACGGGATGTGGCGTTGTCATCACAAACCAATACTTTCATTCCCCGAAGGTCTATTGATGTGGGGTATTCTTTTCGTTTCTGGTCTTTTTGAATACCAAATGTTGCTGTAAAATAGAATGTGCTCCCTAGGCCAAATTGACTTTCCAAACCAACTTCTCCGTCCATCAACTCAGCAAGTTTCTTGCTAATAGCCAAACCAAGACCTGTTCCGCCATACTTTCTTGTGGTGGATTGATCAGCCTGGGTAAATGATTTAAATAGTTTTTTCTGTTGATCAACGGTCAATCCAATACCAGTATCTTTTATTGAGAATCTTATTTTTACTGCATCATCCTTCTTTTCCAGCAATTCTGCTGCTATAACTATTTCGCCTTCCTCGGTAAACTTCACTGCATTACTGCAAAAGTTAGTTATGATTTGACCTATTCTTAATGGATCACCTAATAAATTTAAGGGTACATCATTGTCAATATTGACAGCAAATTTAATCCCTTTTTCCTGTATCTTCTGAGCAAAAAAATCTGAGACCGTATCTATCACATGTTCCAGATCGAAATTGATGCACTCAATATCAAGTTTTCTGGCTTCGATTTTTGAAAAGTTTAGGATATCGTCAATAATGCCAAGAAGAGAGTGAGATGACTGATCTATTTTTACCAGATAATCTTCCTGCTTTGGGTTTAATTCCGTTTTAAGGGCTAGGTTAGTCAGTCCAATAATAGCATTCATTGGGGTGCGTATTTCATGGCTCATATTGGCAAGAAAATCACTTTTGAACTGTGTTGCCTCTTCAGCAATATCTTTTGCTTTTGATAATTTATTTGCTTTTTCTTCTACCTGTTTTAAGTCGGTAATATCTACAAATGAAACAATAACATTTTTCAGTGTTTTATGTGATTCCGGTGGAATATTTAATGACAAGAACAAATGCTTATAATCTCCTCTAGGGGCTTTAATTTTAATGTTGGCTTCAAACTTAGTTAAACCATTTGCCAGTGCCACAAGCTCATTTTTAAACACCTTAAAGGAGTCCTCTATAAACCAATCCGTTAATTTCGCTTTTAATTGAGTGATATTATCAACCTCATAAAATTCATTGCTTTTTTTGTTTACTGCAATTATTTCAACCAAGGATATTAGTCTTTCTAATTCTTTAGGATGATCATCAAAATATTTATTAAAATCTTTAAACCCTTTATCTTTTAGTTTATCTAATTCAATCTTAACCTTCGAGAAATCTTCTTCCCAAATTGGAATAGGCGCATAATCAAACAGAATTCGCTTATTATATTCCAATTCTATTAGTTCATCTTCAGCTTTCTTGTGTTCAGTAATATCAGTGATTGTCCCTATATAACCGATCATTTTACCCTCCGAATTCTTTTCCTGAACTGTTTGTCCAAATACATAAGAAATGGAACCATCATTTCGAAGTAACCGATATTCTGCATCTGAAATTGAACCACTTTTAAAATCGGATTCCCATTTGGTCTGTATTCTTTCTCTATCTTCCGGATGTACAACTTTCAGCCAATTGCCCATTGCTTCTTCGGATGATAAACTTGATATTTTGCACCAGGCTTTATTTACATAAGTTGTATCTCCATTGGCATCTGTACGAAAAATCCCCACAGGCGAAACTTCGGCAAGTGTCAAATAGCGCTGTTCGCTTTCTCTTAAAGATTGTTCGGCCAATTCACGATTTTTGATTTCATTTTCGAGCTCAATATTTCGTTCAATTAGCTGTCTGTTTTGCAATGAAGCAGCCAGGTAGTTTTTAATAAAGGAAGGTAAAGACATGCCTATCTTGCTTAATCCGTGTACCCACCAATCAGACAATACATTAAACCGTAGAAGCGTTGTTGGATCCCCAAATCCACAAAGAGGAGTGTATACCTGCCCTTGAAGCTCGTATTTACCAGGTAATAATGAATTGTATTTAATTTCTGAAATTTGTTGTAGTTCTGACCAGTTTTTGTCAAAACCAATCAACTTAAATCGGTATTGAATATTCTCTTCTTCAATAAACCATGCACTAAAAACAGGTGTTTTAAGTGACCATTTTCCAATCTGTAATTGAAAAGTATTTCCTTTTTGAACAGGAGTTGTATTTTCCCAAATAGTAGTCTCAGTCTTTATTTCAGGAGGAGTAATACTCGACAATAGCTGTTTTAGATTCAAAAGATACAGGCCTGCATTCAACCCACAATAAATCCGTTCTTCTGACTCCACAAATAGTGATCTGCTAGTAGTGAATTGCCATCCTGATTTATCCAATAATAGATTTACTCGTGCAATTACAGAGTTTGAGACAACATTGATAACCAAAAGACCATTGTTTGAGCCAATTATGACCCTGTTGTCATCAAGCCATGCTGCACTCCATCCAGCTATGGGATATTCATCAAGTATTAAACGTTCTTCACCATTCTTTTCCAATACAATAACTCGTTCTTCCTGAAGGATAAGAACCTTTCCGCTTTGGTGTGGAACAGCGGTATAAGTATTTGCTTCGGGGGATAATAAATTGCTCTTTAGTTGAACAAATCCCTTTTCAGTTTCTTGCCAAAGTCCACGCCCGAGAGTCGCCACCCATAATTGCTCATTATTATCAATGCTAATTGAATATACATAACCTAAAATCGAATTGTCAGCGCCCTTAATTTCTTCATAATTGCCATCATGAATAAGTGTAAGCCCTTTTATGGTTCCGACATAAATATCACCACCACGAGCCAAAACACATCGTGCAGGACTTTTTAATATCTTATCATCTCTACCAATCTGATTTATTTCTCCTCCTTTCATAAGGAAAAGTCCTTGTTGCGTTGCTAGCCATATAGCAGAACTATCTTTTGGATCCTGACAGCTATCCCAAATTATCATTTTAGATAACTTTGGTAAGACATTATGTTTTATTGACTGACTAGATTCAGTATTTGGAATAGTGGAAAAAAAAGCTTCGCCACCAATATATAAATTGTTATTATTGGATTCTTTAATAGAAAAGACTGCACTGTCAATATCAAAATTTATTTTGGAGAAGAATTGACGAAAGAAGCTTATCTTCTTTACTCCTTCAGAATTTAGTGCAACCCAAACATTATTAACAGTATCAATGAATATATCATTAATTTGACTATTGAAAGTTGTCGAGTCAATAAGTTCTATTCCCTCTAATGTTTCTTGAAATAAAAACAAATCATTACCAGCACCTATCCACCATTCAGAATCTGAAACTGATATAGCTGTAACATTTAGCTCTTGTTCATTGGGATTAATGTGTTCAAGTATAGTTCCTGAATGATCGATAACAAACAAGCCATTATTTGTACCAACAAGCAAACGATTTTTAGAAACTTTTTTAAGGCAAAAAAGGGTGAAATCCTTGAAAAAATTATCTTTATCTAGGTGTATTATCGCTTCTCCATCACATTTAATTAATCCTTCTGCTGAAGTTGCTATTACAGTATTACTATCAAGTAATATAATATTTTTGACAAACCCAAGTTCAGCATTCATAGAAACAATTAATCTGTTTCCATCAATGTCAATTTTCAGCAAACCAGATGAAGTTCCAACCCATATTGTGTTTTCACTTCCTATGATTTTTTGTGCCAGACCATAACTCCAATCTTTCTCTAAAATAAATTTGGTTGGCGAACCATCAGTATTAATACTTTCTAAACCTAAGTCAGTTCCTAACCATACTATATCATCGATTATTTCAACGGTTCGTAAACCCTGACATTTTAACCCGCTATGATTATCAAATACGGTGATTTTATTGCCATTGTACATTGATAAACCAGTAGGGCCAGCAAACCAAATTCTATTAGTTAAATCTTGTGCAATTGCATGAACCTGATCACTGGGTAATCCATGATTGGTATTTAACGATATTAATTTCAAAAATGAATTCATCATTTATCGGCTTTTAGTTAAAAATAGTCACATTTAGAGTATTTCCAAATATATCTCACCCTTTGGCTGTTCGTTAAGATACATAGTTTACACAAGTTAAAGATTAGACTTTACACTAAATTAGTTTCTAACCTTATTGATTTTTCTTTATCTCTAATCGCTACGGGGTTAGTTCCCCGCCGCTCTGCGGCGAATTCATAAACTTATTCCTTAGCGATACCCCGCTGCTCTGCGGCGGGGTAGTTCATTATCTTTTTCATTAAAGTATCCCAAAAATAAGTTTCTATAGAATACTTTCCAAATTCCATTAGCAATTTCTTCTGCTGCGACCTGTTTTCCTATTAATCCATTTGTTAATAATACCCAATAATAAGATTTCCATGTTTGACCATTATTGCAAAGTTTCTCCTCTAGTTTACGAACTGCTATATACGAGACCCGCTTGGTTTATCCTGAGCTTGCCGAAGGGTAGTGGCGTGAGAGCTTCTCCCTGTCAGTGTTTACTGATGGGGCGGGCTACTCGATTATGCTTAGTTTTTTTAGAAATTAATTATTCTTTCTTAGATTTCTTTAGTCTCTTTTCTGCTTTTTTTTCTTTTGGAGTTTTAGCAGCTTCTTTTTTAACGTTTTTCTTTGCGTCTTTACCTTTTCCCATGATATTATCTATTAAATGTTATTAATTTTTTAATCAATATTTTGTTTTATAAATAAGAATTCACACAAAATAATAATAATTTTTGTTAGTCAACAAATGTAAAGATACATAAATAAAAATCAAAATTTTCAACCTACTAAAAAAAAACTTGTTAGAAATTCGCTAAATTCATTCTAATTGCAAGCTAAAAAAGTGTAAACTATGTCCCTTTGTACCATACGAGACCCGCTTGGTTTATCCTGAGCTTGCCGAAGGGCACGGTGGTGTGAGAGCTTCTCCATATTAGTGTTTACTGATGGGGTGGGCTACTCAATTAGCTGTAGTTATTTCAATTTCACAAGTGGATGATTTAATCCATGCACTTCATTTTTGACAATTACATATTTATTTATACCCTTAAAAAGTTGAGTAAGAGTTTTAAATCCATAAGTTCTTGGGTCAAAGCTTGGGTCAATTTTTCTAAGAGACAATCCAACTTTAGCGATATATGCTTCATCCTCCTCATTAATTGATATTTCAAAAGCCTTATCAATAATACGGATGTCAAGTTTTGGAAATTTACTCTTTGTTACCGGTTTTTTAGTGAGCTTTTGATTAACTGTCTTAGGTTGTCTATTTTTCTTTATTTCTACTTTTTCAGTGTCTTTTTCTCCAGATACTTCCGATTCGGATATTAAATTTTCAGTGAAAGTAAAAACTTCACAAGAATTTACAAATGCTATTGGTGTAATTTTTCGTCCAATACCCATAACAAAAAGTCCCTCTTCTCGAATTCTTTTAGCTAGTCCTGTATAGTCACTATCACTGGAAACAATGCAGAAGCCATCGACACTATGACTATGTAATATATCCATAGCGTCAATAATAAGTGAACTGTCAGTTGAATTTTTCCCTGTAGTATAAGAGAATTTTTGTATTGGATTTATTGAGTATTGATTAATTATTTCTTTCCAGCTATTCATTTGAGGTGTTGTCCAATCTCCATAAATTCTTCTAATAGTAGCCTTCCCATATTTCGAAACTTCTTCTATAAGTTCCTTAATTAGTATCGATTGAGCATTATCACCATCAATCAATACTGCAATATTAAATTTTGAGTCTTTCATTGTTTTGAAATATTGTTGTTTTTAATGTTCGTGTAAAGCATATGCTTTACACTAAATTAGTGCTTAGCCTAGTTGATTTTTCTTTATCTCTCATATCTTTTTCATTAAAGTATCCCAAAAATACATCTCTATAATATATTTTCCAAATACCATTAAAAATTTTTTCTGCTGCGACCTGTTTTCCTATTAATCCATTTGTTAGAAATACCCAATAATAAGATTTCCATGTTTGACCATTATTGCAAAGTTTCTCCTATTTTAACGAACCGCTATATACGAGACCCGCTTGGTTTATCCTGAGCTTGCCGAAGGGTACAGTGGTGTGAGAGCTTCTCTCTGTCAGTGTTTACTGATGGGGCGGGCTACTCGACTACCTGCTGCCAATCTTATCTTTGAATTATTAGCTTTTGTTTTTCTGTCAGGTCTTTTGATTTGATGGTAATTATGTATATACCGTTGCTTAAATCTCTGATATTAATTTGCCGCTGACTTTGTTTCAGCATTTCAGACTTGACTAATACCCCCATGATATTGTAAATATTTAATGCCAAATCTTCATTGTTTGTATTATCAATATTTAAAGTAACAATATCTAAAGCGGGATTGGGATATAAATTGAACAGAATATTATTAACCAACTGTTCAGGCACTGAAGTAATCAGAGAATCAAAGCTCAGGTTATCAACATATAAAACAGAGTTGCCGTATGGCGTAGATATTGGCCCTGCATTCCATGGTGAAAGTGTTATATGTCCGCCATCAGCAGAAACATAGCTCATAAAGGGAACATTAAAAGGTGTCCAGTTTGGTGCTGCTACGTTAGTAATAAGAACCGCTCCGGAAACAGATTGCCCTCCCAGGAAAAGTTGAAGACCAATACACAAAGTATCATTGTTTTGCGGGATAAATTTGTAATAACCGCAGAAGCTATTCGGGTGTCCTGTTATAGGAAACACCGGTTGAGGTTCACAAATGCTATCACCAGACATGATAATTCCCATTCCTGACCCATTAAATAAAAGAGAAGTGTCATTTTCAATTCTTACAGAGTAGCTGCCTACATTAACCGGATAATGGTCGGTAGATTGTGTAACAGCATAAAAACCACCTGCAGAATTTGGGTTTGTTGTTGCCCAACCCTGTGGTTCCATATAACTTCCAACTGTTATCCAGTTTTCAAATCCATTATTTGGAATTTGAGCATTTGCCTTAATTGTCATTGCAATTAAAACTGTCAATATGATGGTAAACTTTTTCATTTTAGTTTTGTCAGTGATTATCGTGCTGACGCCGCACTTTTAAGTTAATTAATAAAAAAGTTATGTTATTTCGTTTTCATTGGTTGCATATAACGATGGCAATATGGCAAGAAGCGGATTGCGAGTGATTTCCTATCAAACCGAGATGAAGTTGAAACGGGCTAAAGCCTCTCCAATTATGCACTTCACCGCTTTTTGTTATATTGCGTGTTGTAAACCGTTTTATTTTATTATTGACACAGACTTACTAAAATAACCTTTTTCATTAGATATCATCAGAAGATAATCTCCATTGGGTACGTTTTCAACATTAACTGAAATTTGTTGATGACCTACAAGTTTTTTATTAATGATAGGTTTTATTAATCTTCCGCTTTGATCGAATAAATTAATAGTATAGTTCGACTCTTCAACATTCATATCAATTGTTATAATATCTGATGAAGGATTTGGAAATACATTCACATCCAGAATCATATCAGAAATAGTATTTATTCCTGAAATAAAGCCATCAAAAGAAATATTATCAATATATAGTACTGAATTACCGAGTGGGTCTAATTCAGTGCCGGTTGTAAAATCCAGCCCTTTATAAGATCCAATATTTATATAAGCACTGTCAGGTATAACAGTACCATCTATATATGTGATATTTAAAGAAAAGGGGGAGTATGAAGTAGTTGTAACGCTGCTAACCCAGCTATAACCAACAATATAGCCGACTACATCATCATTTAGCGGATTATATCCGTCTTTATATAAAAAAACTATAAATTGACATGAATCACCATTTTGAGGTAAATATTTATAATAACCATTTAATGTAGTGTGTCTAACTGATACCGGAAATGCAGGTCCAAATCCCTCAACATTGCCAGGACGTGCTGTTGCCAATGTTCCATTAGTTGTGTCATTAAGTTCAAAAATAGCTTCGATTCTTGCAGCATAATTACCTGCATACATATCGGTAGTTTTGGTTGTAGAACTTATCGAATTATTATCACGTGTATCCCAATTTTCAGGAGTTTCGATATTATTAATTATTGCCCAGTTTTCAAAACCGTAGTTTGGAACAGGAGTTTGTGCACCTGATGATATGGCTACCAATATCATCAAACCAAAGATTACATTTTTTCTCATAATAATTTACATTTTAAGATTAATAAAAAAATTATTTTTAAATGGTTTACAACATTAATATAAACGGAATATTCAATTTATATCATATATAGTAATTTTAATTAATTTTTTAATCATTATTTTGTTTTATAAATAAGGATACATACAAAATAATAATCATTTTTGTTAGTCAACAATGTAAAGATACATAAATATAAATCAAAATCAAAATTTTTAATCTACTAACAAAAGCTTGTTAGAAATTTGCAGAACTCATTCTAATTGCAACATAAAAAAGTGTAAACTATGTCCCTTTGTACCATACGAGACCCGCTTGGTTTATCCTGAGCTTGCCGAAGGGTAGTGGTGTGAGAGCTTCTCCCTGTCAGTGTTTACTGATGGGGCGGGCTACTCGATGTGTGCTGTGAGTTGCGAAAGCAACGTAATTGCAATAAAGATGGAAGCAGGTCTTCCGGTTAGGGTTTTTAGGGGAACTGACCAAACCACTTCTATGATGTGTTTAAAGTAATAAAGACGCATGAAGCGATAGAAGAAAAGGCTGTTAGAAACAGTCAGGTGGGAATAAGAGAGATGAGCGAAAGCGAACCTTCCGATGAAGTGACGAAATGCCAAGTTGTTGTCAAAACCTGATAAATATTGAGGTGTCAGGGATAAATGTAGAGGAAACCTAATTACTGTCTACATGGCAACCGTCATAAAGGGGGCATGACTCTTATTCAGGCTTTATTGCGAAACGCAGGAAGCCTTAACAGTATTGTTAAAGGGAAAACTCAAGCAGAACATGTCTGCAAGATAATTACCAATGATTGTTAAGGTGGCGGATGAAACCGTAGTAGTGAAGAAACTCTTGTAATGAGAGTGGAGCGAAGGGTTTCAATTATGCAGTTTTAATTTAAGAACAACTTAAACAATTAAGGATGATTTTTAAAGAACAAACAAAGTCAATACCAATCACAAAGATGATGGTATGGGACGCTTACAAGAAGGTGAAGAGTAATAAAGGAAGTGCAGGAGTTGACCAACAAACATTGGATGACTTTGATATAAACCGCTCCAAAGAATTATATAAAATTTGGAACAGATTATCTTCCGGAAGTTACTATCCACCAGTAGTAAAGCGAGTACTAATTCCCAAGCAGAATGGGAAGACACGACCATTGGGTATTCCTACGGTAAGTGACCGAATAGCTCAACAGGTAAAACATTAGTTGAACCAAGGTTAGAAGCCGAATTTTCGGAAAACTCGTATGGTTATCGACCCAACAAAAGTGCTCACTCAGCAGTAAGAAAAGTACAAGAACATGTACGAAAGTATAGCTGGGCAATAGATTTGGATATTAAGGAATTCTTTGAAAATGTAAACCATGATTTATTATTTAAAGCATTGACATTACATTTGACAGAGAAATGGATATTGATGTATATCCGCAGATGGCTTGAAACTTCAGTGCAACTTCCAGATGGCATGTTATTGCCATCGTCAGGGAAAGGAACACCACAAGGTGGAGTTATCAGTCCTTTATTAGCCAATTTATTTTTGCATTATTGTGTCGATAAATGGTTGCTTATTCATTACCCATTAGTCAAAATGGTGCGGTATGCTGATGATATTATTATCAGTTGCCGTACGCTTCAGGAAGCAAACCAATTACTTTCAAGTTTAAAACAACGTCTTACAGACTGCGGGCTTACTGCCCATCCTGAAAAGACAAATGTTGTTTATTGTAAGAAATCGGGAAGAAATCTTAAAGGCTTCCCTGTGCAATTTGACTTTCTGGGTTTTAGTTTTCGTCCAATACGGATGAAACTAAAGAAGGGTGGAAGTTTTTTGCAATTCGATTGTATCATGAGCAAAAAGGCCAAGGTGCGAATCACACAAGAATTGCGAAAACTTGAATTTCATAATAAAACACAGCGTACTATACAGGATTTAGCAATACTCCTAAATCCAAAGATACGAGGCTGGATAAACTATTATGGAAAGATTAACCGCAGATGTCTAAAACCAGTGTTTTACTATCTCCATCATCGATTGATAAAATGGATATTGAATAAATACAAACGCTTCAAACGAAGCAAAGTCAAAGCTGTAAAATGGCTAAGATGGGTATGTAATTCATTTCCAAATTTATTTTATCATTGGACTTTAGGTTATCAATTAACCTAATATTTGATTGCATAATAAGAGCCGTATGAATTGAGAGGTTCACGTACGGTTCTGTGAGCCCCGAAAGCTTTCGGGGTAGGGTGAGATTCCCCTTTACCTACTCGACTAGCATTAGTTAATCTTTTTTTATATGTAAAGTATAGTGTTATACTCATTCCCAAAAACATAATTACCATTGACAATAAATGGAATGGAAAAATTATCAATCCAATTGATTTCTTATAAAAGGATACAACGAATTACCTGTTTCTTATTTTGGTTTTCTTTTTAAAAAGTCTTTTAAAGAAACCTATAATCCCTTTTTGTTTATAAGGTGGACATTGAATTGACAAATAGACCTCCTCGGGAACATTAAAAGAGGTCAGATATTTGTTTCTCAATTGTGTATCCTTTTCTATTTCTTTGAGAATATTTGCTATAATAGGTAACGCTAATGATGAACCGGAGCCTTTTCCGCTGCTGAAGTGTATTGAATGTTTGGAAGCTCCAACCCAAGTTCCGAGAACAATGTAGGGCGTATAAGCAATAAACCAGGCATCTGTATAATCTTGTGCGGTACCTGTTTTACTTGCCAGCTGACTTTTAATTTTATATATATTTCTGATCTTTGAACCAGTTCCTTGTTCAACAGCTTGTTGTAATATGGCAGTCAGAGTCTGACAACTTTCCGTTTCAAATATTCTTTCGGCTTTTTCCTCTTTACTTTCATAGATTAAATTACCCTCTTTATCGGTAATCTTACTTATCATGTATAAATCGTTCATTTCACCGTTATTGGCAAAGGTACCGTAGGCTCTTATTATTTCAAAAAGAGACAGATCAAGAGTACCTAAAGCAATTGACGGGGCATTATCAATAATTTCGGGAAATTTTAATTTTTTACATGAATTGATCAATAATTCTCTTCCTACTTTAAAATAGAGATTAATGGTGGGAAGATTCATGGAGTTAACTAATGCATACCATAAGGCAACCGTACTGTCAGGAGTTGAAACATAGTCAGCATTGTGTGGTTCCCAGTTTTCAAATTCCGGATAGCTTTTTTCTTCGTTTTCAAGATAGTCGCATGGTGAAAATCCGTTTTCTATGGCCGTAGCATACAGAACAGGTTTATAGGCTGAAGCTATTTGACGATGAGATAATACCATATCAAAGGGAAGTATCCTGAAATTATTTCCGCCGACCCAACTGATAACGGCTCCGTTTTTCGGATTCGTGATAAGAACGGAAGCATTCAGCATTTTTGCATAATGCCACAGACTGTCAAACTTAGTGCAGGTTATAATTTTAGTGCTGTCCCAATCGAACAACTCGACGGTTCTGTTTTGTTTGTCTTTTTCTGATGATTGTGATCTGCCTTCTTGTTTTTTGAACCATTGGTCTTTTAAAATGTTTGATCGGAGCTCTATGTCTAATTGCTTTTGCTTAATGATAAGTTGATCTTTTGCTGCTTTCTCTGCAATTTCTTGAATGCTGTAATTCAAGGTTGTATAGATCTTTAATCCGTCAGTTTCTAAATTATAATTTTTGCTTGTTGTTTCATTAACGGTTTCTAATATTTCAGCGGCTCTTTTCTTTACCTGATAAACAAAATAACCAGCTGTTGTTTTTAAATTCAGGTTTTCATAGTTAAGCGTAAGCGGTAATTTCTGCAAACTGTCTGCAGCTTGATCACTTAAATATTGTTCGCTATTCATCAGCCGAAGAACAGTATTTCGACGATTCAAAGAGTTTTTTGGGTTTAATCTCGGGTTGTAATATGTATTGGCTTTCAACATACCGACCAATACGGCCGATTCTTCAATTTTTAATTCATTGACTGACTTATTAAAAAATCGATTGGAGGCGGATTCTACTCCAAAGATATTTTCTCCGAAAGGAACCGAATTAAGATATAACAACAATATCTCATTCTTGGTATAGATTTTCTCTATTCGCTTTGCTGTAATCAGTTCTTTAATCTTATTTACCGGCAGATTTAAAAAGCCCGAATATTGCCTGCCGTAGAGATTTTTAATCAATTGTTGAGTAATGGTACTTCCTCCGCCTCCTGTCTCGTCTCTCATCAGAATGCTTTTAATTAAAACGCGTAAATAGCTTCTGCTGTCATAGCCCATATGTGAATAAAATCGCTTATCTTCTGTAGCAATTAATGCTTTTTTTAAGTGATCGGGAATTTGTTCCGATTTGATATTTGTCCGATTTTCTGCAAAGATCTTCCCGATAATTATAGTATCTGAAGAATAAACCAAAGAAGCTTCTTCGTTTATGACAGACGACAATTTTTCTTTGTCGGGCAAACGACCGAATACGTCTAAATATACCAATGAGAATAACAGGAATATCGAGAAAAATACCAAAAGGATAAAACCCGTTAAATATTTTAACAGACGGATTAAGGTTTTCTTTTCCCTAAATCGAAGGTATATTTCTCTAAATATTTTCATCATACTATTATCGTTTCGTAAAAAGATGATTGAATATAAACATTAAATCGGCTAACAAATTGAAAATCTTCGCTCATTCCAATACTCCATAGTCTTTTTGCATTTTCAAGCTTCTGACTCATATTTCTCAAGTTTAATTAATGCTAACGTATGTGTATAATCATTGTTTATATTTCTCTTATATGGAGTGGTAGATATTCCCGATCTAAAGTAGTCAGCAGTAAAATTACCAGCCATGGAAAATGAAATTTCCAGGAAGAGCTCATACTCCTGATTATTTTGCTATTCTTTTTATTTGATAAAATAATTTTGTCTTTCATTGTTTTAAGATTTTTTTAGATGATAGGAACAGGGCAGCAACGATTTATGACCCCCTATTCATGTTTATTGTTATATTATCAGGTTGTGATCTGTTGTAGTGTCATCTTTTTTACACTCATCGATAAAATCTACAGTTACAAATGACAAACATGCTTTTAGATTACCAATGATAATTTTCCCTCCTTTGGCATTGGCAAATCCACAAATCCATTTCAGGTACTCGTCTCTCCAACTTTCTTTCCATTCTATATTTTGACTTTCTGGCATATCTATTTCAACAATTTGTTATAGTATCGTTTTCGTTGTTTGAACATTTTTTCAAAGTAATCTATTTTTGAATCTGTTCGTTAAGATACATAGTTTACAAAAGTTAAAGATTAGACTTTACACTAAATTAGTTCCTAACCTTATTGATTTTTCTTTGTTTCTTAATTCACTTTCATTAAAGTATCCCAAAAATACGTTTCTATAAAATACTTTCCAAATACCATTAGCAATTTCTTCTGATGCGACATGTTTTCCTATTAATCCATTTGTTATAAATACCCAATAATATGATTTCCATGTTTGACCATTATTGCAAAGTTTCTCCTATTTTAACGAACAACTATATACGAGACCCGCTTGGTTTATCCTGAGTTTGCCGAAGGGTAGTGGTGTGAGAGCTTCTCCCTGTTAGTGTTTACTGATGGGGCGGACTACTTAATTAGCTGTAGTTATTTCAATTTCACAAGTGGATGATTTAATCCATGCACTTCATTTTTGACAATTACATATTTATTTATATCCTTAAAAAGTTGAGTAAGAGTTTTAAATCCATAAGTTCTTGGGTCAAAGCTTGGGTCAATTTTTCTAAGAGACAATCCAACTTTAGCGATATATGCTTCATCCTCCTCATTAATTGATATTTCAAAAGCCTTATCAATAATACGGATGTCAAGTTTTGGAAATTTACTCTTTGTTACCGGTTTTTTAGTGAGCTTTTGATTAACTGTCTTAGGTTGTCTATTTTTCTTTATTTCTACTTTTTCAGTGTCTTTTTCTCCAGATACTTCCGATTCGGATATTAAATTTTCAGTGAAAGTAAAAACTTCACAAGAATTTACAAATGCTATTGGTGTAATTTTTCGTCCAATACCCATAACAAAAAGTCCCTCTTCTCGAATTCTTTTAGCTAGTCCTGTATAGTCACTATCACTGGAAACAATGCAGAAGCCATCGACACTATGACTATGTAATATATCCATAGCGTCAATAATAAGTGAACTGTCAGTTGAATTTTTCCCTGTAGTATAAGAGAATTTTTGTATTGGATTTATTGAGTATTGATTAATTATTTCTTTCCAGCTATTCATTTGAGGTGTTGTCCAATCTCCATAAATTCTTCTAATAGTAGCCTTCCCATATTTCGAAACTTCTTCTATAAGTTCCTTAATTAGTATCGATTGAGCATTATCACCATCAATCAATACTGCAATATTAAATTTTGAGTCTTTCATTGTTTTGAAGTATTGTTGTTTTTAATGTTCGTTAAAGCACATGCTTTACATTAAATTAGTGCTTAGTCTGATAAATTTTTATTACTTGTGTTAATTTTTGATTTACCAATAAAACCCTTATTGGGTATAACCTTTGTTGTGCGTTCGTGCTTTATAATTTATTGTACTTACTTTCTCTTTCAACTTTCTCAATCTTGTTATATAGTTCAGGGTCAAGACATAAATCATTATAATAACTACTTTGTTTTAGAGATTGAATCAACGAACTTGCTCCATGAATATCGATTAACCATACAAATGAATATTGAGGTTCTCCTAATAGCTCCAATATTTTATTGATAACCTTTGACATTTTAAGTGTAATTGACTCAATATCCGCAAATTCTGTCTTGCCCAAATTATCGTTATTCAAAGTTACATTAAGGTCTTTATGAGAAATTAATTTATTTCTTGCTGTCAAAATAGTACTTGCCTCTTTTTTTATCAGGTTAATTTCATCTTTGATTTCATTCTTTTTATTCGGAAATACTTCTTTAGCAATCTCTATCAATTGATAAAGTGAAAGATTCTTATAATTATTTATTACTGCTGGGTCAAGCATTCTACTAATCTTTAAAAAGAAATAGTCAAAATAAAGCTTTGATAAATTAGAAAAGAAGTTTGGCGCAGTCTCATTATATAATTCATATTGAAGATTTTCCTCAGGAAATATTTTATTAAACTCATTTATCCAGTGAAAACATATATTTAATTCTTCTGCTAGAGCTTTAGTAATCTTGATAGCTTTTTCTTTTTCCATTGCTTTCTTTTTAGCATGTTCGATAAGGCACATGCTTTATAAAGTTAAAGGCACATGCTTTACACTAAATTAGTTTCTAACCTTATTGATTTTTTTTTGTTTCTTAATTCACTTTCATTAAAGTATCCCAAAAATACATCTCTATAATATATTTTCCAAATACCATTAGCAATTTCTTCTGCTGCGATATGTTTTCCTATTAATCTATTTATTAAAAATACCCAATAATAAGATTTCCATGTTTGACCATTATTGCAAAGTTTCTCCTATTTTAACGAACCGCTGTATACGAGACCCACTTGGTTTATCCTGAGCTTGCCGAAGGGTACAGTTGTGTGAGAGCTTCTCCCTATCAGTGTATACTGGTGGGGCGGGCTACTCGATTATGCAAAGTATTTTTCAATATTTTTAACTATGTCTTCACATGCCGTATCTAACAAGTCTTCACCAGTTTTGTAGCTTTTATACAAAATATCATCTTTAATATCCTCTTTAAATTTTTTAAGATCATCCCAATCTTTCAATGAAGTACTTAAGCTAGGTGAATCAAATGACATTTTAGGTGCTTCTGAGTAAAAGTATGCCATGCCAAGAGGGGGATTTTTAACATCATTATTTCTAATGGCATACAATAATTCTTCTGCAGTTCCTGATTTTGATCTTTCTTCTCCGGTATCTAAATCTTTAGTAGGTGTCCCAAGTTTATGTTTAAATACTGCTAAAACAATGTCAACCTTGCTTAGAATTTCTGTGTTAATTATATCTTGTCCATAACCTGATTGAGATGCTAATTCTTCCCAGCCTCGAACTAGAATTCGATATCCACATCTTGATTCATATTCAGCTCTTCTAAATTTAGTTTCGAGAGAATTTAACAATAGTTCCCTGTCTTCAACTACGTCTCCAGGTGAAGCAATTAAGATATGAATCTCCTTATTATTCAATGAACTCTTTTTATTTCGGGTTATTGGTTTCTGTTTTGTTTTTCTACTTGTAAATTCAATTGGTACAGCTTCATAGTTTGTACTGAGTTTCAGATCCTTAAGAATTATTCCAATTAAAGTGCGCAATTTTTTTAAGCCACTGTTGAAATGGTCTTCAAAGAAATCATTTTCAGAACTTGCAAAGAACATCCTAGGAGAATAACTAATTCTTTCAATTTCCTCCAAATAATGGCTATTGTCACCAAAGAATTTTCGTATGTACATTTTCGCTTTTCCTTCGATGGTGTCAAAATCATCCCTTGAATAATAACTTACGTTATTTAAGCTTTCTAATAAGTTACTAAAAAGTGAAATTTTCTCAATTATATTCATGATATATTATTTTGCATAACGTTTGCAATATGGCATGAAGCGGATTGCGAGTGATTCTCTATCAAAATGAGATGAAGTTGAAACGGGTTAAAACCGCTCCAATTAAGCATTTCACCGCTTTTTGCTATATTGCGTGTGTGTGCCCAGCATGAGCAAGTGCACACCCATTCACAAGTATCAGAATAAAATTCAAAAATACAAATATTTATTCGGAAATTTATAGAATGGGTAACCACTTTAATTTTCCAGAGGGTGCAAGTC
>Ga0307992_1000049_pt1 | contig 75932 bp, 66 predicted proteins | sample EllFjometagen133_FD_203162 | JGI IMG/M metagenome (GOLD analysis project Ga0307992, IMG submission 203162) | Marine microbial communities from Ellis Fjord, Antarctic Ocean - #133 | ecosystem: Environmental > Aquatic > Marine > Unclassified | place: Southern Ocean | collected 2014-10-08
GGAAGAGAGATACTATAGAAATAAATAGCGCTGACAAAGCTAGGGCCCAAACAATTTTTTGCCAATCTTTTTTCCGAGGGAAATAATTCATTATCAAAATGAACAATATGATTGGTTCAAAGAAATATGCTTTCCAGATGCCAAAAGCACCTAGGTCAAAATTGCTGATAGCAACCGCGAAATAGGACAGGATCAAAATACCAATAATTTCCCAGCGAAAAGGATATTTTTCTCGTTTAGCAAATTTATGTTTTAATGTCTTAATAATTCTTGGTGTGCTGTCTACCAACCAGAATAAGAAAGAAATGCCTATCATTCCTTCTAGCAGAGTTGTTGGTACAGAAAATAATTCAAAACGAATCAAATAACTAGGTAAGGCCATTATTATAAAAAGAATGCCTAGTCTAGGTTTTGTAGCCGCTAAAACAGCGAAAAAAAATAGGTTTAGTAAAATTAATAACTCCATATAGTGATATTATACCATTTTTATAAAAAAAGAACTGTATAGTTACAGTCTTTTTTTGTCCATAAATGTATTTTAGGCTCTTTCTACATATTCTCCAGTGTCAGTATTAACTTTAATAGCATCTCCCTCGTTAATGAAGAGAGGAACATTAATAGTAGTACCAGTTTCAATCTCTACAGATTTATTTACGTTACCAGCTGAATTACCTTTTACTCCCGGAGGAGCACTAGTTACTTTAAACTCCATTTTGATAGGAAGCTCAACTGTTACACCTTGTCCGTTGAAATATAAGACGGTTACTTCAGTGCCATCCTTTAGGAATCTAAGCTTATCTCCTAAAGATTCTAAGTTTAAACTGAATTGTTCGTAGTTTTTAGTATTCATGAAATAAGCTTCGTTGTCGTCAGTATATAGAAAGTCAGCTTTTTGTTTTTCAGTTTGGGCTTCTTGAGCTTTGTCGTTACCCTGAAAGGTTTTTTCTAGAACGTTGCCATTAATAAGATTTTTTAACTTAGTCTTCAACACAGCTCCGCCTCTAGCCATCTTATGATGATTAGTGTCAGTAATTAAATAAGGTTCGTCATTTACTTCAATAACCTTATTAGTCTTGATTTCGTTAAAATTTAACATATTATCTATGAGTGGCTGCCAATAGAGCCACCACACGGGCACGTTTAACAGCTGTAGCTAATTTTCTTTGATGCCAAGAACAAACGCCAGTTCTTTTACCTGGTAAAATTTTCATGTAAAAATTCATGAACTTACGTAGGGTCCTGATATCTTTATAATCTACTTCTAGGCTGTTAGCGCAAAAATAGCATTCTTTAGTTTTCGCCATAGTATTTCTTACTTTAATTTATTAAAAAGGAATATCTTCCACTCTAATTTCCTCACTATCATCAGTCACTGGTTTCTCCTGTTGAATTACAGGAGTGGCACCGGGTTGATTAGGTTGGAAATTTCCTCCCTTACTATCTAACATGATCATGTTGTCCGCTACGATTTCAGTACGATATTTTTTAGCGCCATCTTGTCCGGTCCATTCATTGGTTTGTAAACGACCTTCAACATAAATTTTAGAACCTTTTTTAAGATATTGAGAACAGATTTCTGCTAGTTTTCTCCAGGCTACTATATTATGAAATTCAGCTTTTTCTTGTTTTTGACCAGCTTGGTCTGTCCAAGTGAAGTTAGTAGCTACAGAGAAAGAGGTTACCTGCTGTCCAGAAGGAGTACTTCTAGTCTCAGGGTCTCTAGTTAGATTGCCAATTAGCATGGCTTTGTTTAAATTCATATTTTTTGAGTGGCTATAATTAATTATATAAATTAATTATAACTTAATTATTATTTAATTAAGTCCTTTGCCTCTAGAATACCTTCCAATTTTTTGTCTAGGTCTTCTAAGTTGGCCTTACCCTCATCTTTTTTCTTTTTCTTTTTTTCGGCTTCAATCTCTTTTTCAACTTTTTCAACTTTTTCTTCCTTCTCTTTTACTTCTTCTTCTTTTTCTTCTTTTTCTTCTTGAGCCAATTTTGTAGTTTTGGCTTTATCATCAGCAATTTCTTTTTCACTACGTTTTTTGATTTTAATGATTTGATGTCTCAAAATCTTTTCAAAGAGACGTAGGATATTGTTTAGAGCCTGTAGTTTAGGTTTTTCTAAATCAAATTCATAAAGATTGTAATAACCGAAATGGTTATGATCAATTTGGTAAGCTAATTTTTTCTTACCCCAGTATTCGTGATGAGTAATTGTACCACCTTTTTCTTCAATTAGCTTTTTTACTTCTTCGCTAACTTTGGCAGCTTCCTCTTCAGTATACTTATTTGGAGCAATGAATAGGACCTCGTAATGCCCTGGTCCTGACGGCTTGGTCTTTGACATACTAATTATAATTAATAACCTTCAAGAAAGATTAAAAATTTATTAAATTTATTTTTTAAAATAAATCCCAAGCATTACAAAACGCTTGGGTTCTTGCAATACCTTTGATCCCGATAACTATGAAGGGGACCACTTTAGTTCTAGACTAAAGCCTGGAAAAGGGATTAATTGTTACTATTAAGCTAACATAATACAAAAAAAATTGCAAGAGTTATGAAAATAGTATATGTTTAAATTGCTATGAAAAAATACTTCTTTATTCTAGGTAGCCAACCAGCTTTGTCTCTAGCCGAGATAATGACGGTACTGCAAATTAATGATTTTAAGTTAGCTGATCAAATAGCTATTTTTGACTTGCCAAATTTAGAGGCTTACTTAGCAATAGCTAAGCTAGGAGGAACAGTAAAAATAGGTGAAATTATACAGGAAGCAGATGATAAGGGTTTAACTAAGAGTCTACAAGAAGTTGTTTATCAAGCGGCTTTAGCCAGAAAGAAGAGTAAGTTTAATTTTGGATTATCAGTATATGGTCATATTAATCTGAATTATAAGCATTTAGCTATTGGTTTAAAGAATAGTCTTAAGGTAAAAGGAATTGGTTCTCGTTGGGTAAAAAGTGAAGGCAAGGTATTGAATAGTGCTACGGCCTATCATAATAGGTTAACCACAGAAAGTGGTATTGAAGTAGTAGTTACTAAGGTGGATGGCAAATATCTGATTGGTAAAACTTTAGCTTTACAACCGTTTATAGAATATTCAGATCGAGATTTCGGACGTCCTAATAGAGATAGCCTATCTGGCATGTTACCTCCTAAGTTAGCCAAGATGATGTTGAATTTGGCTAAATTTGCACCAGAGAAAACTCTATTGGACCCTTTTTGTGGTTCAGGTACTATTTTGACAGAAGCTTTAATTATGAAGGCTCAGCAAGTGCGAGGATCAGATATTTCTCCTAAGGCAATCACAGATACAAAACAGAATATTATTTGGACTGATAAGAAATATAATCTAAACTCGGAGGGAGTAGATCTAAAAGTAATCTCTGCTGATAAGATTAGTTCTTGGTTAAAGCCGTCTAGTGTTGATTGCTTAGCTACTGAACCATATCTAGGCCCTCAACGGGGCAAAATTGAGTTCAACCAAGTAAAACAAGAATTAGAAATACTATATTCTAAGAGTTTGCAAGAATTTCAAAAGATATTAAACCCATCTGGTAGAATTGTGATGGTCTGGCCAGTATTTAATCCAGAAAAAAACCCGGTGTTTTTAAATCCGGATCTTAATGGGTATAATATTATTAAATTTCCTGAACTAGATAGATTTCCGTCAATAACCTCTAGAAAAACTATGCTCTATGGTCGTCCGGGTCAAAGATTGTGGAGAGAAATATTGGTACTAGAGAAGAAATAGTTATTTACTGACCAGGAAGTTACAAACATCTCCGTCTTTCACAATATATGTTTTACCTTCAGTTCTAATTAAACCTTTTTCTTTAGCATTTAATTCAGAGCCGGCTTCAACTAGTATTTCCCAGTTGATAGCTTCTACTCTAATGAATTGCTTTTCGAAATCTGTATGAATAGCAGCGCCAGCTTGCGGAGCCGTGGCGCCTTTTTTTATTGTCCAAGCTCTGGTTTCTTCTGGCCCAGTAGTCAGGAAAGTATCTAGACCTAATAAGTCGTAGGAAGTGGCAATTAATTTATCTAGGCCACTTTTTTCTAAACCTAACTCTTCTAAATACTCTTTTTGCTCCTGAACATCTAGAGCCATAATTTCTTGCTCTAGTTTTACATTTATTTTTATAGAGTTTGCTTTGTTAGTACCTAGATCATAATCTTGGTCATCGGTATTCAGAACATAGATAATTGGTTTATTAGTTAGGAAGCTTAAAGATTTAATTAATTCGGTTTCTTTATCATCTAAATCCATATCTCGAACTGCACCACCTTCTTCTAGATGTTTTTGTAGTTTTTCTAATACCTTCCTTAGACTAATTAGTTCTTTATCTCCGGATTTGGATTCTCTGGCCACTTTCCCTAATCTCTTAGTTACAGTATTTAAATCTGCAAAGACTAATTCTAGGGCAATAACTTCTTTATCTTCCTTGGGGTCGACTTTGCCGGAGACATGAATAATATTGTCATCTTCGAATCCTCTAACTACTTCACAGATAGCGTCACATTCTCGAATGCTAGCTAGAAACTGGTTACCTAACCCCTCTCCTTTATGAGCTCCTTTAACCAAGCCAGCCACATCCACAAATTCAATGGTGGTAGGAATGATTTTTTTGGAATTAGATAATTTAGCCAAGGCGTCTAATCTTATATCTGGCACTGTTACTACTCCCACGTTGGGGTCAATAGTGCAGAAAGGATAATTAGAAGCTTCCGCTTTATTTTTTGTTAGAAGATTAAATAAACTGGATTTACCAACATTAGGTAGTCCAACAATGGCTAAGGATAAACTCATATTATTGTAGTTTGGCTTGTCTTCTGGTGTCCTCCTTCTTGCACATTGAAGCGTATAGAATTGGGACGAATATTAAATTAAGAAAAGTAGAGAATAATAGGCCAAAGATGATGGCTATACTTAAACCTCTCCACATTTCACTGGCGTAGATTAATGGAATAATACCAGCAATGGTAGTTATGGAAGTAATAATGATTGGTTGCATACGAGCAATGCCACCTTCAATTATAGCTTCTTCAAATGGTAACCCGTCTTTTATATTCTTATTAATCCTGTCTAACAACACAATAGCATCATTAACCACAATACCAGATAAAGATACTATACCAACAAATACAGTAATTGAAAAAGACATGTTTAAGAATATCAGTCCCCAGATTACACCAATAATAGCCAGCGGTAATGAAAATAGAATAATAAAGGGTTTCTTGAATGAGTTGAATTGCAGTATTAGAATAGTAGCGATTAAGAGAACTGCCACAATCATAGAGTAGAACATTTCTCGGAATGATTTTTCTACATCTTCAACTTCACCACCCGTTTCAATTGACATTCCCTTGGGTATTTCCATGGTTGCCTGCATCTCTAGGAAACTCTTAGTGACTTTTTGAAGATTAACACCCTTTTCTATACCAGCTGTAATAGTGGCGATTTGTTTTCCGTCTCGATGAGCAATAGATAATAAGGACGGCTCGATCTTAACGTCAGCAACTTGCTTTAGAAGTACTGATTGGCCAGCTGGATTAACAATTAATAATTCTTTGAGATCATTAATATCATTAAATTTCTCTTCAGCATATTTTACAGTAATATCTATATCTTCATTGTCTAGGTTCACAGTTGAGGCCGTAGTACCGAATAGAGCGTTCCTAACGGTACCAGCAATCATGGTTGTGCTTAGGCCATAGTAGTTAGCTTTTTGTTTGTCGATGGTAAAGGTAAATTCTCCGGTGGCATCGGTTAGACTAGTATTAATATTAATTATACCAGCCTGTTCAGAGAAATAATCTTTAATAGTTTTCACGGCCCTAGCTAAATCTTTACCGTTTTCAGAGAATACTCTGACTTCAACGGGGGATCCACTTGGCGGGCCAGCTTCTAACTCCTCTACAGTTATAACCGCTCCCTGGATAGCCTCCATATCATCTCTAATAGACTCAGTAATTTCGATACTGGAACGGTCTCTCTTTTTAGCTTCTTTTAAATTAACAATGACACTGGATTTATGATGAGCGCCATTGCCACTGCTAAAACTATTAATAGTGCTCATCTGAGTCCCAATACTGGTCACATAGTTTTCTAATTCCGGGATGCCATTTACTATTTGTTCAGCCTGGGCAGTGATGGTTTTAGTTTTTTCTAAGCTAGAGCCTACTGGCAAGGTGACGTTTACATAGAAATAATCAAAGTCAATCTTAGGAAACATCTGAATGCGCATCATGCCAGAAGCAGGAATAGCAACAGTAATGAAGAAGAGCAACCAAGCCACAATAATTACTGATCGACGTTTTTTTCGGTGAGGCAATATTTTGCTTAGAGTTTTTCTATAATTAACAGCTAGTTTATCCATGACATTCTTAATCATCACATGTCGTTTTTTATTCCGATTACTACCATCGCCATTAGTTTTTGGTTTAATAAATCTAGTTACTAGAGTAGGAATAATAATTAAAGCTACAAACAGACTAGACAATAGAGTGACAACCAGAGTTTTAGGAATGATGCTCATATATTCACCCATAATACCGGAAACTAATAGCATTGGCAGGAAAGCAGCTACAGTAGTTAAAGTTCCGGCAGTGATGGCAGACTTAAAATTCCAGATAGATAATATAGCGGATTTATAAACAGATTGTTTATGTTTTTCTGCATATTCATTAATACCTTCGATAATCACAATAGCGTTATCAACCATCAGACCTAGAGACAGTACTAGAGAGAACAATACCATGCTGTTGATAGACATGCCTTGGAATTTTAAGAACATGAATGACATCAAGAAAGCGATTGGCACGGCTAGAGCAGTAATTATTGCTCCTCTAAAACTTAGGATAGCCAATAGGATAAGCGCAATTAAAATAAAGGTCTGGATGGCGCTAGTTCCTAGAATTCTTAAATCGTCTTTAATATATATTGAGTTGTCATTAGTTTTTTCTATTTTTAATTCTATTGGTAGAGTATTGCTATTTTGTAATTCCTCGATAGCAATCTGAGAATTATTTACAATATTTAAAATATTACCACCAGTTTTTTTATATATTTGTAGAGAGATGGTATTTTGAGGGGCTATATTAGGATAACCAATTCTAGATTCGCTACTCTTTTCTTTAAAACCATCTTTGATTAGAGCAATATCTCTTAAAAAAACAGGAGAGTTGTTATAGGTGGCAATAACTAGATTATTTAAATCTTTAGCTTCATTAATTTTACCTTTAATTCTTACGCTATAGCGAAAATCATCAATTTCAATTATCCCTGCTGGTAAATTAAAGTTATTACTGCTAATAGCGGAGACTACTTGGTTTAAAGAAAGATTGAAACTAGCTAATTTTGTTTGATCAACAATTACTTGAAATTCTCTTTCTAGACCGCCAATGATCTCGGCTTTAGAAACATCTTTTACTCCTTCTAGCTTTTCTTCTAATATATCAGCATATTTTTTTAATTCAGCATCGGAGTAATTACCAATTAAAGAATAGGTTACAATTGGATAATCGCTCATGCGAATTTCAGTGGCAACTGGGTCATTAGCTTCGTCAGGCAGATTTGGTTTGGCTGCGTCGGCAGCTTCTCTTAATTTTCTAAAACTTTCTTGTAGGTCTGCTTCGACTTCAAACTCTACAAACACGGAAGAGAATCCTAGGGAAGAAGTTGAACTGAATTCATGTAAGTTTTCTAGGTTCTTTACCTTTTCCTCAATCTTATTAGTTACAGCGTTTTCTACATCAGTTGGACTGGCTCCAATATATACAGTATTTATCATGCCGTAGGGGACTTTTATCTCTGGTTCAGATTCCTTAGGTAAGGTAGCCATAGAAAAGAAACCGAAAACAATAATGGCAAAGATAATTAGATAAGTGAAGCGATAATTTTTAATAAAAAAACCTAACCAAGACTTTTGTTCCTTTTTGAAACCACGGCTAAGCTTTTCGGTTATTTGCTTTTGATATTCTGAGTTATTGTTATCTTCCATATTATTATTTAACGATTATTTTATCGCCGTCTTCTAATGATCTAGCTCCTTCAATAATGACCTGATCCCCGATTGCTAAACCAGTAGTAATTTCGATCATATTGATTTCAGTTTCGCCGATTTCTACTAGACGTTTTATGGCGACGCCTGAATTATTATCTAGGAAGACAAAATTTTCTGTTTGAGTAATATTCACTGCTTCTAGAGGAAGTTTTATTTTTCCATTCTGTACTATAGAAGAGTTAGTCTTTTTGATTTGCACATCTACAAAAGTACCAGATATTAGATATCCGTCTTTGTTGTCTACTAGGATCTCTACGTTAACTTTTTTAGTAACAGCATCAGCGCTAGGAGAGATTGAAGATATTTCAGCTTCAATATTATCGTTGATAATAGCAGATTGACCTACTTTAATTTGGTAAACGTCTTCAGAAGTTAAACTTACTTTCACTTTTACTTTATCTGTTTGAGCAATTTCAGCAATTTTTTGACCAGGACTAATTTCAGCACCAACTTCAACTAGCTTAGCAGTGATTTGTCCTTGAATAGAGGCCTTAATAGTTAGATCAGCTAATTGTTCTTGGGATAGATTTAATTGACCCAGGGCACTGTCTACAGATGTCTGAGCTCCTAGTATCTGCTGTTGCTTGTTCTGTCTAGAAGAGTTTAAAGCTATTAGTGAATTGCTATAGGCTATCCGGGCTAGATTTAATTGAGTGTTAGCAGAGTCAACAGAACTTTCTAGGGTTAGTCTTTCTTTTTCTTGAGTTAATTCTAAAGTAGTTAGGTTGTTGGCGGCAGCTTCTGCTTGTTGCAAAGTATTTACTGTTTGAGTATACAGGGAAGAGAAGGCAACCTGCTGAGCAGTTAAAGTGGTTTGACTGAAGTTGTTACTAGAAACAGTATTATCTAGAACAATTACTGTATCACTCACTACTATTTTAGTTTGTCTTAATAGATCAACTACTTTGGTTAGATATATTTTAATGGAAGAACTATTTGGAGTTATATTTTTTAACTCATCATATTCGAGCTTAGTGACAAAATAGTTGGTCTTAGCTGTATTTAGAGCAGCTAGGTTTTGTGCGCTTAAAGTTTGACCGATTCCGCTTAATTGAGGGCCTGGTTCAGCGTTAATAATATAATTAATATCTTCTAAGCTGTCTTTTACTGTTTGCAGGTAATTATCACAGGATATAATCGCACTGGCATTAGTAGTAATTGACGTCTGGACTTGTAGATCTAAAGAAGCAGTGTAATTGTCTTGGGTAGACTTTAAAGCAGTCTCAGCGCTGTTTGTAGCCTCCTGAGCGTTCTCTACTCCTAGTTCTGCTTGTCTTACCACTTCGTCAGTAGTTCGCTTAGTAGCCTCTAAATTATTCAACATATTATAGTAGTTGGTTTGAGAGTTTAGGAATCCAGTCTTGGTTGAATTACTTTTAAGATACGCTAGAGTCTGATTAATCTGTATCTTATCTCCTATATCAAAAGGAAGACTTTCAATAGTGCCTTGGCTTAAAGCCAAAACATCGATTTGAGTCTCTGGCACCACGGATCCTACAGTTTTAATATTTCCATTATCTTCACTGTGATTAGTTATGGTAGTGGTCTTTACTTCAATTATTTTTTCTTTTTGACTGTCTATTAATTTTTTTTGTGCTTCCTGTTGGTTACCTTGCCAAGTAGTATAACCACTGAAGGCTATCAAAGCCAAAACAATAATGACTGCGAGAGCAATAATTATTCTTTTCAATTTTTTCTTCTTTTCCATTTTTATTTTAATAATTTGTTATTAGATTAAGTCCAGTTATTCTACTGGAACAGGGTATAAAAGTCAATTAATATCTTATTCAAATAAAATAGGCTCAGATGAACCCCTTAATAATTATTTATTGGGTATCTGAGCCTGTTTTTGCTCTGTTGCTTTAGTGTTTATTTGTTTATTTTTAAACAAATTGTGAAACAATATGGTAACAGAGTAATATTATTGTATTTTTTGCCGACTTTGGGTTGTTGTTTTTTAAAACCCGTATAATTTTTATTTTTACTTTCCTTTTTTCAGGTAAGTATTCTCAGTCAGTAAAAAATTTGCTTTTCAATTTACTAAGTATATTATAGCATATATCGATAGCCAGGTCAAGGGCGTTTATCCACATAGGGGTTTTATTAGCTAATTTTAGCGTATATACTGAGTTAAACTATCTATTTTTCTAATACTTTAGTCCAAGCTACTCTGGACTAAAGTTTGATACTTATGCACTTGAAACACAAGTTATCCACAGGTTTTGTCAAATATAAAAACTCCTGGTTTGGGAGTTTATTGAGGCTCAGATCGGATTTGAACCGATGAATAACGGTTTTGCAAACCGCTGCGTTAAACCACTTCGCCACTGAGCCATTATTACTTTAAGTCCAGGCTAGCCTGGGCAGAAAGTCTCTTCCAATTGTCTTTTTTCACTTGTTTAGGGCTGAATATCCCTGCTACAGCAATCATTGTAGCGTTATCTGTTGTATATTCCATTTTAGGGATAAATACCTTTAAATGCAAGTCTCTTGCTTTCATCTTCAATTCTTCCCTTAATCTGGTGTTTGCAGACACTCCTCCAGCCAATAATATGTTCTTAATTTCTAGTGTTTTAGCTGCCTTTATGGTCTTTTTCACTAAAGTATCTACAATAGCTTCTTGATACATGTAAGCATACTCTGTTTTTCTGTTTTTCCAGTCATCATCCTTCTTTAATCGGTATAATAAGGACGTTTTTAGCCCAGAAAAGGAGAAATCATAGTTATCAGCAAATACCATTGGCCTTGGAAAAGGCTTCAAAGTTGATTTTTTGCCTGAATCTATGAATTCTTTAGCTAATTTAGAAATTATAGGCCCCCCTGGATAGCTTAATCCCATCATTTTAGCCCCTTTATCAAAGGCTTCTCCGGCAGCATCATCTCTAGTTTGACCGATTAATTTGTGTTTTTTCTCACTAGTTAGTATTATTAGGTTAGTATGTCCTCCGGATACAGTTAAAGCTAGAGCAGGAAATTCAATATTTTTCCAATCGTCAATGAAAGGTGAGTGCAGATGCCCTTTTATATGATGAACTCCTAGAACAGGAATATTGAGAGTATATGATAAAATCCTGGCAGTTTCAACGCCAGTGATTAAGGAAGTGATTAAACCCGGGCCTTCGGTAACTGCAATTAAGTCTAAATCTTTAAATTCCTTCTTGCTTTTATTCAAAGCAGTTTTGATAGTTGGTAGTAAATTAAAAACGTGTTCTCTAGCCGCTACTTCAGGAACTACTCCGCCATATTGTTTGTGAATATCAATTTGCGAAGAAATAATATTAGATAAGACAGTAATATCTTTTGAACGTTTATTTACTTGTATTACACTAGCTGCGCTTTCATCACAACTGGTCTCTATTCCTAATATCAGCATAATATTTTCTTGACGAATTGCAAAAAATTACTTATAATATTTTTCAGTCTCTAGTATTACATATACTACCAAAAAAAACCATCCCGACAGGGATGATTTTATATTCTGGTCCCTTCGTCTAGTGGTTAGGACGCCAGGTTTTCATCCTGGTAACGGGAGTTCGATTCTCCCAGGGATCACAACTATAAAAGCAGGCCGAAAGGCCTGTTTTTGTTATGTTTTTTGTGTTATCTAAAATTATAGGTAGGGAGAATTTAGAGCCTTCTTAATTGTTGGTTTAGAAATTGTTTTCATTGAACGAATTACTTGTATGCAAAAAGCTGAAAATTGAATATACTGGCATTTGCATAATTTCTTCAATTCTCACTAAACTTGTTGATTCCATCCAGGCCCGTACTCCAGGGTCAGTTCCGTCTTGATGTTTTTCTTGGAAATTTCCAGTCCCCCAGGGATCACAAAGATCACGAACATCAATCACATGTTGTAATGTATTATCATCTGGCTTAGGCACATTTACGTCTTTCCAACGGTTACCAATAGATAAAATTTGAATATGTTTCAAAAGAACTCCTCTCTTTTATTTAATTTAACAATAATTAAAGAATTATATAATTAAGTCTCTGTGGCTTAAAAATGTCAATTAAATATTATCAAAACCCCTAATAATTAAGCGTTTTCACGTTGAAAGGTAGAGCGTTAAATGGTAAGATTGTATTAATAAGTTAAAAATTACAGTTTTAATATGTATCAAGTATATATCCTAGAATGTGCAGACGAGACGTTGTATACCGGCATCACTGTCGATTTGGATCGCCGGGTGAATGAACATAACACATCTAAGGTTGGGGCAAAATATACGAAAGCCCGTCGGCCAGTTAAATTGGTTTATGCTAAGCGCTTTAAAAACAGATCCTCAGCTTCCAAGGAAGAAAGTGTTATAAAAAAATTATCAAGGAATGAAAAAATTAAATTGATTAACCTATATAATCGAAAATAGTATGTCTTTGAAGAAAATTGGTAAACCAACAAAAATAAAGAAAACAATTTATCTAATTGCTTTTGTAATCCTGGGCCTTTTATTTAGCCTTAATTTGCATGCCCTGGTAGAAGTGCAATATTTGAGCTGGATTTTAGATCAAGGGAAAACAGTAACGTTCTATGGTAGTTGTGCTTTGCAGCCAATTCTTCAGATTGCAATCTGGTTGTTAGGAATAATTGGTGGGTTTTTTCTAGGACGTCTTGGTTGGCAGAAGGTTTATATAGAAAGATTTTGGGAGAAAAAGAATACTTAAATAATCTCTAGTTCCTCTCTTTTTATATTGAAAAACACAGTATTAAATGCTAAAATTATAGTATAATAAGCTAAAAATAACGATTTTTAGTATGAAAAAAGTTTACATTATTCATGGCTGGGATGGCCATCCAGAAGAGGGATGGTTTCCTTGGTTGCAAAATAGATTACAAGCACAGGGCGTTGAAGTTGTAGTACCTCAAATGCCTGACACCTCTAAACCCAAAATAGAAACTTGGGTTAATTTTTTATCTGAGCTAGTTAAAGAGCCCGATGGCGAAACATATTTTGTTGGCCATAGCATTGGTGTCCAAACTATTTTAAGATATTTGTCTCAATTAGAAAAACCAGTAGCAGGGGTTTTGTCTGTAGCCGGGTTTTATGAACTGAGCTTCAATTCTCTCAATGATGAAGAGGAAAAAGAAATCGCTAGACCTTGGTTGAAAATTCCTATCGATAATGAAAGAGTGAGAAAAAATGTTTCTAAAATTACAGCTATTTTTTCAGACAATGATCCATTCGTACCTCTGAATAATGTTGAACTATTTAAATCTAGGTTAGGGGCTAAGACTAGGATCCTTCATAACCAAGGACATATTGGCGGTGAGGACAATATTAAAGAATCAGACGTTATTTGGAATGAGCTGATTGAAATAATGGAATTATGAGTAATTACGAGAAACATCAAAGAGATTATACGATTTTAGCTACCTCAGTGGTTATGGAAGAATTTTCTAGCGCCAGAATGACAGAATTTTTTTATCATAAAACTACACCATTATATTTTTTAGTAAGAGATAGAAGTTTGTATCACTATATTTCAGATGAAGATAAATGGGGAAGAATTGGAAATTGGCTAGAACATAATTCAGTGGAAGATCTAGTAGCCTATGATAAAGAAATGGATATAAGATTAGCAGAGTATTATAGTTTTGATAAACAAGACCATGTTGATAAAATTGCGGCTTTAGAAAAAGTTCATCAGTTTATGGTTGATTTTACAGAAATAATAGTATTAGTTTCTGATTTATTATTATATGAAGGTCATGATCCAAATTTTGATAATATTGGATTAGAGATAAGAAAAAAATATGAACATGTTCATCGAGGTCAGATGGAAACTCAGACAGAATTGCTAGAAAAGGTAGAGGAAGACCTAGGATTAGAGGAAAGAGGAATATTAGGGAATATGATGTATTCTGAATTTAAAGAGTTTTCTAAAACAGGAAAGATTCCTGAAGGATTAAAACAGAGAAATAACTTTTTCTTTGCTTCCCAGGGGGCTGATGGAGAAAAAGTGTTTAGCCAATCGGAAGCTGATATTAAATTGAAAGAAATAGAAGTAGTTAATAATATAGATTTAGATAATCTTAAGGGTCAACCAGCTTTTGCCGGAGTGGTTCAGGGAAAAGTGCGAATTATTAGGTTAGTAGAAGAGGCCAGTGCATTGCAGGTAGGAGAAATATTAGTAACAGCCATGACAGATCCTCGCTATGTACCAGCTATGAAGAGAGCGGCTGGTTTCATTACAGATGAAGGCGGAATTACCTGTCATGCGGCAATTGTGGCTAGGGAAATGAAAAAACCCTGCATTATAGGAACTAAAGTTGCTACCTCTGCTTTGAAAACAGGTGATTATATAGAGTTAGATGCTGTTAAGGGTAAGATAAAAATAATTTCATAGTATGTCATATAAGAAATACAATTTTGCAACCGCTGCCCATGATAGTAATTCGCCGTTCTTCAGAAATTATATTTGGACTAAGGCTTTTTTTAGACACGAAGAAGTGGCTCGACTAGCAGGTGGAACTATATCTATTAAAAATGATCTGGAATATATTACAGATATGGCAACCTGGAGAGCAATTCACGAGGAATTTAAAATCAAAGCTCTAGCTGATGATAATTATTTAAATGATTTAATAGATGTTACTAATAGTTTTGGTGAAGAATTTAATCAGTGGTCAGAACAAAATATTTTAAAAAGTAATTTAAGAGATAGGACTCCTAGACAGTTAATTAAATTATTATATTCATTTGCTGATAGGCAGGCCGCTCTAGATGGCTATGGATTTGTTATCCCTATTCTAGATTTTCTAGATTTTGCCTATGTAGAGGGTAGTCTAGAGAAGTTTTTAAAGAAAAAAGTTAAAGCAAGCCAGTACATAGAATATTTTTCTGTGTTTACCTATCCAATGTATGATTCTTTTGCTCAAGAACAAGAAAAAGACTTGTTGGGTCTAATGGCTAAGTTTTGGGATAAGAAAGAAATTTGGCAGAATCTATCAGTATTACCTTCCAGAAAAGAAGTTGAATATTTAGAACAAAATCAAAAGAGTTTTTATCAGGCGCTACAGAAACATACTCAGAAACATGCTTGGGTATATTATGCGTATAATGGGCCTGCCTATAAAGAAGTAGATTTTTTAAATTTTATTAAAGATTATTTAATTAAAAAGATTGATCCTCAGACAGAGTTAAATAGACTGAATAAAGAAAGAAGAAAGTTTAATAGTTTAAAGACTAAATATACTAAAGAACTAAAGCCTAATAAATTTGAGGCCAACATTTTGCAGTTAGCTGGTAAAGTAGTTTGGGGGAAACCGAGACGGAAAGATCATCAGAGTAAATCATATTACCACAGTGAAAAATTGTTAACGGAGATTGGCCGTAGATTATATATGTCATTAAACCAAGTTCGTTCTACTCCTTTTAATATATTGGAAGAGGCGCTACTGGGAGGCGAGCCAGTCGATATACATTATGTGAATGATCTATATAGATATCACATATGTTTGCCCAATGATGATGAATCAGTCACTATCCTTATCGGTAAACAAGCAGAGAATTTTTCTAAAAATAAGGTTAAAAGAGTAGCACCAAAAATTACAGCTAGTAAAACCATTAAAGGTGATACGGCTTGTCCAGGAAAAGTAAAAGGAATAGTTAAAATAATCAATGATATTTCAGATATGGTAAAAATGAATTATGGAGATATTCTGGTTTCCTGCGCTACTAACCCTAATCTAGTGCCAGCAATTAAAAAAGCAGCTGCAATTATTGCTGATGAAGGAGGTTTAACTTGTCACGCGGCAATTGTTTCCCGTGAGCTAGGAACTCCTTGCGTGGTTAACACCAGATTTGCTACTCAGATTTTAAAAGATGGAGATACGGTGGAAGTAGATGCTAATAGGGGCGTTATTAAAATTATAAAATGATAAAAGAGGAAATAATAGATAAAATAATTAAAAATAAAGACAAATATTTTTGTTTGGCTTCTAGACCTTTGAGCACTCAAAGAACAGATACCGTAGCTCAGTCTTTTATAGATTGTTTAGGCACTACAGTAGTAAATTTTTTAGAGAAAGGCAACGATGTGGTCTTTTATATAGAAAGGTCTAAGTTTAAAAAGTTTTCTTTAGATCTAGGCAAAAAATTTCAGTCCAATAAATTTATTAGTAAACACCTAAAAGAATATAGCCAAGGAGCTCGTCAATTATTATCTGCTAGTGAAGGAGCTAAACAGGTGAAAGCGAATAAAAAAGATTTATTAGTGGTTTATCAAAAATATAATCAAGTTCTTAAACAGTTTGCTTTATTTTTTCTCACCCCGTTCTCAATTGATGATTACATTTTTCCTAGCCTGAAGGCACAAATAGATAAATTATTTGTTCCAGCTGAAGCTCAGAAAATTTTAGATATTATTTCGTCGCCAACTGTTGTGTTCGGATATCAACAGTATCAGATTGACGTGCTCAGTATGGGTAATAAGATAAACCATAAACGTTTATTGGATAAATATCGATGGATTAGAGAATATTCATATCAAGAAGAACTTTTGACGAAAGAGATGATAGACCAAGATATTAAAAAATTCAAGCAGAGCGGATTAGATAAGGATATTTTTGTCATAGAAGATAAATGCCAGAAGAATAAAAAACAGTTAGCTAGTTTATTAAGAAAATTAACGGATCAGAACTTAAAAATTAAAATTAAACTAGTTAATAGTTATATTAATATTAAAACAGAGAGGATTGAAACATATAAAATGGCTCAAACTAATATGAGAACCTGGTTTGAAAAGTTTGCTTTGGTGTTGAAGCAGGATTACCCAACTATAAAGTATAAGCAAACTATTTTTCTAACAGATCAAGAAATAATTGATTATTTAAGACTGGGCACAAAGTTTGATTTAAAATTAATTAATAAAAGAGTTAATAAAGAGTTCGTTTCTTTCAGAAATAAAAAAGAATTATGTTTTATTTATGATTCAGAAATGATTAATAAGGTTAGAGATTCTTTTTTAAGTTTGAAACGAACAGAGAGCATAAAAGGATTAACCGTATCTCTGGGTAAAGCACGGGGTAAGGTTCGAGTAGTGGTGGTAGACTCTGATTTGGCAAAAATTAAGACAGGTGAAATTTTAGTGGCTAATTTTACTTCTCCTCAATATGTCCCGGCTATGAAGAGAGCAGCGGCTATAGTTACTAATGATGGCGGAATCACGTGTCATGCAGCAATTGTTTCTAGGGAATTAAAAAAGCCTTGTATAGTGGGGGCTAAAGTTGCTACTAGATTATTAAAAACCGGAGATAGAATAGAGGTAGACGCTGATCAAGGGTTGGTAAAAATTATCAAATAAATATATGCAAAAAGAAAAGTGGTTATTATTAGAAGAAATACCAGACTATTATCCAATGATGGTAGTTTCAGTTTGGAATAATAAAAATGCTAGTGACTTTTTAAAACGTTTTGGTTTTAAGAATAACTTTTCTGGATTATTATCAAGGTATGAAAATAATATTTGCGGTCTTTATATGCCGCAGTCAGATTACCAAAATTTAGCAGATGAGTTCCTGGATAAGACTATCAGTGAGCCTAATTGGGCTTTCGATTGTATCAATCAATTAAAGAAAGCTGAGCAGGAAACTTTTAAAGCCAATCAAGAACTAAGGAAAATTGATTTTAAGAAATTAAGTAATAAACAATTGCTTAAAGTTTTTGATAAATATTATAATATTTATTTGAATTTACACACTTTTCATTGGATACAGACTATTCCAGATTTTGGTGATAACCGATTTTCTAAATATTTACTAAACTATTTAAAAAATAAAGTAGATTACAACATATCAGCGGGAGAAGCGTTTTCGGTTCTCACTACTCCGCCAGAGGATAGTTATGCCAGTAAAGAATATAAAGCGTTGTTAAATATTTTAGATTATATAAATTGTAATTCTAGATTAAGTAAAAAACTGGCAGAACTAACAGTGGGAGAATTAGATATTAAATTACCAGAGTTAGACAAAGAATTAAATCGTAAATTAAATAAATAAGTAAAAAACTGGCAGAACTAACAGTGGGAGAATTAGATATTAAATTACCAGAGTTAGACAAAGAATTAAATCGTAAATTAAATAAACATGTATATAATTTTGGTTATCTAGGTTACGGAGTTTGTGGTCCAGCCTGGAATAGATTATATTTCCTAGATATCTTAACTAGCTTAGTCAAGCAGAAAGTTAAAGCTAAAAAATCTTTAGATAAGCTGATTAGGGATAAAGAGAATTTAAAAGCAAAACAAAAGAGATTATTTAGAGTTTTAAATATCCATAGAGATCACCAGAAGATTTTTCAATTTTCTCAGCAATTAGTTTTAACTAGGGGCACTAGAAAAGACACTATGTTCTTTAATTATTTTGTCATGGAGCGTTTATATGCTGAGATTGGTCGTAGATTCTTTATTACAGTTAGACAGGTCCGTTATTTATATCCATATGAATTTAAAAAAGTATTATTAGATAATAAATTAGATATTAATTTATTGAATGAAAGATTTAAGTATAGTTTGCACTACTCTACAGGAGTTTTAGAGAAAGATGTTCTATTAGACGGTGAAGCTGCTAAAAAATTCAATAGAGCCCAAGACTTTATTAAAGAGAAGATTGGTGATGTAAGTATATTATTAGGAGATTGTGCTTCGCCCGGTAAAGTTAAAGGAGAAACTGTAGTAGTTAACACTATTGAGGATATGGCTAAAATGAAACAAGGAGATATTCTGGTTTCTATTGCCACTAATCCTAATTTAGTACCGGCTATTAAGAAAGCTAAAGCAATTATTACGGATGTCGGTGGTATTACTTGTCACGCCGCAATCATTTCTCGTGAATTAAATATTCCTTGCGTGGTGGGAACAAAAATTGCTACCAAAATATTAAAAGATGGTACAATAGTGGATGTAGATGCTGCCCATGGTAAAATTAATATTATTAAAAAGATTAAAGAAAAATAATTAGATAAATATGTTTATTAAAAACTTTTCACAACTTAATAAAAAATCCGTTGACGAGGCCGGAGGCAAAGGCGCTTCTCTAGGTGAAATGACCCAAGCTAAAATTCCCGTACCACCAGGAATAGTGATTTCAGCTGAAGCTTTTGATTATTTTCTAGATTTAACTAATCTTAAACAAGATATAGACGCCCAGTTATCCAAGGTTAATTATGACGATGTAAATAGTGTGGATCGTTATTCTAATGTGATTAGAGATGTAATTTATGATGCCCCCATGCCAGAGGAATTGGGTAAGGAAATTATAAAAGAATTTAAAAAACTTAAAACACCATTTGTAGCCGTTAGATCTAGTGCTACCGCTGAAGATTCTTCAATAGCTTCTTGGGCCGGTGAGTTAGAAAGTTTTCTAAATACTACAGAAAAAACATTATTGGAAAATGTTAAAAAATGTTGGTCTTCGTTATTTACTCCTAGAGCTATTTTCTATCGCAAAGAGAAAGATTTACATAATACTCATGTATCAGTGGCAGTAGTAATCCAGGAGATGGTGGAATCTGAAATTTCTGGTATTGCTTTCACAGTGCATCCAGTTACTCAAGATTATAATCAATTATTAATTGAAGCTGGCTATGGATTAGGCGAGGCGATCGTGTCTGGTTCTGTGACCCCAGACAGCTACGTGATTGATAAAGAAGGAATGACAATTATTGATATTAATATTAGTCAGCAGGAAAGATCTATTGTGAAATGTTTGAAAGAAGGAGTTAAATGGAAAAATATTAATAAGGCTCTACAAGAAAAACAAAAATTAGATGGTAGACAGATTATGGAGTTAGCTGAACTTTGCAAGAAGATTGAAAAACATTATAAATTTCCCTGTGATATCGAATGGGCTTATAAAAACAAGACATTCTATATCACTCAATCTAGACCGATTACTACTTTGAACTAAAGATTAGATAAAAAAAAGACCTGTATTAATACAGGTCTTTTTTGTATAGTTTTTATTACAGTGAAATTTTTTCAGCTACATAATCAATATCTTTATCTCCTCGGCCGGACAAGTTAACAATGATTATTTTATCTTTCTTTAAGGTGGGAGCTAACTTCATTACTTGAGCGATAGCGTGTGAACTCTCCAGGGCTGGGATAATACCTTCGGTTTTAGAAAGTTCTTGAAAAGCTTCCAAAGCTTCAGTGTCGTTTGCTGTTACATACTCGACTCGAGCTTTATCTTTAAGATCCGCATGTACTGGTCCAACACCAGGATAATCTAAACCAGAGGCAATCGAATGTACCGGTAGCGGTTTACCCTTTTCGTTTTGCAATAGGTAAGTAAACATACCGTGAATGTTTCCGGGTTTTCCTAGAGTGAGGGTGGCTGCATGTTCGCCTGGTTTAAAACTTTTTCCGCCAGGTTCGACGCCAATCATTTTAACATCATCATCAAGAAATTCGTGAAATAAGCCAATGGCATTTGAACCACCACCAACGCAAGCTAGTAGATAGTCGGGTAACTGGTTTTCTTGTTTTAAAATTTGTTGTCTGGCCTCTTTGCTAACTACAGACTGAAAGTCTCGTATCATCATCGGGAAAGGGTGAGGGCCAACTACTGAGCCAATACCAAAGAATATGTTTTCAGGGTCTTGCACAAAGGCCTGAAAAGCGCTGTCTACGGCGTCTTTTAAGCATTTACCACCAGATTTCACACTAACTACCCTGGTTCCTAATAATTTCATTCTAAGGACGTTAGGATGTTGTTTTTGTATGTCAATTTCTCCCATGTGAATCTCGCATTCAATGCCTACTATAGCGGCTGCTGTGGCTAAGGCTACACCATGTTGTCCAGCCCCAGTTTCTGCTAATAGCTTTGTCTTGCCCATCTTCTTAGCTAATAAAGCTTCTCCTAAAGTATGGTTGATTTTATGAGCGCCAGTATGATTTAAATCTTCACGTTTCAGATATATTTTTGCTCCACCTAACTTTTTAGTGAGACGCTTGGCATAGTACAACGGAGATGGTCTGCCAACATAGTTTTTTAATAATTCACTATATTCTTTTTGGAATTCTTGATCATGAGTAGCTTCTTGGTAGGCTTTAGCAATATTATCGAAGATAGGAATTAATCGAGGAGGAATCTTTTGCCCTCCGTATTTACCAAAATATCCTTTTGTATCTGGTGAAGTTTTTAATGAGTTTTTCATATTGTTATTATTATTTATTTAAGTTAATACAAAGCATGGTTTAATGATAATTAAACTTGCCAGTAGTAAGTTGCTTTGTTGTGGAATTTGTATTTTATAAGGTTAAAATAAAAAAACAGCCTTCCGTTTAATCTAGGAAAGTTGTTTGATATCTAATCTATTTTGGTTTATTTTTTATTCAAACCAAAACACAACCTTCCGAGAGAAAGCCAAGTAGACCAAGAGTTGGTTGAGTTTTGTTTAGTTGTTTGAAATAAACTTTTCATATATAAGATATTCTACCGTGAATCGTTCCTTTGGTCAAATGCTACTATTGCCAGCACTGTTTTTTTCTTATATAATAAAAGCTAATATTGTGTAAAATAATTTTTTATCAACATGGAACAAAAATTCATTCAAGTAAGAGGAGCTAGAGTTAACAATTTGAAAAACATTTCTGTAAATTTGCCTCGTAATAAATTCGTAGTTATCACTGGGTTATCTGGTTCAGGAAAGTCTTCGTTGGCTTTTGATACAATTTATGCTGAAGGACAAAGAAGATATGTAGAATCATTGTCAGCCTATGCCAGACAATTTATAGACTTAATGGATAAACCAGACGTAGAAATGGTGGAAGGATTATCTCCGGCTATCTCTATTGATCAAAAATCTGTTTCTCATAATCCCCGTTCTACAGTCGGTACTGTAACGGAAATTTATGATTATTTGAGATTATTATTTGCTAAAATTGGCACACCCCATTGCCCTATTTGTCATAAAAAACTTACCAAATATATTTCTAAAGATAGTAAACATAATCCCTCAATATTTTTAGTTTGTCGGGAATGTAATTTTCACATGACTAAATTAAAGCCGGGGGATTTTTCTTTTAATTCTTCTCGTGGGGCTTGTCCAAGTTGCGCGGGGCTAGGAACTAGATTGGAATTAGATCCTAAGCTGATTCTTAATGAAAAGTTGAGTTTTAATCAAGGAGCTATAAAACCTTTATCTCGTTGTCGGTTTACTGGTTTAAGCAATCTGAATAGTGATATTGCTAAGGTAGCGGAGAAACATAGCGTAGATTTAAATAAAGCAATGAAAGAGCTGACTTCAAAAGAAGTTAGTATTATTTTATACGGTGAAGATAATTGGGAAGGAATTATTTCTTTTTTACAAAAAAAATATGATGAAACAGACTCTAGATATCTACATCAAGAGCTAGATCAGTATATGAGAGTGTTACCTTGTAGTACTTGTGACGGAAAAAGATTAAAACCAGAAATATTGGCAGTAGAGATTGCTGGCTATTCTATTTATGATTTAGTAACTAAAACTATTTCTGAATTGAAGAAATTTTTTATTGATTTAGAAAAATCTAAGAAAATTAATGAAAGGAATAAGCAGGTGCTTACTCCAGTAGCCAGAGGTATTAAGGCTAAGTTAGGATTATTAGAAAATGTAGGTTTAAATTATTTAACCGTAGATAGAAGTGCCGTTACTCTATCCGGTGGTGAAGCTCAACGTATTCGTTTAGCCACTCAAGCCGGGTCTTCATTGATCGGAGTGTTATATATTCTAGATGAGCCTTCAATTGGCTTACACCAAAGAGATAATGATAAGTTAATCGAGACTTTAAAAGTTTTAAAAGATAAAGGTAATACTGTAATTGTGGTAGAACATGATGAAGCAACAATCTTGGCAGCTGATCATATAATTGATGTAGGTCCAGGAGCGGGTGAGCATGGTGGTGAAATTATTTTTGAAGGAACTCCAGCTCAGATTAAAAAAAATACCAAGTCTTTAACTGGCCAATATATTTCTGGCAAGAAAAAGATTGTAGCCCCTGCTAAATATAATAAAGGGAGTGGTAAGTTCATTGAAATAATTGGAGCTACAGAACATAATTTACAAAATATTGACGTTAAGATTCCTCTGGGAAAATTTGTGGCTATTACTGGCGTATCTGGTTCAGGTAAATCTACTTTAATGACAGATATTCTAGCTAAAGCCCTAAGTAAGAAGTTCTATCGAGCTAAAAACTTCCCTGGTAAACATAAGAAACTTACTGGTTTAGATAATATAGATAAAGTAATTAATATTGATCAATCTCCAATTGGCCGTACTCCTAGATCCAATCCGGCTACTTATACCGGAGCCTTTACTCCTATTAGAGAAATCTTTTCTAATTTGCCTGAAGCTAAATTAAGAGGTTTTGACGCTGGATCTTTCTCATTTAATATGCCAGGGGGTCGTTGTGAGCATTGCTCAGGTGATGGTTATATTAAAATTGAAATGCAGTTTTTATCCGATGTGTATGTAAAATGTGATGTTTGTCAGGGGAAAAGATATAAGAAGAAGACTTTAGATTTATATTATAAAGATAAGAATGTCTACGATATTTTAGAAATGACAGTAGAAGAGGCTATGGGCTTTTTTAGGCAAACTCCAGCAGTCTATCAAAAATTAAAGACTTTATATGATGTTGGTTTGGGCTATATTAAATTAGGACAACCAGCTACCACTTTATCTGGTGGTGAAGCTCAGAGAGTTAAGCTAGCTACAGAATTATCTCGTAGAGCGACAGGTAAAACATTATATATTTTAGATGAGCCTACTACTGGTTTACATTTTGATGATATTAATAGGTTATTAAAAGTTTTACATCAATTAGTAGCAAAAGGGAATACTATTTTAGTGATTGAGCATAATTTGGATGTTATTAAGTCAGTAGATTGGGTAATAGACCTGGGCCCAGAAGGTGGTGATAAGGGAGGTTATATTATAGCTGAAGGAACTCCAAAACAGGTGTCTAAGATAAAAAAAAGTTATACCGGAAGATATTTACAAGATATATTAAAATAGGTTGTTCTTGATTTTTTTCATATTTTTTGTTTTAATAGTAAATTAAATAGTGTTCATTTAAAATAGCGAGAGATGAAAGATACTCAATTATTTCCAGCATTTCTGTATGGCGATTATATTGCTATACTGGTTTCAATTACAGGTTTATTTATTATTGGTTTGATAGTCGGATGGATATTTTATAGATGGTTTAAAGTTGAGAGACTTTCGATTTCCCAATTCCTATTAAATTTTATAATAGGAGCAGTTCCTCTGGTAATTATGCTAATCATAATTTATGATGTATCTGGATTAGTTAGTAAGATGGTGTCTACTGGCTTTTTTTCAATTGTTGCCTATATTGCAGCTCAGACAATCGTAAGAAGATAAAATAAAAAACTCGGAATATTCCGAGTTTTCTTCTATCTCTTGACTAAGCATCCTTTTTATGATTTAATAAGTAAATCCTTAAAAATGATTAGTTATGAGATCTTTTCAATTTGTATTTGTTATGTTGCTACTTTTTACTGCAACTTTCTTTTTTGGAGTTTTTTTTATTCCAGAAATATTCAGAATTGTTATCAGCTTTATTAAAGACTCTGTTTTATTAGTTTTTGGTTTAGTAGCTGTTTTCACGGGGTTAACTGGTTCTATAGGTGGAGCTATTTCCACTATTGTGACCTGGGAGACTTCTAAAAAAACTAAGCCACAAGTTTTTTGGATAAGTGTCGTGGCTGGTAGTATGCAGATAGTGTTTGTTTGGTTATTTTTAGCTGTTAAAGCTAATTGGGGAGGAGCATCCTGGGAAATGAGTGGTTGCTCAGCTATTGCGTTCTTGTTAGGGTTATTTATTGTAGGACCTCGACTTGGTTCGTTTTGGTATTTTAAAATCAAAGATTTTTTTATAACTCGGATTTAATTCCGAGTTTTTTTTATTTTATTATACTTAAAATTTGTTTATGCACCTTACCATTACTACCGATAAAATCAAGACTATTAATGTCCCAGGCTTTATTCTTGAAATTTGTTACTCTACCGCCAGCTTCTCGTATCATTAATGCACCAGCTGCCACATCCCAGGAATTAGCCCCAGGGATAGTAATAGACTCAATGCGGCCACAAGATACATAGGCTAGTTCGATCGAAGCGCTGCCTAGCGACCGGCAATCTAGTTGCTTTAGTTTTTGTTGTTTATAGTATGCAGTGGCTCGTTTTATATCTTTTGTTTCTCGGCTAGAGCAGAAAGCATTAATTACATTACCGTCTTTGTGATTAGATACTTGGATCCTTTTTTTGTTTAGAAAGGCTCCTTTGCCTTTCTCAGCCTGGAAGGTTTCATTTAATATTGGAGCATAGATAATTCCTAGTACAATTTTATTTTTATAAGCTAGGGCTAAACAGGTACTCCAAAGTGGATTATGCATGGAGAAATTAGTGGTGCCATCTAGGGGATCAATAATCCATAAATAATCTGAATTGGTATTAATTTTTCCAGCTTCTTCGGAGAGGATTCGGTGTTCGGGAAAATTCTTTTTAATCATGTTGATAATAACTTTTTCAGCTGCTAAATCGGCTTTAGTGACAATTTCGTTTTTAGCCTTAAATTTAACATTATTACGATTAAATTTATTATAACGTTTGGCTAAGACATCACCAGCCTCCTGGGCAGCTTTTTGGGCAATCGTTCGGATTTTATTCGTTATCATAATTATTTGATTAATTCTAAGATTTTTAATTCAATATTTTTTTTGTCCGGTTCCCAAAAAGCAAAAGTAGCTTTTTGGAACATTCCTCCTAGGGTACCAGGATTAACAATTTTAATGTCTCCTTGAGTTTCTATCCATGGTTTGTGAGTGTGACCATAGAATACTATATCTAGATCAGGCCTTTTCTCTAGTAATTCATGGATTAAATAAGGTTCATGACAAAGTCCAATTTTATGACCAGCTAATGTAACAATTCCAGTGCGACCTAAAAAATGAATGTTTTCTGGTTCTAGATCAGAAGGATCATAGAGTTCTTGATTGCCGGATACTAGATAAATATTATTTTTAAAGCCGGTTGCTAATCTTTGTAAGGATTCATTATTAGTTATATCACCCGTACAAAGCAAGACGTTAATGTCTTGCTTGTTGGCCCAATCTAAAAATTTGTCTAGATTAGTTAAGTTATCGTGGATGTCAGAAATTATTGCAATTTTCATATTAAAAAAACTCCCGCTTGTTCAGCAGGAGTCATTTTTATTTTCTTAGATTAACTTCGTAGTTAATTTGTTCAATCTTTCTCATGTGACTCCTGGCTTGATCGTATTTTGTTCTTAAATAACCAGTGAAATCAAATTCAGTCAGGTAAGATATTAATTCGGAAACGTCTTCCTTGGCTCGGCCTACTTCATCCAGGTTGTTTTTGGCAGCTTGGTTAATAGCATAGCGTACCATTTCGCCAGCTACATCAGATAAAGCTCCTAGGTATGAGCTATGACTTATTTTTCTACCTTTTATTTTAGTAACTTCTTTCTTATTTATCCAAAGGTGAAATAACTTTGCTTCTAAATATTCTTCCATGGCGGCTCTGTAGGCGCCTTCTTCTTCCAGTCTCTTGTAACCGAATTGATCTTGTAGATTATCTATTTCTTTTTCTATTTTAATCATCTGTTCTGCGGCTTTAACAAAATCTGAACGATGGAGAGAAAAAATTATCCTTTTTGAATCATGTAGGATTGGATTGCTACGACTAATAATCTTGCTACGCTCTATATCTCTGATTTTATGATCCTTTTTTAAAGAATCAATTAAGGTTGTTTTTATCATATATTTATTTTAGGACCCTAAAGACCTCTTCAAGGGTGGTAAGGCCTTTTAGAGCCTTGATAATACCGTCTTGTAGCATGGTAATAGCGCCATTATTAATAGCTAGTTGTTCGATTTCGTAATCAATAATTTCTTCAGCTTGAATGGCTTTTTTTAAGTCAGGGGAGATTTCCATAACCTCATAGAGACCAAGTCGGCCTTTATATCCTAGGCTGTTACATTCTGAGCAACCGCTTCCTTTATAAAATTTAAAGTCTTTAGGAATAATATCTTTGTGTTTGTCGCTAATAGTTTCTAGAATTTTTTTAGCCTCAGCTAGGTCTTCACTTTTTGGGTGAAATTCTTTTTTACAATTATCACAAATTTTTCTAACCAATCTTTGACCAACAGAACATTCCATGGAGTTAGCTAGTAGTTGGCGAGCTACGCCTAGACCGCCTAAACGAGATACAGCACTAGCAGCACTATTGGCATGTAAAGTAGAAAGGACTAAGTGACCAGTCATGGCTGCTTCAATAGCCATATTAGCTGTTTCTGCGTCTCTAATTTCTCCAATCATCATAATGTTAGGATTCTGTCTTAATAATGATTTCATGGCTGCAGCAAAGGTATAGCCTTGTTCTTTGTCTATCTGAGTCTGCATCAAGCCTTCCATTTGATATTCGATCGGATCTTCTACGGTAATAATTTTTATATCAGGGGTATTTAGAACATTTAATATTGAATAGAGAGTAGTAGTTTTACCAGAACCAGTTGGTCCAGTAACAATAATAATTCCTTTAGTTTTTTTGATAGATTTAGTTAATGGTACTAAGCCATATGGTTCCATTCCTAGGTTCTCCATATTTAAACTCTGAGCCTGACTAGCTAGTAAACGGATAACAATAGTTTCACCATGTCCACCGGAGATAATAGAGACACGACTGTCAGCTCTCTTGTGAGGGAATTTAATACTAAAACGTCCATCAATAGTAGCTCGTCGAACATTGGTAGCTACACCAATTAATATTTTTATCTTTGATAGTAATGGCAAATAATGATCTTTAGCTAGAGAAGCAACATCATGTAATACACCATCAATACGGAAACGAACTTTTACTTGAGTTTCAGTTGGTTCAATATGAATATCTCCAGCGCTAACCTCCGCTGCCATGGCAGTAATTACCGCTAGCAAACTAGAAGTGTCTATTTGTTCCAAGCCTTTTTCAGCTGTAGTTAAATCTTTACTTAGAGCTATGGCCTTGGTCATTTCTTCTTCTTTTATTTTAATACCTCTACCAATAGTTTGAGAAATAACAATGTCATATAATTCATCAATATAATCCATGTCGCCACTAACTCGATAGACTTCGTCTAAGCTAGTGATATTTTCTAATACTTTTAATATGCCATCTTGTAACATGGTAATCATGCCGTTCTCTATGGCTTGTTGTAGGATTTTGAAAGCTGGTGCTTCTTCTAAGGTTAAAGCTTTTAATTTATCGTCCATGGTGAAGATTTCATAAATACCGATTCTGCCTTTATAACCAATAAAGTTACATTTTTCGCAACCTTTAGGATTGGCCTTATATATAATTGGTAAATCGGTTGGTACATTAATACCAGCTCGAGGAGAAATAACAGATAATATTTTTTTAATTTTTTCCTCTTCTTCTTCAACTAGTTCATGAACTTGTTGACAATGAGGACATAGTTTTCTAATCAATCTCTGACCAATTACAGCGTTGATAGCTGGGATTAAAAAATATGGTTTTACCCCCATATCAACCAGACGAGGGATTACTCCAGCAGCGTCATTGGTATGTAATGTAGATAAAACTAAGTGACCAGTTAAACTAGCTTGAATAGAAATTTCTGCAGTTTCCAAATCTCGAATTTCTCCCACCATGATAATGTTGGGATCTTGTCTTAAGATAGAACGTAGACCACTGGCAAAGTTATAATCTTTTTTGGAATTAACTTGACTTTGATTGATTCCTTCTAACTGATATTCAATTGGGTCTTCTAAAGTGATAATTTTAGTGCCTGGTTGGTTTAATTGATTTAATACTGCGTATAGAGAAGTGGTTTTACCAGATCCGGTTGGTCCAGTTGTTAGAATTAGGCCATTAGGTTTTTTTATTTCTTTTTTTAATATTTTAAGAACCTCTGGTCTGATACCTAATTCTTTGAAGGCTACTTGGATAGCGTCTGATTTAAGGATTCTCATTACTACACTTTCTCCAAAAGCTGTTGGCAAGAATGAAGCACGAACATCAATTCGTTCTTTTGGTAAATGAATATTAAAACGACCATCTTGAGGTCGGTCTTCTATATTAATTTTTACTTTAGCTAGTAACTTTATACGAGAAATAATTTTTTTCCATTGTTTTCGATCAATTGTGGCAGCATCTTGTAGAACACCATCAATTCTCACTCTGACTTCTACTCCTTTTTCTTCAGCCTCGATATGGACATCACTGGCGCCTACCTTTAGAGCCGTAGCTAGGATGAGGGTAATAATCTCACTAGTGTTTACCTCATTGATCTTATCATTTAGTTTTTTGTAATCTGATATTTCATCTCGGAATCTTTCTAAATCTTCTCCTTTAATTTCTACGCCACTATCGTATTTACTTACTTTAGGAATATTTTTGTATACTTCTAGGGCATAATTCAGGCTATTTTCTGAAACCAAGTATAGTTTGCTGTCAGTAAAATAGGTAGCATCAACTTTTGCCATGATTTCTTGAGCTTCTGCAGCCTCAGGATTAGAGGTGGCAATTCGAGCATTCTGGCCGTCATAGTAAAAACAGATAGTCTGAGCACCTGTAGCTTCTTCTTCGGTGATTAATGAAATAGCGTCAGGGCTAATAGGAAAGCCAAATAAATCGACATATTCTAATCCAACAATTTGAGCTTGAGCTTTAGTTTGTTCCTCAATATCTTTCAGTTGGATTTCTTTTTGTTTTTTGACTAATTTACCTTGAACACTATCCTCATCCAATTCATCATCAGAGTCTAGCAAGTTCGCAATAGAGGTATAATTACTCATATATCGTTAATGTTAAATTGCTATACAGCCAATAACCGGCTTAGGCCGGCTGCTATATAGCAATTAAATATAAAAACCGGTTTATTTACGTTTTTTAGCTTTTTCTTTTAGTCTTGCGATTTTACTCTTACCCTGACGTTTAACTAGAGAAATATATAGGGTAGTCCAAGCACTAATCTGAAAAGTAGTTAACATAGAACCAAACCAGATAATAGCAGCAATTAGAGAGGCTAAACCTAGGAAGGCGATTAACCAGAAAACAGCAAAATTAGATAATAAGAAGGCAAATATAATAAATGGAGCTGCAACAGCAAAGGCAGCTATAGTAATAACTAGACCAGTCAAAACGTTTATAACCACTAGAATTAGAGCCATTTCTAAACTTACAACCCAATTGTCTCTAAATAATACCCAGGCATTTTCAATCGCCTCATAAAACTTGTTTTTTTTGATTACAATAAAAGCAATAGCATATTTAGTTATTAGAGATAGACCAATAATTATTGGAATGAAGATTATAAATAGGATTACATAAATGAATATTGGTAACCATTGTCCAAGCGGAGATAAAAGAATAGGTAAAGCTATTAAAAAGAAAATAACAGCAATGACTATTTTTATTAAAATGTTTATACCTAGAACTGGCCAAAAGTGTTTTTGTCCAGTTACAGTTCCTGGGCTTAGACCTATATTTTTAGTCTTTTTACCTAGGATTTTTTCAGTCTGATCAACGATTGCTGCTTGGGAACTAACTGCTAGAATTAGGACAAAGATTGTTAAGGCAATAGTTAGTAGAAGCATTAATAGCGAAATAATGGCAGAAGTGGTATCAACAGCAAAATAGGTGCCAATATTAGCCCAAGAATCAGGACTAAACATAGTGCCGTATCGGCCAATCCCTGAAATAGTGGTCTCGCCGTTATTTTCGAAAATGTGATTTAGAATTTGGTATTCTCCGCCAGCTCCTAATAGAGTAGCGAATAATCCAAAAAACCATAAAAACTTATATCGCCAAGTCATATCAAGGGCTTGACGCAGAATTTTTCGATAAGAAAACATACTTTTAAAATTTATTGGCTTGATTGCCTTTGTGTATTATAGCCTAATTATATCATAGGCACAGACTTAATGCCAATTGTCAAATTGATTGCTAAATGTAAGTAAATCATATACAATAATTATAGAAAAAGCTTGTAATTTAAACCATGAAAACCCTATTTAAAATTAATCAAAATGACCGAAATCGGTTTATCAGCAAAGTCGTAGAGTCTAGTGCCCCTAAAGCCGATTTTTACTTTTTAGTAGTACTTTCCACTTTAATAGTAGCTTTCGGTTTAGCTAGCAATAATCTTATCTTGGTAATCGGCGGTATGTTAGTTACTCCTTTGTTATCGCCAATTTTAGCGATTGCTTTAGGAGTAGTTACTAAGGAACCAAGATTAACTTGGCGTTCACTTCGAGTTTTCTTTATTTCAGTTTGCGCTGCTATATCGATTGCTTTTATAGTGGGAACATTATCAAAGGTTTATGTTTATCGAATAGATTTGATCAGTTTAATGAAACCATCAATCTTTTCTTTTATTATTGCGGTAACAGCCGGTTTAGCAGCTAGTTATAGCTGGGCTAAGCCAGGGCTTGATCAGGTTTTGCCTGGTGTCGCAATTACAGTTACTATTATTCCGCCGCTAACTGCCCTAGGATTAGTTTTAGCTGAACAGAGCTGGTTTCTATTTTTTATGATTTTAGAATATTTCGTTTTAAATATTTTCGGTATTATTATCGCTAGTTTGATTGTCTTTATCTCTATGGAGTTTTATCGAGCTAAGCGTAAAGCCTCAGAAGAAATTATAGCCGAAGCTAAAAAATTAGCTAAATAATATAAACATATGTCTAATACAATTATTGATCAACAGCAAATTAAAGAAGTTTTAGAAAGAGGAGTGGAAAAAGTATACCCAGATCAAAAAGCTTTAGAAGCAAAATTACTAAGAGGAGAAAAGATTAAATTGTATTGTGGATTTGATCCTAGTGCAGCTTCTTTGCATATTGGACATGCTATTTTAATCAATAAATTAGCCCAGTTTCAAAAATTAGGTCATGAAGTAATTTTCTTGATAGGAGATTTTACAGGAATGATCGGCGATCCAACAGATAAAGGTTCAGCTAGAAAGAAGTTAACTAGAGAAATTGTAACGGCTAATAGTAAAGACTATAAAAAACAAGCGGCTTCATTTTTAGATTTTAAGGGCAAGAATGCTGCTAAAGTAATGTATAATAGTAAATGGAATGATAAATTAACCTTTAAAGATTTAATTGAATTATCTTCTAATTTTACTGTTCAGCAAATGGTGCAGCGAGACATGTTTCAAAAACGTATCGTTGAAGAGAAGCCAATTTATTTACATGAATTTCTCTATCCCTTGACTCAGGCCTATGACAGTGTAGTTATGGATGTAGATTTAGAGATTGGCGGTAATGACCAGATGTTTAATATGATGTGTGGTCGTAATTTAGCAAAGAATTTAAAGGGCAAAGATAAATTTGTTATGACCATGAAATTATTAGCTGACGACGCTGGTAATAAAATGGGCAAAACTGAAGGTAATGCAGTATTTCTAAATGAACTAGCTAAAGATATATACGGTAAAGTAATGTCTTGGCCAGATAATGTTATGGCCATAGCTTTTGAACTCTGTACTCAGATTCCTTGGTCAGAGGTTAAAGACATAAGAGCTCAGTTAGAAGCTGGTACAGCTAACCCTAGAGATTTAAAGATGAAGTTAGCGAAAGAGGTCACTACCATCTTCCATGATCAAGCTGAGGCAGAAGTTGCTGAGGCAGAATTTGTTCGAACTATTCAGAATAAAGAAACCCCCAGGGAAGTGGAAGAAGTGAGTTTAGGTAAAGATGAAATAAATATAGTAGAGATGCTAGCAGAAACCGGTTTGACATCTAGTAAGGGCGAAGCCAGAAGATTAATGGAGCAAGGAGGTATCAAGGTTGATCAAGAAGTAGTAAAGGATGTAAATTTAATGATTAACCTGTCTGAACCTAAATTAATTCAGAGAGGTAAGTTGAAGTTTTTGAAAGTGAAGAAGTAATTATGAGTATTTTAACTGATATAAAACAAAACTTGGCTGGTGAGATCAATAAGATTTTGGCTCAAGATCTAGTTACAACTAGAGACATAGTTTATCCCCCTAATAATAAACTAGGAGACTTATCTTTAGCTACTTTTGGAATAGCTAAAGCATTGAAGAAAAGCCCAGTTCAAATTGCAGATAGTTTAGAAAAAAAACTGACATTAATGCCAGGGGTTCATCGTATTGATACAGAGGGGCCATATATTAATTTCTTTCTAGATAATAAATATGTAGTTACGGAAACAATTGCCCAAATCTTAAAAGAAAAAGATAGTTTTGGAAATAATAAGAAATTTAAGGGTCAAAGAATCATGGTTGAGTTTGCTCATCCTAACCCTTTCAAAGCTTTCCATATTGGACATTTAAGAAATATTATTTTAGGAGAATCTTTAGTTAGATTGTTAGAGTTCAGTGGCGCTAAGGTTATTAGAACTAATTATCAGGGTGATGTTGGTATGCATATTGCTAAGTGTTTATGGGCTTTTAAAGACATAGATGTTAAAGATTATCCAGAGGATAATGATGATAAAGTAAAACTATTGAGTAAATGTTATGTTAAAGGAGCTAAGGCTTTTGAAGAAAACGAGAAAATTAAGGAAGAAATTAAAGGAATCAATGAACAAATTTATGCCCAAAAAGATAAACAGATAAAAGAGCTGTGGGAGACCGGAAAGAAATGGAGTTTGGATAAATTTCAAGATATTTATAACAGAGTGTATACCAGATTTGATAGAGAATACATGGAATCAGAAGTAATGAATGATTGTTTGAGATATGTTGAAGAGGCTAAGAACAAGGGACTTTTAGAGGATAGCCAGGGTGCAGTAATTTTTCCTGGAGAAAAGTATGGTTTAGAAACTAGAGTATTTTTAAATTCTCAAGGTTTGCCTACTTACGATGGAAAAGAATTAGGCTTAGCTTATCGTGAATTTACTGACTTTGGTAAATTAGATCTCTGTGTTCACAATGTAGCTGTAGAGCAGATCGGATTTTTTAAAACTAATTTTAAAGTACAAGAATTATTGGATCCAGATAGATTTAAAGGCAAGCAATATCACAATGCCTATGAGTTTGTTGGTTTAATAAAAGGTAAGATGTCATCAAGATTAGGAAAAGTGGTTTTAGCTGAAGATGTTTTAAACTTGTCTAAAAACAAGATTAAAGAAATTATCAAGCAGAGAAATAGTCAGGCTGATAAGTTAGACGTGGTTGCTGAAACTTTAGCAATTACAGCAGTGAAATATGCTTTCTTGAAACCCAGTGCTTTCAAATATCTAGCTTTTGATCTGGAGGCCAGTATTAGTTTTAATGGTAGTTCAGGTCCTTATATTAATTATACGTATTCTAGAATTAAAAGTATTTTGAAAAAAGCAGGAAAGTTTAGGGCTAGTAAAAAAACTTTAGAGAATCTAACAGAAGAAAGAGAAATTATTATAGGTATAGAATTGGCTAAGTTTAATGAAGTTGTTGAGACTGCGGCTAATGAATATGATCCATCTCAATTAATTAAGTATTTGTTTGATTTATCTCATCTATTTAACGACTATTATCATCAAGTCTCTATTTTAAAGGTAGAGAATAAATTGAAAAAAGCTAGATTACAATTAATTGGTGCTGTGGTTCAAGTATTGGAGACGGGCACTAACCTATTAGGTATCAAGCTAGTCGAGAATATGTAATAAAATTAATTTTAAATATATGGCAGAGAAAAAAACAATGGAGAACATAATCGCTTGGGCAAAACGACGTGGTTTTGTATTTCCTTCTTCTGATATTTATGGTGGATTTAGCGCAGTTTATGATTTAGGCCCATATGGCGTTGAACTTTCAAATAATATTAAAAATGCTTGGTGGAAGACTATGGTGCAAGAGAGGGAAGATGTTGTTGGCTTAGACTCATCTATTTTTATGAATGCTAAAGTTTGGGAGGCCAGTGGCCACACCACCGGATTCTCTGATCCGCTAGTAGAGTGCAAAAAATGTCATAGTCGTTTAAGAGCAGATACCATGTTAGAAGATATTGGCGTGTCAGCTGATGAAAAGATGGCAGTAGAAGAAATTCAAAAGAAATTTACAGATAATGTTAAAAAATTAAAATGTCCTAATTGCGGAAATCAAAAATTTACTGATTTAAAAAAGTTTAATTTATTGGTTCAATCTAATCTGGGCAATTTTACTAGTGACTGGACTAAAGAGCCAGTATATTTACGAGGTGAGACTTGTCAGGGCGTTTATGTTAATTACAAGAATGTTATAGATAGTAGTCGTGTAAAGATTCCTTTTGGTATCGCTCAAATTGGTAAAGCTTTTAGAAATGAGATTACTGCTAGACAGTTCATTTTTCGTACCAGAGAATTTGAACAAATGGAAATGCAATATTTCATTCATCCTGATATGACCGATGAAGAATATGATAAATTGAGAGAGGATCGTTGGCAGTTTTATTTAAATTTAGGTATTGATAAGAAAAATTTGCGCTGGCAAGAGCATAAAAATTTAGTATTCTATGCTAAAAAAGCTTTTGATATTGAATATAATTTTCCTTTTGGCTTCAAAGAATTAGAAGGTTTACATGCTAGGGGTGACTGGGATCTATCTAGACACGGAGAATTTTCTGGTCAAGACTTAACTTATTTAGATCCAATTACTAAAGAAAAATATATTCCAAACGTAATTGAATCTTCTGCTGGTGTAGGCAGAACGTTTTTAGCAATTGTTTCTGAAAGTTATGTTGAAGAAGAAGTGGGTGATGGTACTAGAATAGTAATGAAATTTCCTAGGAAATTAGCTCCGGTGAAAATTGCTATTTTCCCGTTATTAAAAAATAAGCCTGAGCTCGTGACTAAGGCTAAGGAAGTGTTTGATAGTTTGAAGACTAAATATATGTGCGAGTTTGATGATAATGGAAATATCGGTAAGCGTTATCGTCGTCAAGATGAAATTGGTACTCCATATTGTGTAACTATTGACTTCGATACTTTAGAAAAAGGAAACGTTACTATTAGAGATAGAGATACTATGGAGCAGGAGAGTATTAAGTTGGAAGATTTAGAGAAGTATTTAGCAGAAAAGTTGAAATAATATAACCTATAAAAATACAAAAGCGAAATTTCAAAATATCTCGCTTTTTTTTGCATCGGTCTCTATGACTTGTGCTAATTTAAAGATTTTTAGGGTGTCTTTAGCTAGTGTTAGTCATTGTTCCGATAGAGTTGATAAAATTTAGCATAGCTGTAGTTTTTATTGTTAAAAAAAGAACACCTATATTATATCATTTTAGGGTCCGGTTATCAATATTTTAATTACATTTCAGACATTTTGTGTAAAATAAAAGGGAATCTATAGTTCCCTTTTTTTAAAGCTTAATTTCAAACTTCTTAGCCATTTGTCAAATTCATGCCTGTCATATCTGGTTTTTTCCTGTGATTGTGATTGCAGAATTTACATTGTTTAGCATTGAGGCGCTGTTCAAACTTGTCAAAAATAATTTTGTAAATAACTTCATAACTGTAAATTTTTTAATGATTTTTATATAAAAAGAACTGTAAGCTAATTTTAGTAATTTTTTCTATTACTGCCAATGGTTATTATAAAGAGGACGATAATTTTATTAGCTCTAATTGGACTTTTTTCATGGATTTTGCGATATATACCGCAAGTTGTTTTCTTGGATGTGGGGCAAGGTGATGCGGCGTTAATAAAAACTTTGAACAAAAAGATTATTGTTATTGATGGCGGGCCAGACTGGCAAATATTATATAACCTAGGTAAGCATTTAAAACCTTGGCAGAGGAGAATAGATGCTTTAGTGATTTCACATTTTCATCATGACCATTTCCTGGGTTTAGCCGAAGTTATGCGGAGATATGATGTACAGAAGATTTACTATTATCCAATTGAAATCTATGATCTAGCTTATATAGAGTTTATGAAGATAGTCAAAGATTCCCAGTCGATGTTGGTAGAAATAAAAGCTGGTGATATTATACAATTTGACAATAATTGTTGGTTGAAAATTCTTTGGCCAAAGATAGGAGCGTCCGGTCGTGATTTAAATAGACTATCATTAGTGTTAAGATTAGAGTGCGGAAACCAAAAAATATTGTTTACAGGTGATGTGGATAAAGCTGTGGAAGAAATCTTGATAACTGAAGGGAATAATGTAAAAGCAGATATTCTAAAATCTGCTCATCATGGATCGGCATCTAGTAACAGTTTAAGATTTTTACAGGCTGTCCAGCCTCGTCATTTTGTTATTAGTGTTGGAAAAGATAATAGATATGGGCTTCCCAGCCCTTCAGTGATTTCTAGAGGTCGTAGTTTAGGACTTAATATTTGGCGAACTGATTTATTCAAAAACATCGTTTTTTTTCTGGATTAGGCCAAAACTATTGACAAATAAATAACACTGTGATAAACTAATTTGATGTAGGAATGAAATACCTAAGGTCGTTTTAAACGGGTCAGGCATCACGACAAGCATGGGGAGTCTTATTCCAAGGACTTGTGGGCTCAGGCTCAGGAGTACCTGGAAGAGATTTTCTTGCCTCGCCCGTTTAAACCGATCTTTTTTCATTATCTAAAATAAAACCACCCAATTTGGGGCGGTTTTTTGTTGGAGTAAATTAAAATTTATGGTTTATTCAGTGGTGGTAGCCGTGTCAGTGTCTATTATTATTCTTTCCGTGGTGGTAGCCTTTTCTTTTCCTACTAGACAAACTTCCTGCCAAGGAACATAACGAGAATAAAATCTTTCTTCGATAACTTGAGCTGGAGCAATAGTTGTTTCAGGATAAGTAATTGTGTAATCAAAATAAGCGTCAGCTCCGTTATGGGCTCTCTCAGTGCATTTAACTTCGCCTGGCTCCATTTCCTCACTTTCAATGTATTTAGTCTCTGGTGGCTCTTTTATGTTGTATATAACAGGATAGGTAGTGCTAGCCAATCGGCCGTCACTAGTTCCCCAGAAATCAAAATATAAATCATCGCCTTCAATACGTGATTGTATCATAATATGATCAGTTGTGTTGTTTAAGAATTTAAAATCAGGTTTTGGACTATATATGGTAGCGTCAGTTCCAGCTGGTTCATAGTAGGAAACACGATAAGAATGGTTTCTTCTTTCGGTAATCTCTAGACCAGCCCCTAAAGCAGTTCGAAAAACTGTAGTGCCAATTTGACAGAGTCCGCCACCATATTCTGGGATAGTTTCATTTCCTCTGATTACTAGCTCAGGTAAATAACCGGTTTTTGCTTCAATTTCTCCTAGGGTTTCCATGAGAGAAAATTCTTGACCCGGTTTTACCAATACTCCGTCTAAAGCATCAGCTCCTGTTTGTATATTATGTCGACGGTTGCTAGGAGAACCAGAAAAATCTGAATGACCTGTGCCAATAACCTCTTTTATGCCTAGATCTAGGTTATTTGAAGTATCGTAACGTAATTCTTCAATTGTTAAATTAACGACATTTTTCTTGGTAATTAATATAGATTTTTTAATTTTTAGAATAGTATCTTCAATTTTCAATTTTAATCCCTCTTGTTCTAATTGGAAACTAACTACCTTTTCATTCTTAACAACAAAGTCTGCTCTAATAGGGTCTTTGTCTATGTTAGGGGCGATTTCTACTTTTAGAAATTTTCGAATTTTATCTTCATTAACATCTAGTTTTATTAGAGCTTTTTCTTGAGGAGATTCCAGTGATAGCCAATCAGCTAGTTGTTCGTTGTTAATTAACCATTGGCGATTTTCATGATTTAATTCAATGGGAGCTAGATTGATCAAATTCTCGGCTAAAATTTCAATATTTAAAGTATCCTTTTTATATATCTTTGGATAATCAGTTTTGTCGTTGAGAGTAATAAGTTGATTGTTCAAATTATTGAAATTATCTTTTAAATTTTTAATTCCGGCTTCGTAATCTAAAACTTTGCCCAGCTCTTCTGAGGTAACGGTAACGCTAGGATGGTTATCGTCAAATTTTATTTTCAAAGCAGCGTTTTTAGCAGGAAATTCATAATTAGAATAATGTTCTCTTAGAATATCAACAAGATCTTGTTCGCTAATATCATATATCATGTCGATATTGGTTCCCATAGTTAGAGCTTTAACTCTTTGACTAAATTTTTTGAAAAAACTACCTTGTCTACCCCAGCTTATAGCTTTTATGGCGGCAGCCCTTACTTTAAAAGAGGTAAGCGGATAAGCTAAGTCAGGTTCAAAGGAAACAACGGTAGGACTAATAATAATTTCTTTATCTTGATAAATAAAAGCTAAACCTTCTTTGTCATATTTAGTAACTTCTTGGCTAATCATTTCTTCCACTTCAGTAATAGTATGAGAACCTAAGTTCAATTCTCCTATTTTTACTCCAATATAAATTTGGTTCTGATAAGCAAAAGAATAAGCAAAATAAGCAGCGATGATGGCTGCTATTATAACTATTCCTAAAATTTTTTCTTTATGATTAGACAGTTTCGTCATGAATTTTAACTTTCAGTGTTTAATAATTCATTGAGGATGTCTTTGGCTAGTGGATTTTTATCATCTCCAGATTGGGCTGAAGCAACCGCTAGCATAATCTTATCTCCAGGCTTAGAGTTAGCTGGTAAATTAGTTATATTTAGAGTAAGTTGTTCCTGATTATTATTAACTAGGACAGCTTGGTCATTATTTATATTTTTGATTTCAAATTCAAGAATCATATTATTTTACTTTTACTTCTATCCTTTCTGGTTTGCTCAGTTTAATCAGAGTGATAGTTAAAACACCATCTTCTAAAGCTGCATCAATTTTGTTTTCATCAATTTCAGTTGGTAAAACAAGAGAGCGGGAAAAGCCTCCCCAATAACATTCTCGGTATAGGAAACCATTTTCGGCAACATCTTTAGGCAAGTTTAATTCGCGCTTACCTTTAATAGAAAGCATATCGTTGTTTAAAGAGATATTTAAGTCTTCTGGTTTCACGCCAGCGATTGTAGATTTAATAATGATTTCTTTTTCAGTTTCATAGACATCAATAGACAATTGTCCTTCACTGAAATCGTGTTCTAACCAGTCATCTCTATGAGTGTGATTAGTATTGATAGTGCTTTTTTTAAAAGCCATAAAATAAAAGTTAATATTCGGGTGGGTTTACCCTGATTTGAACAGGGGACCTCTACGATGTCAACGTAGCGCTCTAACCAACTGAGCTATAAACCCCATGTCTTATAAACTACCAATATTTGAAGAAAAAGTAAATATCAGTTTCATCGTTGAAAAAGAATATTGTCGAGTTGAACCTCTATAAATAAAACTAAAACATAAAAAGACCACAGAAAACGGTCTTTTATATTTAGCGGCTTTAAAGCGTTGACATAAACTAGGTTCCTTGGTATATTAAACTGTTCTTTAAAAAGCTTTGTAGTGAGCTTTAACCACTGGTTTCATTTAATAAACCAAAGGGGCCTTAAGTTTTCACTTAAAGCCCTAATAATCTAAATTTATGCTAAATGGATTAGGTGGATTATTAGGACTACTGGTCTTGATAATCATATTACGTTGGTTATTGTCAGACGAAGCCGGAGCACTCGCTTCAGAAATATTAATTGATCTCCTAACGTTGTTAAGAGATTTAGTTAATGAGCTGTAGCTCGTGCATAAAATTTAAAAGGGAACTATGTTCCCTTTTTTTGCAGAAAAAATGTTGGTGCGCCTAGATGGAATTGAACCATCGACCCCTGCTTTATAAGAGCAGTGCTCTAACCCCTGAGCTATAGGCGCTAATATAAAATCAGCCATAGAAGGCTGTTATAAATTTATCACTATAGGGACATTTGAGCAAGCCGGTTTTTAATTTTAGTTACCACTTCTTGAGAGGCCTCTTTTAGAGGTTTGGACACTGTAGCTTTAATAATTTTCTGTGTGCCCTGAGGTTTAAATTCTTTAGCCATTTCTAAAGAGTTAATGTTTTTAATTGAATATAGCAAGAAATTAGTTACTTCTGGATTGTCTTGTTCTGGATAAAAAATTGTAATTATTTTAGCACTAGGAATGCTAGAAATTAATTCATCGATGACAGATAAAAGGTATTTAGAACTAGATTTAGTATCAATAAAATCATTAATGGTTAAACTAGAGTGAATTAATTGATTTTCTTGTTCAGCTTTTAAATTATTTAATACTTTGCCCCATAGTTTTAATGACTGTAAGCTACGAGAACGGTATAGATGATTAATTACCTCTTCTCTTCGAGCGCCTAGATTAATCAACTGAGAAGTAGCTAATAGAGTTTTTGGAGTTAGGTTAGGAGTTTTAAAACTTTTACTTTTATGTATGATGCCTGCTAGTAAACAGGTGGCTATATCTTCATCAATTAAATCTAGAGAATGAGACTTTAATAGAGAGAATAATAATTCAGCAGTAGCAACAGCATTTAGGTTTACTAGGTTTACTTGGCCAAATTCTTCATTACTAGCGTGATGATCAATATTGATCACAGGAGTCTTGTAGAAAAATTCAACATGATTATCATAAGTTTTTCCTAGGGATTCTAAATCCATAGCATCTAGAGTGATAATTAAATCATATTTAAAGCCGCTAGCTCCGGAACTGATATCATCAGAAGTGAAGAATCCTTCTTGAGGAGAAACAATAAAATTTAATTTATCTTTTTCTAGAGTATATTTAATTTGGTTAATTTTAGTGTCTTTGATATTTAAAGAGACAATAAACTTTCTTAAGTTATCTAGAGAATCTTGGATTTTATCAAAGCCAGGTAAAAAAGAGAATAGCTTTTCGGCTGAAATTTGTTCAGAGTTTTCGGACAACGATTTATCAATTACTAAGTCCACTTTTTTATTTAGTTTTTTCAAAAATAAAAACAAAGCCAGAGAACTAGCAATAGCATCGCCATTCCAATCTAGAGGAGCGGTAACTAGTATCTGTTGAGCTTTATTAATTTGTTTGAAAATTTGTTCTTCTATGTTTAACATACTCTTTATTTTTCTAAAGCAATTATTATAATATAGCTGAGTTAAAATACACTGTCAAGTGTTAAAACCTAGAAAAATTAGTATTAAAATTGCTTGTCAGGGGGCTGGAAGTTTGATAATCTAGATAATATGGAAAAGACATACGATCCAAAAAAATATGAAGACAAAATTCTTCAAAAATGGGAAAAATCTGGCTATTTTAATCCAGATAATTTAAATGTGGCTAAGGATGCAAAAAGTTATACTATTGTGTTGCCTCCGCCGAATGTGACTGACAAGCTTCACATGGGTCATGCCTCTACTTTGGCGATTGAAGATTTACTGATTAGATACCATCGTTTACAAGGCGAAAGAACTCTTTGGATTCCCGGCACTGATCATGCGGCGATTGCCACTCAGAATGTAGTAGAAAAGAAATTATATAAAGAGACGGGGCAAACTCGTCATGATTTAGGTAGAGAAAAGTTTTTAGAAAAGGTGCATAGCTTCGCTAAAGAAACCCAAGCTACTATTTTAGAACAAATAAGAAGAATGGGAGCTTCTCTAGATTGGAGTAGATTAGCTTTTACTCTGGATGATTCTAAACAGAAGGCTGTTAAGAAGATGTTTGTTGATATGTATGAACAGGGAGCGATTTATCGGGGAGAGAGAGTAGTTAATTGGTGCCCTAGGTGTCATTCTACGTTAGCTGATGATGAAGTAGAACATAAACAACAAACTGCTAAGCTTTACACTTTTAAATATAATAAAGGTTTCCCGTTTGCGATATCTACTACCCGACCGGAAACTAAGATAGGTGATACGGCAGTAGCAGTGAATCCTAAAGATAAGAGGTATAAAAAATATGTTGGGCAAACTTTTAAAGTAAATTTTGTTGGGGTTGATTTAAATATTAAGGTAATTATGGATAATCATATTGATATGGATTTTGGTACCGGTGTTTTAGGTGTTACGCCGGCCCATGCTTTAATAGATTGGCAGATGGCTCAGAAAGAAGGCCTAGAGATGATTAAGGTAATTGATGAGAATGGTAATATTAGAGAAGGTTTTGGCGATTATAGTGGTAAAACTGGTTTGGAAGCTAGGAAGATGATAGTCGCAAAATTAGAAGACGCTGGGTTAATGGAGTCAGTAGAAGATATAGAGAATAATTTATCTGTTTGTTATCGTTGTAATAGCTCTATTGAACCATTACCATCTAAGCAGTGGTTTGTGTCTGTAGACGAGAAACTAGATAGATTAGATAAAAAATCGTTTAAAGAGAAAGCTCTGGAAGTGGTAGATAAACAAGAGATAAAATTTATTCCAGAACGTTTTGAAAAACGATATCGTGATTGGATGGAGAATCTTCATGATTGGTGTATTTCTCGTCAGATTTGGTTTGGTCACAGAATTCCAGTTTGGTATAAAAATATTCCGGGTAAAGAATGGAATAATAAAATATCCGGTGGAGACATATTTGATTCTCTAAGAGACGGTTCTAAAATTATTGAGACTCGAGTTGGAAGAGCTAAGGGGAGTGGTAAGGATTGGGCTAATTTGAAGCCAGGCGATATTATGAACTTTGTTTTGGTTGATGATGAAACAGAAGAACTGTTAAGTCCAGAAAAAATTAGTAGAAAAATAAAACAAACTTGGCATTTTGATACGATTGACGAAATGTTTGTTAGATTGGATATCAATAAAATTGCTCCAGGTAGAACAATCGAAGAGTATAGACAGACGGTTGAGGCCGACTTTAAAGATAGACTTGGAAAATATGGTGTTTGGGCGTTTGAATTAGAAGAAGTTCGGGCAGAAGAAATTTATGTAGGAGAAATTGAGCCAACTGGAGAAGGTTGGATACAAGATGAAGACACTTTAGATACGTGGTTTTCTTCTGGCATGTGGACTTTTTCTACTCTAGGTTGGCCAGAGCAAACTGAAGATTTAAAAAACTTTCATCCTACTCAAGTTTTAGAAACTGGTTATGAAATTATTACCCTCTGGGTTTCTCGTATGATAATGATGTCCTTGTTTGCTCTAAAAGAAATTCCTTTTGAAACAGTATATTTACACGGCATGGTGCTAGATAGCAAGGGGAAGAAGATGAGTAAGTCTAAGGGTAATGGAATTGATCCTTTGGATGTTATAGATAAGTTTGGTACTGATTCATCTCGTTTATCTTTGTTAATTGGCAATACTCCGGGTAATGATTTGAAGTTAGATGAAGATAAGATTGCTAGTTATCGTAATTTTGTAAATAAACTGTGGAATATTTCTCGTTATGTTATAACAGTGGTTGGTAAAGATAATTTGGTTGAATTAGATTATAATAAATTTACTTTTACTGATAAGTGGATTTATTCAACTTTTGATACTCTTATTATAGAAGTGACTGATGATTTAGATAATCATCGTTTCTCAACTGCGGGAGAGAAACTTAGAAACTTTACTTGGAACGATCTGGCTGATTGGTATTTGGAAATGAGTAAATTTGAGAAAGATGGTCAGAAAAAAGAAATTTTAAACTATTTATTAAAGAACCTATTAAAACTTTGGCATCCGTTTATGCCGTTTGTAACTGAGAGTATCCATCAAGAGTTAGATCCAAGTGATCTATTGATGGTAGAGCAGTGGCCGAAGAAGAAATTAATCGATCAAGCTCAAATTAATGATTTTGATAATGCTCAACATATTGTAGATAAGGTTCGAGGTATAATTCAGAAGATTAGAGAAGCCAGGAGCGATAATAAGGTAGAGCCAGCTAAGAAGATAAAGGCAGTGATTCATGCTCATAAATATTGTGAGGAATTAAAGGATCAGGGAATATTGATTAAGAGGTTACGTACCGGAGTTGAGGAATTAGAGATCTTAGAAAAAGGCTTAGAGCCTAAATATGATATAAAGTTTTCCTTTGGGAAGGAAATAGAAATTTATTTGATTGGAGCAGTGGACAAAGAAAAAGAAGAAGCTCGTCGAGCTAAAGAAAAGATTAGATTAGAAAAATTAATTATTGGGGTAAAAGGTCGTTTGGATAATAAAGAGTTCGCTGATAAAGCCCCAAAACATATTGTTCAGATTGAAAAAGATAAGTTGGCTGATTGGGAAACAGAGCGGAAGAAATTAGGGTAGAGCTGTGCTATAATTAGATTATGACGTTAAAAAGTTATTTAACTTTAATGATAATCGCCACTCTAGCTTGCTGGGGAGCTTTTATTTTTGTTCTGTTATCAGTTAATCCAGAAATTACGAATGTTTTAGGATTTGTATTATTTTATTCCTCTTTATTTTTGGCAATTTCTGGAACCGCAGCAATCGTTGGTTTTGTAATTAGGTTTTGGTTACTGAAGCAGAAATTAGCTTTTTATTCAGTTAAATCCGCTTTTCGTCAGTCGTTCCTGTTCGCTCTATTGGTGATTGCCATATTGTTGTTATTAGCCAAGGGATTTTTCACCTGGTTTAATGTATTTTTAATTATCATTATTTTGGCGGTATTAGAATTTTTCTTAATTAGTTATCGCAACAACAAATATGAGAGATAAATTATTGAAATTAAAGAAAGAAATTATAGACCAATTAGAGGTATTAAAGCAAAAAACAGCCAATTCTAATAATTTGGAGCTTTTACGTACTTTGCGAGTGAAATATATGGGGCGTAAGGGAGAATTAACTCAATTTTTACGTCAATTAAAAGATTTATCTCAGGAGGCCAAACAAGAAATTGGTAAATTGGCTAATGATATTAAGGTGGAAGTAGGAGAAGCTTTTACTCAGGTGCAGGAGGAATTTTTAGACGATGAAAGCGGGGTTAATACTGATGTAAGCTTGCCGGGCGAGGTTAGTAAAATTGGTCATTTACATCCTTTGACTTTAGTACAGAGAGAGTTAGAAGAGTTATTTAAATCTTTAGGCTTCCATGTTCTAGAAGGTCCAGAATTGGAGAGTGATTATTATAACTTTGAAGCTTTAAATATTAGCAAAGATCATCCGGCCAGAGATATGCAAGATACTTTCTATGTGAATGTCCCTGGCCAGAAGAATAGCGAACAAAATCTAGTAATGCGAACTCATACTTCTCCAGTACAAATTAGAGCCATGCAAAAATATGGTGCTCCGCTTAGAGCAATTGTTCCGGGTAGAGTATTTAGAAATGAAGCTATCGATGCTTCTCATGAACATACTTTTTATCAGCTAGAAGGATTGATGATTGGTGAAAATATTTCTATCGCTAACTTAGTGGCCGTGATGAAAGAAATTCTTAAGGGCATTTTCAAAGAGGATGTTAATGTTAGAGTTCGTCCAGGCTTTTTTCCTTTTGTAGAGCCGGGTATTGAGTTAGATATTGAATGTCGTTTATGTGGAGGAAAAGGTTGCCCGGTTTGTAAACAGAGTGGTTGGCTGGAATTGTTGCCAGCTGGAATGGTTCATCCAAAAGTTTTAGAAGCTGGAGGTATTGATAGTAAAAAATATTCTGGATTTGCCTTTGGTTTAGGTTTAACTCGTTTAGTAATGATGAAATATAATATTGGTGATATTAGATTATTCAATAGTGGTGATCTAAGATTCTTAGAACAATTTTAAATATATGTATATATCATATAATTGGTTACAAGATTTTGTAAGTTTGCCCAAGGGCTATGATGCTGAGAAATTAGCTACAGCCTTAACTATGCATACCGTTGAGGTAGAAGAATGGCAGAGTTTAGAGAAGAAGTTTGCCCAGGTAGTAGTGGGCAAGGCTTTAGAAGTGAATAAGCATTCTCAAGCAGATAGATTGAAATTGGTTAAAGTTGATATTGGTACGGAAGTTTTAGATATTGTTTGCGGGGCGTCTAATTTAGAAGCTGGACAATTAGTTCCAGTGGCTTTAGTTGGTGCTGAGTTACCAATTGGCCTAACTATTGAAGCGGCTAAAATTAGAGGAGAAAAATCTAATGGAATGATTTGTGCTTTGGATGAATTAGGCCTAGGCGACGATCACGATGGAATTATGGTTTTAGATGGAAAGGCTAAAGTTGGTCAAAATTTTGCTGAATATTTAAATGTAAATGATGTAATCATTGAAATAGACAATAAGTCTTTGTCTAATCGTCCAGACTTATGGGGACATTATGGTATTGCTAGAGAAGTCAGTTCTTTCCTAAAGACAAAGCTTAAACCATATACAGATTTCTTAGATACTAAGAAGTGGCCGATAAAAGTTGATGGCAAAGTAGATGTAAAAGTAGAGAGCGCAAAATTATGCCCTTATTATAGTGCTATTAAATTATCTAATATCGAAGTAAAAGAATCTCCAAATTGGCTAAAAGATAGATTATTGGCAGTAGGCGCTAAACCCATTAATAATATTGTAGATGCTACTAATTATATTATGTTAGAGCTGGGTCAGCCGTTACATGCTTTTGATGCTAGTTCAGTAGACAAGGTTGTAGTTAGAAAATCTAAGAAAGGAGAGAGTTTGGAAACTTTAGATAAAGAAAATAGAGAATTACCAGTTGATACTTTGGTGATTGCTAATAGTAAAGATCCTATTGCTGTGGCTGGAATTATTGGTGGTCAAGTTTCAGGCATTAATAGTAAGACTAAAGAAATTATTATTGAATCAGCTAATTTTGATCCAGTGTCTATTAGACTAAGTTCACAAAAATTAGGATTAAGAACAGATGCTTCTTCTCGTTTTGAAAAATCTTTAGATCCAAATCTATGTCCATTAGCTATGGAAAGAGCTGTAGAGACAATTATTAAGCTCTGTCCTCAAGCGGTAGTAGAATCAAATATTTCTGAGACAGGAAGTTTAGAGGTTGAGTCCGACTTTATAGTATTGGGTCTAAATTGGTTAAATACTAGAGTAGGCAAAGATTTAGATAAAATATTAGTAAAAAATATTTTAGAAGGATTAGGATTTGGAGTAATAGAAAAGGACGATGATACTTTTAAGGTGACAGTGCCTTCTTGGCGAGCTACTAAAGACGTTTCAATACCAGAAGATTTATTAGAAGAAGTAGCTAGATCAATTGGTTATGATAATTTTGAGCCAGTGCTTCCTCAAGTAGAAATGAGAGCTCCAATTGTTAGTGAAGAATATGAATTAGAACAGAAAGTAAAAGATATTCTAGCGAGAGATAATCATTTAGTGGAAGTACATAATTACTCCTTTATTAATGAAAGACAATTAGAAAAATTACAAATAGATCATACTAACCATCTTAGTCTAGTTAATCCATTAAGTGAAAGTCATACGCTACTAAGACAGAGTCTAGTTCCTAATTTACTGGAAGATGTAAAAGCTAATCAGGCTCGAATAGATGAGATTTCCCTATTTGAGATTGGTAATATATATTTAAACATTGCCGGCGATCTTTATCAGGATGTAAATAACAAAGCTACTTTGCCTCATCAAGAGAAGAGATTAGCGATTGTTGTTGCGGGAGAGAATATTGATTTAATGGCCAGAATTAAAGGAATTATAGAAAATTTATTAAAACAATTATTAGCAGATTATCAGGAAATAGAATTTAGTTCTAAAGAAGCTTGGCCAGCTTGGGTCAGCCCTAATAAAAGTGCTAGACTAGAATATAATCAAGAAGTTCTAGGGCAAATATTAACAGTTAAAGACAGTGTGGCTAAACAGATTAGTCTAAAGAAGCCGGCTGTAATTGCTGAAATCAATTTGTTAACTTTATTTAAGTTGTCACAGATGAATTTAATTAAGAAACATAAAGAATCACCTAAGTTCCCAGCTGTAGCTAGAGATTTGGCATTGGTAGTGGGTAATAAAGTTACTTATCAAGATTTAAAACAAGCCATTCTAAATTTTCATGAATGGGTTAATGATGTAGAATTATTTGATATTTATCAGGGGGAAAAATTAGGTACAGACAAAAAAAGCTTGGCTTTTCATGTGGCGTATCGTTTCTATGAAAGAACTTTAACGACCGTTGAAGTTGACGAAGTAGAAAAAGATTTAATGGATTATTTACGAAAAACCTATCAAGCGCAAATTAGAGATTTTTAAATATTAATTAAAAAAAATAATATGTTTGAGACTAGCTCTGACATTCTAAATCTTATCATCGCATTAAGCGTGCTATTATTTACAGTGTTTTTAGTTTGGGCTATTTATTATCTAATAGCCAGTTTGAGAAAAATTTTTAAGATTGCTAAAGATGTAGAAACAGGAGTACAGAAGGTAATCGATACTGCAGATGTAGTAAAAAAGAAGGTAAAGCAAAGCAGTTCTTATCTGTATATGGCGGGAGAGGTAGCCAAGAGAGTGGTAGATATCATGGGAGATAAAAAACCATCGACTAAAGCTTCTCGTAAGAAGAATACAAAATAGTATAGTTAAGACATGTCAAAAAACCGGGATGGTTCCCGGTTTTTTATTTGTGGATACGTTATTTTGCTAATTAAAAAAGCCCCTGTTAAGGAGCCTTTTTTTATTTTTCATATTTACATTCTTTGTTTGAGCACTTAATGGTTCCACTTTTATCTTCCACTAATAGTGCTTTACATTCTGGACATTTATCACCGGTTGGTTTAGCCCAGTAAGCGTTCTTACAGTCCGGATAATTATCACAGGCATAAAAAACGCCACGCTTACTAAATTTCTTTGTTATTTTACCAGTATTACATTTAGGACAGGTAATATCTGTAGTGTTATCATTCTCGGCAATACTTTTTATATTTTTACATTTAGGAAATCCAGTACAAGCTAGGAAAGGGCCAAATCGGCCAGTCTTTATAACCATTTCTGAGCCACACTTACTACATACTTCTTTAGAATATTTTTTTTGTAATTTTGTTGCTTCTTCAGATTGTTCTTTGCCTTTCTTATCGGTTATTATTGGTTTAATATTTTTGCAATCAGGAAAAGTACTGCAAGCTAAAAATTTTCCGTAGCGACCAGTTTTTATAATCATTTTAGCTCCACATTTATCACAAATCTCTTTAGTCTCTTTTTCTGGAAAAATATCTTCTCTATCAATTTCTTCATATTTCTTTTCTAAATTTTTATGGAAGTCTTGATAGAATTCGTCTATTACTGGTACCCATTTTTTTTCGCCAGTTGAAATATCATCTAGACTATTTTCCATTTGAGCAGTAAATTCAAAATCTACGATCTTTGGGAAATGAGCAGTTAAGAGATCAATAACTACAAAGGCAATGTCAGTTGGAAATAATCTCTTACTATCATCACGGTTCACGTAGTTTCTAGCAATAATAGTAGAAATGGTTGGAGCATAAGTAGATGGACGACCAATGCCATGTTTTTCTAGCTCTTTCACTAATCCGGCGTCTGAGTATCTAGCGGGTGGTTGGGTAGAGTGTTGTTTTTTTTCTAATTCTTTTAGATTTAAATTATCTTTTTCTTTTAGTTCTGGTAATTGTACTTCCTGACTTTTTTCAGGATACACTTTTAAGTAACCAAGAAATTGAATAATTTGACCAGTACCTCGGAATTGATAGGCTGTTTCTAAACCATCTTTGGTAGTATTAATATTTAGAGAAGTCGATAGTACCTTGGCATTTGCCATTTGGCTGGCTATTGCTCTTTGCCAGATTAATCTATATAGCTTATGTTGATGAGGTGTTAATTTTTTTTCTAGGGCCTCTGGTGTTTTATGAGCAGAGGTAGGGCGCACAGCTTCATGCGCTTCTTGAGCTCCTTTACTTCTATTTTTGAAAGTTCTTGGAGTATCAGGAATATATTCTTTTCCTAGATTAGATTCTATATGTTTTTTGGCGTCGGATATGAAACTTTGAGATAGGTTTAGAGAGTCTGTTCGCATGTAAGTGATTAAACCAGTCTCATACAATTGCTGAGCTATAGTCATGGTTTGCTTAGCACTGAATCCTAGCCAGCGATTAGCAGTCTGTTGAAGGGATGAGGTAGTGAAAGGAGCTAGAGGATTCTTTATCACAGTTTTGCTTTCTAGTTTGGTTATTTTATAACTAGCATCGGTAATATTTTTTAGCATGCCTTCGGCCTCGGCCTCAGATTTAATAGCTAGTTTATCTAAAACTTTGTTATCTATTTTATTTAGTTTAGCTAAGATTGGCAGGTCAGCACTTTCACTGTGTCTGAAATCAGCTTCTAGACTCCAGTATTCTTCATTTTTGAAAGCTTGTCTTTCTCTTTCTCTTTCTACAACTAATCTTACGGATACACTCTGTACTCTACCGGCTGATAATCCTTTGGCAACTTTCTTCCATAGAAAGGGAGACATCTCATAGCCGACTAAACGATCTAAGATCCGACGAGCTTGTTGAGCCTCAACCATCTTTATATCAAGTTTACGAGGTGATTCCAAAGCTTTGATAATGGCGGGTTTAGTGATTTCATGGAAGACGATTCTTTTAGCATTTTTGGCAGGAATTTTTAGAGCCTGAGTTAAATGCCAAGCAATTGCTTCTCCTTCACGATCTTCATCAGAAGCTAAAATAATTTCTTCTGCTTTTTCTGCCAACTTTTTTAATTTAGTTACATTTTTTTTGGCAGCGGTTGGAATAATATATTTGGGTTCAAAATTATTCTCAATATCAATGCCCATTTGACTCTTAGGCAAATCACGAATGTGTCCATAAGAAGACTCTAGAACATATTCTGAACTGAGAAACTTACTTATAGTTTTTGCCTTGGTAGGACTTTCTACGATGATTAGTTTCATGTTTTTCAAATTAAAATATAACTCCAGTGTACTATTTGTCAGCCTTATGTCAAGCAGTCCCTTGCTCTTGACCCTAGTAATGAATCGTGATAGAGTACTTTATTAAATATTCAATGGTGTTTAGATTATTGCCTAGAAGTGGTTTATTGAATCTTATCCTCCTTAGATTTAATATAACTGATCTAGAGCTAGTCTCTGTCTTTTAGGCAATAACTTGAACATTATAATTAAGGAGGTAATTATGGTTGCGCATGTTGATATCGAGAAGGTTTCTGTAAAAAAAGACAGAGGTATTCTGTATATTTCTCCAGGTAGATCAATTGTTGCTTTAAGATTTTATTTTATTGCAGCAGCGATTATGGTTTTATGGATAATATGTAAAGTTGTGGTATGGATATTTTAAAAACTTAAAATCGGCCCTGAATTAGAGGCCGATTTTTTCTTTTATCTCTGGCTCCATTTTTTGCCAGGCAGTTTTTATTTGATCTAATAAAGGCTGAGGAATTTTCTGTAAGACAAATTTTTCTGTAGGAATGGCATAGGAGGTATCTATTTTTACACCAATACGAATGCGAATAAAGTTTTTAGTTTTTAGATGTCGGATAATAGACTCTACTCCACGATGACCGCCGCTGGAAGAGTTGTCTGCAATTTTGATCTTACCCAAAGGGATGTCCACATCATCATGAATTACTGTTAGAACGTCTGTTAAGTCAACGTTCTTTTTTTTGATCATACCCCATGATTTAGGAAGTAGTTTGAAATAGCTCAAAGCGGCCACTACTGATTGACCAGAATTGTTCATGAAAGTTTGTGGCTTGAGATAATTAATTTTTTTGGCTTTATATACTAAACCATTAAACTTTTTATTATTTTGCCAGGTCTCTTCGTCGTTTGTTAACCAATCCAGAGCCATGAATCCTAAATTGTGGTAAGTGTTATTATATTGTTGGCCAGGATTACCTAGCCCGACGATAAAATTCATATTATTTATGTTCTAATCTGGTTTTTATAGGAGTTCCTGTAAAACCAAAGTATTTTCGTAATTGATTTTCAATGAAACGTTGATATGATATTTGCAAGGTGTCATTAGGCCCAATTAAAATTTTAAATATAGGAGGGTTAGTTTTTATTTGATGAATTACTTTAATATGAGGACGTTTGAACCCTTTAGCTTTGCTAGGGCGATGTTTTCTAACAGTTTTTAACATAAATTCATATAAAACATCTTTTGGTATTTCTCGTTTTCTTTCTCCATAAACTTTTAATATTAGATCTAGGAGAGAATTAATTTTTTTAGACATTAGGTCTTTTTCCATAATTTCGCCAGCTTGGTCTATTTTCTTTACGACTTCTTTAGCTGTAGCTTCGCAGGAAATAAAGTGGATTGGTACCCAGGTAATGAAAGGAAGATGATCATAAATCATGTCGGCTTGTTTTTTAGTAGTTTTATCATCGATTAAATCCCATTTATTACCAATAATGATTAAACTTTTTTGAGCTTCTAGAATTTCTTCTACTAATTTAGAATCTTGATGAGTTAAACCTTCATTAATATCTAGAACTAGTAGTACTAAGTCAGAACGTTGTAAGGTTTGCATAGATTTTCTAACGCTGGTTTTACTTAGGCGCGGAAGGCTGTCTGCTTTTCTATTAATTCCTGCAGTATCAATTAAAGTGAGCTTTTGGTCTTTATAAGTTATATTAGTATCTTGAGGTTCGCGAGTGGTATGAGGAGTGGCGCTAACAATTACTCTCTGATAGCCCATGATCTTATTCAATAAAGATGATTTTCCAACATTAGGTTTTCCTAGGATACAAACTCTAAAGCTATCTTCTTCTTCTGCTAGTGCATCCTCATCGTCTATAGGAGCATCTGTTTCTTTAATTATGAAATCTAGTAGGTCTCCAGACCCAGATCCAGTTAGAGCTGATAATAGTTTAGGATCACCTAGATTCAATTTATTGAATTGAGCAGCTTCAGCAGCATATTTAAAATTATCCACCTTGTTTACTACTAGAGCAGTCTTTCTTTTTAATTTAGGATTGGTTCTCAAGTTCTTAGCCAGTTCTTTATCTTGAGGCAATAAGCCAGAACGGTTATCGACTACAAATAATATAAGAGTAGCTTTTTTCAAGTACATGTCGGCTTGAGCCTTTAAAGAAGTTTGGATTTGTTCGGACTCGCTCATGTCGCCAAAACCACTTTCCCAACCAGCTAGATCAATAATTTCGAATGTACGACCTTGCCATTTGGACGTAGAAATATTACTGTCCCTGGTAGTTCCATGCACATCTGATATTAAAGCTTTCTTTTCTTCTGCTAGACGGTTGAATAAAGTGGACTTACCAACGTTGGTCCGACCAAATATAACCACTAACGGAAGTTTCTTTTTTGTGGGCATATTATATTAGTTATTACCTAAAAAGATAATAAAATCAGGTTTAATTAAGTTACTATTTTCTTCGGCATTGGTTGCGATGTATTCAATCAGCCAAGAAGGAAGGGTAATAGTAGAAGAAGCGTTCAGTTCATTTTTTAAAACTTTTAAAGCTTCTAACTTCTCTCCGTAAGTAAGATCAAAAATGATAGTGTCATCATCATTAACTTGAGGAGCATTATCTAAGCGAGTGATATGAAAATTATAGCTTTCTAAGCCTTCGGCAGTAAGAGCAGCAAATCCTCCCACAGTAGTTCCATTTAATATTTCTATAGTGGCAGGCCTTTCTAAATAGTTTTCACTTTCTTCAGCTATTACTGTAGTATCTCCGTTAGAGTTAGAAAATATATTTTGTACGTAACTCTTCAGTTCATTATAGTTGCCAAAGCGAGGAATTAGGATATAGGCACCAGCTGTGCTACGACTAGCCACTAGGAATCCTCCTGGACCATCGTCTAGAACAGAATTACTTATACTATCACCGTTTACGTCTTTAAACAAGTTCCAGAATTTAACCATTTCGCCGATGCTTAAATTAGTATCTAAATGATCATTAACATGGCCAATAATTTTACTAATTAAACCAGGACGTAAAAAAGTGTGAGAAGAAAATAATTCCTCTTTTACAGCTTCAATAATTTTCTGTTGTCTTCTAGCTCGAGCAAAATCTGAGCCTTCAATTCCTTCGGCATGTCGACTACGAGCATATTTTAAGGCTAATTGCCCGTCCATTTTCTGCCAACCTTCATCAAAGTGTAGATGTTCAAAGCGAGAGAAGTAGTTTTCATTATCTTCCTGTCCTTTAATTGGATAGCGATAGTCATCTAATGTATTATCTACATTAACTTCCACCCCTCCTAGTTCGTCAATTACTTTTATAAAGCCATCAAAATCTATTCTCACATAGTAATGAATCTTCATATTTAATAATTCTTCCAGGGACATAGCTAATTCTTGGCTACCACTGCCAGGATCACTGACTTCAGCATAGGCGTTGATATTATTAATTTTAATCCAGCCGTGATCAGGCCAAGGAATTGACATATCACGAGGAAGAGAGATCATAGAGACTTCTTTAGTGGAAGGCTTTAGACTGGCTAACATAATAGTATCAGTTAATCCACCTCCATCATGATTTTTTCCTCCCATACCTAAAAGTAAGATATTAATTCTGTCTTCAGTCTGGCCTTCTAGACTACTATCCATGGCCCTAGTTAAGTGTTTAATCTTACCCCAAAAAGTATTCTCAGATAACCAACCTTCAGAACTTTGGCTAGACATTAAAACAGTACTAGAAAAAATAAAAAAGCCGATAATTACGAATACCAGCATATAGGAAAATAATCTTAAGCTACGCTTAACTTTGTTTGGCTTCTTGGGCTCTTTTTGCCAAGAAGTTTCGTTTTCTTGCATTTTTTGTTGAAAATCTATCATAAAATATAAAAGGCCTTAATGGCACTTTTAGCTATCTTATTATATCTTTATTATCTTGTTTTTACAAATTTATGTGTTATAATAGAAGTGACTCCATTAAAAATATACATCAAGTTTTGGATCAAATTATCGTAGAATTTGTCCCGCAAGTTTTAACCTCGGTTAGAATGGGACTTAAGGCAATTTGTTCATGACTAGACTTAATAAGCTCCGGCTCGTTATCTACCAGTTAGAACAATCTCTTTATTGAGAACCTAAGATAGAATTCGCCAAAATCTTGATATTTTTGGTGGAGTTCACCATTTATCTTAGTGTAAAGAATTTTCATTTTGAATAACAACCAGATTAATAAGTAAATATATTTTTTACAACAGCAGACTATTAGTCTGTTTTTTTGTTAATTTATAATTGCTTTTGTTCGGTTTTTCTATTAAAATACTAATATATGAAACAAACTAAACCAATAATTTTTTCCGGCGTTCAACCTAGCGGCGATTTGCATCTGGGTAATTATTTAGGCGCCATTGCTCGTTGGGTAGACTTGCAAAACAAACATAATTGTATTTTCTGTGTAGTAGATTATCATGCTATTACGGTAAAACAAGACCCAAACGTATTAGATCAGAAAGTGAAAGAAGTAGCTAAGGTCTATTTAGCTAGTGGTATTGATTCTAAAAAAAGCGTAATTTTTCAGCAATCAGATATTGTTGAGCATGTTGAGCTGACTTGGTTATTGAATTGTGCTAGTGCTAGGATGAGTGATTTAGAAAAAATGACTCAATTTAAAGATAAGGTTAGAGGCAAGATTAACGTTTCTATTGGTTTATTTGATTATCCAGTTTTAATGGCTGCAGATATTTTATTATATAATTCTGACTTTGTGCCAGTAGGAGAAGATCAAAAACAACATATTGAATTAACTCGAACTTTAGCTAGGAGATTTAATAATGATTATAAAGAAGTGTTTAAAATCCCAGCGCCGTTGATTGGTAAGCAAGGAGCTAAAATTTTAGCCTTGGATGATCCGAGTAAGAAAATGAGTAAATCAGCTGCTTCAGAAATGAGTTATATCGCTTTGTTAGATAAACCAGAAGTTGCTCGTAGGAAAATTATGAAAGCGGTAACAGACTCAGACTCAAAAGTTAAATACGACATGACTAATAAACCGGCGGTATCTAATCTATTAACCATTTATTCACTATTATCTAATATTAGCGTTAAAGATTTAGAGAATAAATACAAAGATGGTGGATATGGTCCGTTTAAAAAAGATTTGGCAGAAGTAGTAGCCAGTTTCTTAACTGAATTTCAAACTAAATATAATAAATTAACTGACGCCAAGATTTCTAAGATCTTAAAGGCCGGCGCTAGAAAGATTAGGCCGATTGCCCAGCAGATTACTAGAGAAGCTAGGGAAGCGGTTGGTATTAAATAAATATATGACTAAAAAAATTCATTTTATTTTAACTGGAGGAACAATTGATTCTTATTATGAGCCAATTAAAGACACTGCTATACCTTTAGAACATTCAGTAATTCCTAAATATATTAACAATTTAAATTTATACAACTCAGTTAAATTTACGGAAGTTTGCATGAAGGATAGCCGAGCGTTAACCAGGCGAGATATAAAAAAGGTTTTAGATGTTATTGAAAAAAGCTCAGATAAACTATTTATAATAACCCATGGTACTTCCACCATGCCTGATACAGCTAGATATTTAAAAGCTAATCTTAAAAGAAAAGCTACTATAATATTTACAGCTGCAATGACTCCAATGGCCGAATTTACTATGTCAGATGGTGGATTTAATCTTGGCTATTCAGTGGCCAGGGTTCAAGATATAGAACCAGGAATTTATGTTTGTATGAATGGAAAAATATTTGAACCAGAAGAAATTGTTAAAACATTATCAGAAGGAAGATTTTCTTCAATCTTTATGAAATAGAAATATAATACACTTTTAGATACAAAAACAACCCTTTAATTATAAAGGGTTGTTTTTGTATATTTTCAAATTTGGTTTATGTTTCTTGACACTACTAGGCACCAATCCACCTATCCCCGAAAGGATAAGCCGACCATCTATATAACTAAATTAGTTAATAGATTATCTCCCTAGAAAGGAGGTGATCCATCCACAGCTTCCGCTACAGATGCCTTGTTACGACTTCGTCCTTGTCACCAATCTTACCTTCGGCCCTTAGAAGGGACTTCGGGTATTATCAGCTCCCCTGACGTGACGGGCGGTGAGTACAAGACCCGAGAACGTATTCACCGTAGTGTGGCTGACCTACGATTACTAGCGATTCCAACTTCATGAGGTCGAATTGCAGACCTCAATCCGAACTGAGAAAAGGTTTAAGGGATTAGCTCCATCTTACGATTTGGCAGCCCTTTGTCCTTCCCATTGTAGCACGTGTGTCGCCCAAGGTGTAAGAACCATGCTGATTTGACGTCATCCCACCTTCCTCCCACTTAAAGCGGGCAGTATCCTATGACATATAAAACATAGGAAAAGGGTTGCGCTCGTTTTCCGACTAAACGGTACATCTCACGACACGAGCTGACGACAACCATGCAGCATCTGTTAGGCACCCTCGAAGGCTTTCCTGTTTCCAGGACGTGCAGCCTAATGTCAAACCTTGGTGAGGTTCTTCGCTTATCATCGAATTAAACCACATGCTCCACCGCTTGTGCGGGTCCCCGTCTATTCCTTTGAGTTTTAAGCTTGCGCTCGTACTCCCCAGGTGGAATGCTTAACGGGTTACCTTAGATTAACAACACTGAGAGGGTCGATACTCCCAATGCTTAGCATTCATCGTTTACGGCGTGGACTACGAGGGTATCTAATCCTCTTCGCTCCCCACGCTTTCGTCCCTGAGCGTCAGATTCGTCCTAGCAAATTGCCTTCGCTTTTGGCATTCCTGCTGATATTAACGGATTTAACCCCTACACCAGCAATTCCATTTGCCTCTTCCGATCTCTAGCTTATTCATCTCTCCCGCGGCCTCCGGGTTGAGCCCGAAGATTTAACAGGAGATGCAATAAGCCGCCTGCGGACCCTTTACACCCAATAAATCCGGATAACGCTTGGGGCCCTCGTATTACCGCTGCTGCTGGCACGAGGTTAGCAGCCCCTTATTCATTAGGTACCGTCAAAAAATTTCGTCCCTAATAAAAGCAGTTTACACTCCGAAAAGCTTCTTCCTGCACGCGGCGTCGCTCCTTCAACCTTTCGGTCATTGAGGAAGATTCTTGACTGCAGCCTCCCGTAGGAGTCTGGGCAGTGTCTCAGTCCCAGTGAGACGGGTCATGCTCTCACACCCGCTATCCGTCGTCGCCTTGGTAGGCCATTACCCCACCAACAAGCTGATAGACCATAGACCCCTCTCGAAGCGCCGGAGCTTTAAACAAACAACATTAGGATGTTTGTTGTTATTGGGTATTACTCTCGCTTTCGCAAGGTTATTCCCATCTTCGAGGTAGGTTATCAATGTGTTACTCTCCCGTTTGCCAAGCTAGTAAACTAGCTTTCGACTTGCATGCCTTAGACACGCCGCCAGCGTTCATCCTGAGCCAGGATCAAACTCTCATTAAAATATAGAGAATCGAAAATCGAATGACTTCCGATGCATTAAATTTTGTAGTTACTTAGCGTCCGGATGACACTAAGATTTTGTATGTGTGTTTTTTTAGATTGATGCCTAGTAGCATCAAAAAACTCACCAAATTTAAAAGATTTAAGGAACATTTTTAACAGAGATAAAAACAGTAATATATTCATATCACTGCTTTCTTTATTCTTTCTGTTTTATAGTATATGGCTAATAATATATCATAACAAAAAGACTGTCAAGCCTTCCCCTAGAGCGATAATAAGAAAGTATGAATTTACCGTTTATCTCTTGACATCTTTTTGATTATGTGATAAGGTTAATCATTAAAAATGTTCATTATAATTTAACTTAACTTAATTCTATAACAGATGAAAACAGTAACAGCAGTATCAGTATTAGTGGCAATGTTTTTGATGACCTGTTGGTCACCAACATTTGCTCAAGGTAAAGTAAAGTTAGTAAACCAATCAGACTATAACGTTCTGGTGAAGTCAGGGGTGTTTACTAGTGAGTTTCTAACTCCCGGTGATGAAACACCGTTCATGTATGTTTCCACTAAAATAGTGGTAGCATCAATATTATATGGAAAAGGCAGTGGTCAAACTACAGAAGAAGGGGAAATCACTCTTCGTTTAACTGTGCCAACCAATTCTAATATCATTGTTTTAACTAACTCTGATATTGTAAAAGCTCCAGCTAAGAAAGCAGTGAAGTTTGAAGATTTAGAAGAAACTGTCTATGTCCAAACGGAACAGCCAGCTAACTTTACTTCTAATCCAGCCTATGTACAGGCGGTATGGGTAATTAATGCCACCAACGAGAGAATGGAAGGAAAAACCGGTGCTTTTCGTGGAATGTTATTAACGCCAACTTCAATAGCTAAAGACAGCGTGACCGGATTTTATTCAGTAGGCCCAAATCTTTTCTACGATCCCGTAATGGATGAGTTCTATGATAATAATCAGACTCTAGTAACTAATGAAGAAGTTGGGAAATTGATTAACACTCAGGGTGGTAATATAGCGCAGTTCAAAGTGCCACTTGGTCCGATTGAGGATAACTTGAAATGTGATCAAGGTGCAGATGGTATTGCCAGAGCTACTATTTTAGAAAGATTGATAACTCAGAACACTCGAGCCATTGTTATTACAGATGCCGATCTAAACAAGTATCAACTTGATGACCGCGCCCGTAAAAGAACAATGATCAATCGCTCAACTAAAGAATTTCACTTTGTGTTTGGTGAAGGTAAACAGATTTGCCCCGCTCGTCGTTCGATTAAGAAACCCGGTTTTGCTAATATTGGAAGATTGTCCTCAGGTATTTACTATTTGGAAGCAACCTTTATCAAAGGAAGCAAAATTGTTACTCGTGATGTGCTAATTATACTATCCTCAGTGGATAAGTACGTAGTAGTACATGATAATAATCTTGATGCTCCATCTTGGACAGGGCAAAAAGCTCTATAAAGGTTAAACTAGAATTAAATTTAAATGCGTCTCAATTGTAGGCGCATTTTTTCTTTTTCCAGAATTGACCAAGGCTTTTTTGTCTGTTATAATAAGGTTAGAAAAAGATAGCCTTTGAGGGCGAATTTTTGTATTTACCAACTAATTTCTAAATTATGATTATCACTTGGCAAGGACATTCTTGTTTCAAAATTCAAGATAAGATTGGTCCAGAAGGTATTACTGTAATAACAGATCCCTTTGATGAGACCATTGGTTTAAAGGTTCCTAATTGTGAAGCAGATGTTATAACAATTAGTCATGATCATTTTGATCATAATAATTCTAAGGCTCTAAGAGGTGATCCTTTTGTGATTAATATGGCAGGAGAATATGATGTTAAGGGCGTCCTAGTGGAAGGAATAGAAGGTTATCATGATGAAAAGGAAGGAAAAGATAGAGGTAAGAATATTATTTTTCGTATTGAAATCGAAGATATTAGTATTGTGCATCTAGGTGATCTAGGTCATGTTTTGACTAATAAGCAATTAGGGAAATTAGAAGGTACAGATATTTTAATGATTCCAGTGGGAGGTAAGTATACTATTGATGCTAAGAAAGCTGTGGAAGTAGTTTCTCAGTTAGAACCAAGGATAGTCATTCCGATGCATTATAAGATTCCTGGATTGAAAGTAGATATTGAAGGCGTGGAGAAATTTATTAAAGAGTTGGGCTTAATCCCGACTAAGGAGGAGAAACTAAAAATTACTAAAAAAGAACTACCAGCCGAGGATATGGAGTTGGTGGTTTTTGATTATAAAAATTAATTATTATATTATAGGTAGAGCCTATAATTAAAAAATGATATTATATGAGTAATCCTAAAAAAGAAAGAACTCTAGTTATTCTAAAACCAGACACTATTCAACGATCTATGGTGGGTGAGTTAGTTTCTAGAATTGAACGTTCAGGTTTGAAAATTACAGCCTTGAAGATGACTGTTGCCAAAGAAGAACAATGTTGGGAACATTATCAGAAAGATGATGTTTGGTTTACAGAAAAAGGTGAAATGATCATTGCCGGGTTAAAAAAAAGAGGAGAGAAAGTAGAAAAAAAAGCTATTGAATATGGTAGAGATATTATTAGAGCTTTAATATATTTCATGACTTCTAGTCCCGTTGTGCCAATGATTATTGAAGGTAATCAGGCGGTAGGTATTGTTAAAAAGTTAGTGGGAGGTACTGAGCCCCTATCTTCTGATGTGGGAACTATAAGAGGTGATTTAACAGCTGATTCCTATGAATTAGCCAATATTGATAGTCGGGCAATCAGAAATTTGATTCATTGCTCAGATAAAGCAGCAGAAGCTGAAAGAGAAATTCAACTTTGGTTTGCTAAGGATGAGATATTAGAATATAAATTAGTAGCCGAGCGCATCTTATATGATGTTAATTTAGACGGCCTAAAGGAATAAGTATGGCTAAAGCACCTAAAACTAAGACTGATAGAGATAAACAATTACTATTATGGTCAGCAGTTACTTTTTTTATTGTGTTGATCTTTGCTTTGTGGTTGATTAATTTACCTAGTTTATTAGGTTCTTCGACTATTGATGAAGGAGAGAGTGATCATAGTTTTAATTGGCATAATATTTCCGATAGATTTTCTCAGACTTGGTCAGATTTAAAGCAAGAAGTAGAAAAAGGTAAAGATTCTTTACCTGATGAATATAGTCCTGACATTTTTTCCTCTAGTACTAGCACTCCAGTTACTGCCTCCTCTACTGGACAGCAGCAATTCGAGCAACTAAAGGAAGATTTACAAGATTTAGAAGCTTCATTAAATACTAAACGAAATAATTGTCCTGAATGGATAAATTGCATGCCTAGAATCGGTGAGCCAGTAATTTGTGATATTTCTCCAGGTTGTGAAGGAATTACTCAAATAGCCTATTAAATTATATGGTGAAGAAAAAAGAAGAAGAAAATAGAGAGGTAGGAAAACTAGAACCTGCTAATGGGAAAACTAAATACGGGTTGATTAAGCCTCAACCGATTGTTGATGAAATGAGTGTTTCCTATTTAGATTACGCGATGAGCGTAATTGTCAGTCGTGCTTTGCCAGATGTTAGGGATGGTTTGAAACCAGTTCATCGTCGTATTTTATATGCCATGTGGAGCATTGGCTTAAAACCTAGCGCTAAATTTAGGAAATCAGCTACAGTAGTTGGTGAAGTGTTAGGTAAGTATCATCCCCATGGTGATTCAGCCGTATATGATTCAATGGTGAGAATGGCTCAAGATTTTTCCATGCGTTATCTATTAGTTCGTGGTCAAGGTAACTTTGGTTCCATGGATGGTGATAGGGCAGCAGCCATGCGTTATACGGAAGCTAAATTAGCTCCTATCTCTGAAGAATTACTATTAGATATAGATAAAGACACTGTAGACTTTGCACCTAACTTTGATGGTTCACATCAAGAGCCCACTGTGTTACCAGCAAGATTACCTCAGTTATTATTGAATGGTGCTATGGGTATTGCTGTAGGTATGTCTACCAATATTCCTCCTCATAATTTAATAGAAATTGGTTCAGCTATCATTCATTTAATAGAGAATCCAAACGCTAGTATTGAAGATTTATTGAAATTTGTTAAGGGGCCAGACTTTCCAACTGGAGGTATAATTTATAATCAAAAAGATATTGCTCAGGCCTATGCTACTGGTAAGGGCGGTATTGTAGTACGTGGTAGAGCGGAAATTGTTGAATCTACTTCTGGTAGTTTTAAGATTGTTATCACAGAAATGCCTTTTCAAGTAAATAAAGCAAAATTAGTAGAAAAGATTGCGGATTTAATAAAAGCTAAAAAATTGGATGGTATTAGAAATTTACGTGATGAGTCAGATAGAGATGGTGTGAGAGTAGTTATTGATCTAAAGAAAGATGCTTATCCAAAAAAGATTTTAAATAGTTTATACAAACATACTCAGTTGCAAGAAACTTTTCATGTGAACATGTTGGCCCTAGTCGGAAGAATTCAGCCAAAGGTGTTAACTTTGAAAATGATTTTAGAAGAATATATTAAACATCGTTTAGAGGTTGTAAAAAGACGTATTCAGTTTGAATTGAATAAAGCTAAAGATAGAGCCCATATATTAGAAGGTTTAATGATTGCTTTAAAAAATATTGATGCTGTGATTAAAACTATTAAAGCCTCTAAAGACAAGGAAGTGGCTAAAGTCAGTTTAATGAAGAAATTTAAACTTTCAGAAAGGCAGGCCGTGGCTATCTTAGAAATGAAGCTACAAAGTCTAGCTAATTTAGAGAGATTGAAGATTGAAAATGAGTTGAAAGAAAAACATAAACTGATTAAAGAATTAGAAGGTGTTTTAAGGTCTAAAACTAAGGTGAATAATATTATTAGGAAAGATTTAGAAGAATTGTTGGCTAAGTATGGCGATGAAAGAAGGACTCAAGTAATGGTCCGTGGAGTGCAAGATTTAGGAGTAGAGGATTTAGTCCCTAATGAGAAGATTATGGTTATGATGACCAAGGACGGATACATTAAGAGAATGGAAGCTGATACTTTCAAAGTTCAAGCTCGAGGCGGTAAAGGTGTAATTGGTTTAAGTACTAAAGCTGAGGATTCAATAGAATTCATGTTTACTACTCAAACTCATACAGATCTACTGTTCTTTACTACTAAGGGTAGAGTATTTCAATTGAAGGCCTATGAAATTCCACAGGCTTCTAGAACCGCTAAGGGAACTAATATTGTGAATTTTTTACAGTTGATGACTAATGAGCATGTAACCTCAATTTTGCCTTTAGATAAGATTGTTGATCAGAAATATCTTTTCTTTGCTACCGAGAAAGGTTTAGTAAAGAAAGTATCTTTGTCAGCTTTTTCTAATGTTAGACGTTCTGGCTTGATTGCTATTAAAATTAAAACAGAAGATAAATTGATTTGGGCTAAACCTACTAGTGGTAAGGATGAAATTATTATCATTACCGCCGCTGGACAAGCAGTTCGCTTTAAAGAAACTGATGTTAGAGAAATGGGCAGAGGGGCGGCTGGTGTTTACGGTATTCGTTTAAAGAAGGATGATTTAGTAGTTGGCATGGGAGTAGCTAGTCCAGCGGTTATTAAAACTAAGGATTATCAAGTATTAACTATCATGTCCCAAGGTTTTGGTAAGCGTACTAAATTTGAATTGTATAAAGTTCAGAAACGTGGTGGCTCAGGTATTAAGACTGCTAAAGTGACTGATAAGACAGGCAAATTAATTAGTGCTTACTTAGTGAATGCTGTTAAAGTAAAAGAAAAAGATTTAATCATAATTTCTGATAACGGACAAGTGATTCGTTTGCCTTTTACATCTATTAATAAAACTGGCCGTGATACTCAAGGTGTTAGAGTCATGCGTTTTAAAGGCGAGGGCGATAACGTGGCTGGAGTAACCTGGATATAAATGATTGGAGAAATCATTATAATTGTACTTCTATTAATAACTATTGGTTTGATAGCCAGTTTCATTTTTGGTTCCAAAAAAAATGTTTCCGAGGGAATTATGGAAGAGAGGCTAAAACAATTAGTTGAGTTAAATCGTGATTTAAAAACAGAGCTAGATAAGAAATTGTCTGAAGTCCATAAAACTAATCAAGATCAATTTGGACAAAGTGCTCAGTTGATTAGCAGTATTACAGAAAAATTGACTAAATTAGACGAAACTAATAAACAAGTTATTAATTTTTCTGGTCAGTTGCAGAATTTACAAGACATTTTGAAAAATCCTAAACACCGTGGTGTATTGGGGGAATATTATTTAGAAGAAACTTTACAGAATGTTTTGCCACCCAATTCTTATAAAATGCAGTATGGTTTTAAAGATGGTAGTATTGTAGACGCAGTGGTGTTTGTGAAAGATAAGATAATCCCAGTTGATTCAAAGTTTAGTTTAGAGAACTATGAAAGATTATTAAATTGTAAGGACAAGGAAATAAGAGTTAAACTGGAAAAACAATTTAGCCAAGATCTCAAGAATAGAATTGATGAAACAGCTAAGTATGTGAAGCCAACCGAAAAGACTTTAGAATTTGCTTTCATGTTTATTCCTTCCGAATCTATTTATTATGATTTGTTAGTAAAAAAAGTTGGTATAGCGGATATAGATTTAATTGAATATGCCTTTAAAGAAAAAAAAGTTATTATTGTTTCTCCAACTTCATTTTTAGCCTATCTTCAAACGGTTTTACAGGGCTTGAGAGCTATGCAGATTGAAGAGTCAGCAGTAGAGATTAAAAAGAATATTGAAAAATTAAGTAGGCATATAATAAGCTATGAGAACTATTTACAGAAATTAGGGAATAGTTTGTCTACTAGTGTTAATCATTATAATTTTGCTTATAAAGAATTTAAGAAAATAGATAAAGATGTAACTAAGATTACTGATAAGGAATCTAAGGTAGAGCCTTTGGAATTGGATAGGCCAAAACAGGATGATTAAAAGTATGAATAATTTATGGCCAAATGAAGACTGGGGTACTAACAAGGCGATTGTGGCAACAATTGCTTTTTTTGATATATTTTTTTATCCAATGACTGCCATGGAGGTTAGACAATATGTTCCCAAGAGAGCTGGTTTCAAAAAGATTTTAGAAAGACTGGAAAATTTAGTAAGAAAAGGTAGTTTAGAAGAAAAACAAGGTTTTTATTTTTTGCCTGGCAAGCAAAATCATGTAGTTATTAGGCAACAGAGATATAATTATACTCAAGAGAAAATTAAAATAGCTAAGCAATGGGGAAAATTATTTGCTATATTGCCAGGAGTGAAAATGGTGGCTGTGGGAAATATTATTGGTAAACATAATTTAAGCGATGCAGGAGATATAGACTTTTTCATAGTGACAACGGCTAAAAGAATTTGGTCCACGAGGTTTATTTTAGCTCTAAGCACTAAACTGTTAGGCCTGAGACCAACTTTAAAGAAACAAAGAAATAAATTATGTCTGAGTTTTTTTGTTAGTGAAAACAATTTAGATTTAGAAAGCCTGAAGTTTGATACAGATCCTTACTTCACTTATTGGTTTACCGGGTTGAGGCAGGTAGCTGGATCAGAAGAGGTGTTTAAAAAACTAAAAGAAGTTAATACTTGGCTGAAACACGATTTACCAAATTGGAAAATGTTATTAGAGGCGAAGCACTTTGAAGCTAAAGATATAAAACTGCCTTGGCTAGAAGAATGGTTTAAAAAATTACAATGGAAATTATTTCCGTCAGAAATGAAGAATTTAATTAATCAAGGGACAGAAATCATAGTCAATAATAATGTATTGAAATTACATATTAAAGACAGGCGAAAAGAATTTTTTCAAAAATATTTAGATAATTTAAAGGCCTATGAAAATAAAATTAGAGAAAATTAAGACTCTTGGTCTTTATTTATTAATGTTTATTTTGCCTTGGCAAACTAGACTGATCTTGAAAGCCGGTGATTTAAACAATAGTTATTGGGAATATGGCAGTTTTAGTCTATATCTAACCGATATATTGTTAGTTGCCTTGATTGTTGTAGCGGCTATTGGGAGTTTTAAGTTTAGTCAGTTTAAAAGTTTAAGATTGTATTGGTGTCTCCTAGCTGGTTTTGAGGCTATGATTATTATTTCTGTTTTTATAGCTATTGCTTGGCCAATTGCGCTCTACCATTATATATGGTTTATTTTGTTTGCTGGTTTAATCTGGTTAATTAGTTCTGGTAAGTATAGTAAAGAAAAATTATTTAGTTGGTTTTTGGTTGGCACAGTTTTTCAAGCTTGTTTAGCCATCATACAGTTTTTTACTCAGCAAACTTGGCCATTTAAATATTTAGGACTAGCTTCCCATGGTAGTGAAACTTTGGGGGTGGCTGTGATTGAGACTGTTTCTGGTCGTTGGCTCCGCGCTTATGGAGGTTTAGGTCATCCTAATATTTTGGGAGCACTTATGGCTATCGGTGTAGTAATGGCTACTTATTTATTATGGAAACAAGCTAATGATGTTTTTGATAAAACTCGTTTAAAAAAATCGTTGTTACTGTGGGGGGTATTGTTACTCAACTTTTTAGCTTTGTTTTTCTCATTTTCTAGAGTAGCCTGGGCAGCCGGATTTGTGGGCGTAATGATTATTTTAATAAAGCCATTATTTAATAAACAATATTTTTCTCAAGCCTCTAAAATTCTATTGTCTTTACTGCTGTTTTCGTTTATTCTTTCTAATAGTTTTGGAGCTCTAGTCGCAGCTAGATTCGATTTTGGTAATCGTTTGGAGCAAAAATCTTTATCTGAAAGAGAAACTCAGGTCTATGAAGTCAAAGATATTATAAATGATAATTTTTGGCTAGGAGTTGGTTTGGGAAATTACTCTTTGGCTTTGAGTGAGGTATATCCTGATCAACCAGCTTATCGATATCAGCCAATCCACAATAGTCCGTTATTAATTTGGGCAGAAACTGGAATAATAGGATTGGTTTTCTTTGTTCTTTTCTTCATTTATTTAGCTGGAACGGCTATTCGGCAAAAAGATAGTTTAAAGTTAGCTATTTGGGTAATGGTATTTATGATGTTGATGGCTGAGCATTGGCCAGTGTCTTTACATTTTGGTTGGTTAATGTTAGCTCTGATCTCGGGGATTATATTGCGAAGAAAAGAGTGATAGTTTAGATAATAAAGATATGAAAAAAGAGAGCTTTTTAGCTCTCTTTTTTTTATGGTTATTTTTTCACTATTTTGTAATTATCTTGTAGATATTCTAAGTCTTCCCGAAGATTATTTAGGATATCTTGGTAATCTCTTTGATTTAGCTTACGATTGTTTTTTAGGAGGTTTAGAATGGTGGCTAAAGTGCCAAAATAATCTTCTACTTTAACATGAAAGTCGGTAGAATCTGGATCATTACAGAATATACGATATTTTTTTAAGTTTATTTGTTGTTTGCTCATGTTGTTGTTTTTAATTTTTAGGTTTGAATTATATCAAGGATGTGTTAAATTTAAGATATAATTTTTATTAATTTTTATGTAATTTATGAATAATTTTACTCAAAAAAAGCTAGCTAATAAGCTAGAGATTATTAAAGTGCCAACACTAGGGACTAAGACAATCACCGCTTTAGTTATGGTTGGTACAGGATCTAGGAATGAAAGCCGTAAGTTAAATGGCTTGAGTCATTTTGTGGAACACATGATGTTTAAAGGGACTAAGAAATATCCTGATGCTCTATCTTTGGCTTCAACCTTAGATGCAGTAGGGGGTGAATTCAATGCTTTTACTTCAAAAGAGTATACAGGCTATTGGATTAAGATGAATTCAGATAAGTTAACTTTAGCTTTAGATATCTTAAGTGATATCTTGCAGAACTCTACTTTTCAACAAGAGGAAATAGATAAAGAAAGAGGTGTAATATTAGAGGAAGTTAATATGTATAGGGCTAATCCCATGATGCGAATTGAAGATGTGTTTGAAACTTGTGTTTACGGCGACAACAGTGCTGGTTGGGAAGTAATTGGTACAGTAGAAAATATTAAGAGGTTTAAAAGACGTGCGTTTGTTGATTATTGGCAGAGGCAATATGGTGCTGACAATTTACATTTAATATTATCTGGCAACTTGCCTAAGAATATAGATAGTGTAGCTAAAAAATATTTTAAGCAATTTAAACCTAATACTAAGAAAGAACCAGTTAAAATAATTTTGAAACAAAAAGAACCTCAGATTAGAGTGGAGTATAAGGAAAGTGATCAAGTTAATTTATCTATTGGAGTAAAGGCTTTCGCCGTGGAAGATAAACGAGAAGTAGTTCTTAAATTAATGCAATTGATTTTAGGAGGCTCTATGAGCTCTAGGTTATTTACTGAGATCAGAGAAAAAAGAGGTTTAGCTTATTATATTAAAGTTCAAGCTGAATTATATAGAGACTCTGGATATTTAGCTGCTGAGGCCGGCTTAAAAACTCAAGCAGTATATGAAGCTATTGAGGTTATATTGGCTGAATTTAAAAAATTAGTTAATGAACCAGTGTCAGACGAGGAGTTGAATAGAACTAGAGACATGATAAAGGGCAAGTTAGCTATTTATTTAGAAAGTTCAGATGCTGTAGCTAATTATTACGCTAAACAATCTGTGACTAGAAAAAAACTTCGTAAACCAGAGGAATTTATTGCTCAATTAGAAAAAGTTACTGCTAAAGATATCCAAAAACTAGCTAAAGAAATATTCGTTAATGATAAATTGAATTTGGCGATTATTGGTCCAATTAAGAATGATGCTAAATTAAAAAAGGTTACTCAGTTTAAGTAAACATGGATTTAGATTTGTCACATTTGAATAAAGAACAGTCTGAGGCCGTTCAACATGAGAATGGTCCACTTTTAGTAGTGGCTGGAGCTGGAACTGGTAAGACAACGGTGTTAATAAGCAGATTGCTGTATTTAATCTCAGCTAAGAAATTAACTGGCGAGGAAGTTCTATTAACCACTTTTACAGAGAAGGCAGCACGAGAACTAGAAGACCGGGCTACCAAGGAATTGCCCTATGGTTATTTTAATCTTTGGATTAACACTTTCCATGGTTTTTGTGAACGCTTATTAAAAGAGCATGGTCTAGATATCGGTTTGCCAGGGGATTTTAAACTATTAGATCAAGCTCAGCAATGGATTTTGATTCACAACAATTTAGAACAATTTGATTTAGATTATTATGCACCGCTGGGGAACTCTACTAAATTTATTCATGAGTTGGTAAAGCATTTCTCTAGACTTAAAGATGAAGATATTTGGCCTCAGGATTATTTAGACTATGTTTTAGAATTAGAGCAGAATAGTGATCAGATGCTAACTGGTTTAGATAAGGATGAACAAAATCAGGAAGTTAACCGTTTGAAGGAGTTAGCTAACGCCTACCATATATATAACAAGTTGTTACTAGAAAATTCTTTTTTAGATTTTGGCGATTTAATCATCTATACTTTAAAACTTTTTCGGGAACGACCACAAATTCTTAAACTTTATCAACAAAAATTCAAGCAGGTCATGGTGGATGAGTTCCAGGATACTAATTGGGCTCAGTATGAGTTAGTGAAAATGTTATCTAGGGGTCACGGCAATTTAACAGTGGTAGGAGACGATGACCAAAGTATTTATCGTTTTCGTGGTTCTTCAATTTTTAATATCATGCAGTTTAAAGATGATTATCCTAAAGCTAAAGAAATTGTCTTAACTAAAAATTATCGTAGCGGTCAGAATATTTTAAATCATGCTTATATTTCGATTAAAAAAAATAATCCTAATCGTTTAGAAGAGAAGATTAAGATTAGTAAGGAATTAAAATCTCAAACTGAGACTAAAGGGCAGGTTGAACATTGGCATTTACAAAATGAAGAATCTGAAACAGCTTTTGTGCGTGATAAAATACAAGAAATTTATAATAGCAATAAAAATGTTAATTGGTCAGATTTTGCTATTCTAGTGCGAGCCAATAGTAGCGCTAGTAAATTTGTTCAAGAATTGGATCGGCATGGCATTCCTAATCTCTTTGTTTCGCTGAAGGGTCTATACTATAAACCTCTAATTTTAAATGCCATTGCTTATTTTAAGTTATTAGATAATTACCATGAGTCGTCTGCGTTATTCCGAGTATTGAATTTTGACCATTTTTCCATTGGACATAAAAATATCATGGCACTGAATAGATTTGCTCGTAAAAAAACCTGGTCACTTTATGAAACTTTAGAAAATGCTCAGGTCGTACCGGAAGTAAGCGCTGAATCAATTCAAAAGATTAATCAATTATTAATTTTAATTAATAAACATAGCACATTAGCTAAGACTGAATCAGCTAGTAAGATATTTTTAGGATACGTGAAGGATTTCTCTATCATTCCCGACTTGGATAAAGACAAAGATAAGGAAAAATTTTCTTGGCTTAATCAGTTCTACAAAAAGCTTAAAAGTTTCGAAGCAGCTGATACTGATGTGAAGTTGAAGGAAGTCGTTAATCTTATTAACTTAGAATTAGAGGCTGGCGAAAGTGGTTCGTTGCAATTAGAATTTGAAGATCCCGATGTGGTGAAGGTGATGACCGTGCATTCAGCCAAGGGCTTAGAATTTAAATATGTTTTTGTCTGTACTTTAGTTGATAAACGTTTTCCCACTATTAATCGTACTGATAAGATTCAGATTCCCGATGAGTTAGTAAAAGAAGCAATTTCTTCTGATAAGAATTTTCATATAGAAGAGGAACGTCGTTTATTCTATGTAGCTATTACTCGGGCTAAGGAACATCTTTATTTAACTAGTGCTAAAGATTATGGTGGTAAATTAGAAAAGAAACCCTCACCTTTTATTGCCGAGATGGAGTTAACAGCTAGAGAAACCTTTGGTGTAGAAAACCAGACTATGAATGAGTTAGAAAAAGATTTGGATAAACAAAAAGATAAACTCAAGGTTAAAAAAACTATTTACAGTCTGCCGGGGAAATTTTCTTTCTCTCAGTTGGAAGCCTACTCTAAGTGTCCTTGGCAATACCTGTTCTCTTTCATTCTTAGGGTGCCTATTCCAGATAAAGCTAGTCTGTCTTTTGGTAAGACTTTGCATAATACTCTTTATGATTATTTACAACCGTTGGCTGCTCGTACCGGACTACAGGGAGATTTATTTGGCGGAGAAGATAATAATGACATTGATTTAAGTGAGAAGAAATTATTAGCCTTGTATCAGGAAAAATGGCTAGATGGTGGCTATAGAAATAAGAAGGAGAAAGAAGATTACTTTAAGAAGGGGAAAGAGATTGTTAAAAGTTTTTCTCAGATGATGCAAACAGAGAAGCCAGAACCAGTCTATTTAGAAAAAGATTTTAGTTTTAAGTTGCAAGAATTTATGATTAAGGGGGCTATTGATAGGATAGATAAATTATCCGATGGCACTATCGAAGTAATTGATTATAAAACCGGTAAACCAAAGGATAAATTAGACAAGAAGTCTAAACGACAGCTAATGATTTATCAATTAGCCTTGCAGAGCATTGAAGAATTTAAGGATTTTAAGATTTCTAAGCTCAGCTATCTTTATTTAAATAATAATCAATTAGTTTCTTTTGTGGCTGCTCCTAAAGATCTAGAAAAACTTGAACAAGAACTCTTGGCAGAGATGAAAGAAATTACTACTTTAAATTTTACACCAAAGCCCAGTGCCTTAGTTTGTGGCAACTGTGATTTTAATGGTATTTGTGAATTTAGGAAATTTTAGCGACAATGTAACATATGGTGAAAGTTAAACATAATTATTACGAAAATCAAATTATTGATATGGGCCACTGACACATGTTACCTTTGGATGGTGAAAATTGGAATACGGATATTACTACTAAGCATTTTTACAGGGTATTTGGTGTTTATATAGGAATCTTGGTTTTACATGATTTAGATAGAGAAATTGAATACTCATATCTTCCTCAATATTATTTTGACCAGTTATATAAAAGAATAGATGAAATTAAGGGGCGAAACTACAAAGCCTTGGAAAAAATCTTAAAACGTTTTTACCCTCTGAAGATTAAAGCTAAGAGAGAAATTCCTAAATTGACTGTCAAAAATTTCAAGACATTAACCAATAAACAATTAGCTTCTATTTTCAAAAAGAATCGGTCTTGGGCTCATTTAATAACAACCTATGATCAATTCGGCTGGACAGCGGAAAATTATTGGGAGCCATACATGGACAATGTTTTGGCGAATAAATTAGGAATTGAGAAAGACTCCAATGAATATCATCGAGTGTTGTTTGCTCTGACAAAACCAGCAGAAATTTCCACTACTTTAGAAGAGAAACGGGATTCTATCTTAGAAGCTTGGAAAATAAAAACTAAAAAGAAAACTATAAAATAGGCAAGCGCATATTTAGCTAAAAAATATGGTTGGATGCCTGTTTTTGCTTTTGGTATCCCCTGGGATCAGGAATATTATATTGGACAATTAGAAGTTCTAACTAAACAGAGGATAGACAAGTTAGATAAAGAATATAAGCGATTAAAATATTATACAAAAAATCAACAAGCAGATATTGCTCAGCTAAGAAAAAAATATAAGATTACAGTTCGAGATTTGCAGCTTTTTATTGATTTTGGTTTAGCTCTAGACGTCCGTAACGAAGCTGAATATCTAGTTAGTCTAGCCGGTTTTTATGCTATGCCTATATATAGAGAGATTGCTCGTCGTTTATACATATCTACTACTCAATTGCGAAAATTGGTTCAAGACGAGATTGTTAAAGCATTGGCAGGAGAAGTGATTGTTCAGAATATCCTAAATAAGCGAGGAAAGATATTTGGTTGGGGAGCTAATCCTAAAATGGATAAAAAGATTGATTTTAGTGATCAAGAATCGGAGAAATTACTTAGTTATTTAAATAAAAAGGCTGTTAGTATACAGGGGCACGATGAAAGCCAAGGTAAATGTGCCAGTTTGGGTAAAGTAATTGGTAGGGTGAAAATTGTAAACTCTCCGCAAGAGAATGATAAAGTAAAAAAGGGTGATATTTTAGTTTGTCACGTTACCACCGTAGATTATTTACCAGCTATGAAGATAGCGGCTGGCTTTGTGACTGAAATTGGCAGCTTAACTTGTCACGCGGCGGTAGTGGCACGAGAATTTGGCGTGCCTTGTGTAGTTTCTTTAAAGAATGCTACTAAGAATTTCAAAGATAATGACAAGGTAGAGTTAGATGCGGATAAAGGTACATTGCGAAAAGTTAAATAGTTGACAATTGATATAAAACAAGATAAAGTATTTTGATAGTTAATTTTGTTCTTTAAATCAAAAAATTTTCGTATAATGATAGATCAATTCATTGAAAATATTTCTGTTTATCCAGAAATAGGTGTTAAAAAAGTAAGTAAAGGGTTTATTAGCGGCGTTATTTATACAGAAGACAGAAATATTAAATATAGAATTTCCTGGGACAATGGATATGTGTTTTTAAGATTATCTGAAGAGACCAGTTATCTTAGAGATTTATTGGCGCAACAACTTAAGCGCCCCTGTATTAAGGTTGTCCACAGAAATCTGTATTGCAAAACATTTTTGTTTGCCTGGCATAACAAGCCCTCTGAACGTAAAAAGTTCAAAGACGCTATTATTTCGTCGATAATGAATAAAGGTTTGTTTACACGATATTTTGGGTATCAGGAAGTTATCCAATTAGTTGCGTAATACAACATCTATAGTCAAAGCATGCTGTTACAGTGTGCTTTTTTTTGTTTGCAGAGAATCAATTGTATTGTTATGGTATTATAATAATGTATAATATAAATATGAGTGAACATGAACGAATAATTAGCAGTAAAGAAAGTCAGAGCGACCAAGCTTTAGACAATACTTTGCGTCCGCAAACTTTTTCAGAATATGTTGGGCAAGAAAAGATTAAAGAAAATTTAAAAATTAGTATTGAAGCGGCTAGGCAAAGAAAGGAAACCATAGAGCATGTCTTGTTGTATGGTGCTCCTGGTTTGGGCAAAACTACCCTAGCTCATGTGATAGCCAAGGAAAGTGGAGCTAATCTAAGAGTTACTTCTGGTCCAGCGATTGAGAAGGGCGGAGATTTAGCTGCTATCCTGACCAATTTAAATGAAAATGATATTTTGTTTATTGATGAAATTCATCGTTTACAAAAAAGCATTGAAGAAATCTTATATCCAGCTATGGAAGATTATGCTTTAGATATTATTATGGGGAAAGGACCATCAGCTAGAACTTTACGATTAGATTTACCCAAATTTACTATTATTGGGGCAACCACCAAAGCTAGTTCTTTATCGGCTCCGCTAAGAGATCGTTTTGGGATTGTTCATCATTTAAATTTTTATGAAGAAACAGACATTAAAAAAATAATTCATCGTAGCGCCAAATTATTATCTACTGATATAGATGATCATTCTTGCGAGGCCATTGCTAAGCGATCTCGACGTACTCCTAGAGTAGCGAATAGATTATTAAAAAGAGTGAGAGACTATTGCCAAGTTAAGGGCACTGGACAAATTGACAAGGTTGGATGTCAAAACTCTTTTAACATGTTAGAAGTAGATGAATTAGGCTTAGATTGGATTGATAGAAATATTATGGAAACTATTGTTACTAAATTTGGCGGCGGTCCGGTTGGATTAAATACTTTGGCGGCTTCTACCGGAGAAGAGATGAGTACCATTGAAGATGTTTACGAGCCATACTTAATGCGGTTAGGCTTTATAGAACGTTCTCCTCGGGGACGTATGGTCACAGCTTTGGGTTATAA